>Ga0209606_1002963_pt1 | contig 17784 bp, 22 predicted proteins | sample AD_UKC057_MetaG_FD_184412 | JGI IMG/M metagenome (GOLD analysis project Ga0209606, IMG submission 184412) | Active sludge microbial communities of municipal wastewater-treating anaerobic digesters from USA - AD_UKC057_MetaG (SPAdes) (version 2) | ecosystem: Engineered > Bioreactor > Anaerobic >...
TTCTGATGACTGCCACATCGCCCTTGAGCGCGGTCACGTCCTGCGCTAAACTCAGGTGCGCGTCGTGAAATTGCTTCTCCAGTGTCACCAGTCGCGCACAGTCGCCCGCGTGCTTGGCCTCGTCCTCACCGCCGCGCTTCTTGCCGGTAAGCCAGTCCCAGACTATTTTACCGATCAACACTGTTGCCCCTCCGATTAACGCCGATGCCAGCGTCTGCTCCATACAATCAGTCCTCGCGGCGGTTATGGGTTATTTAGTCGAATATCCCTGCAGGCGCATAACGAGCTTGTTGCCAGCAAGCACCTTATTGTCTGTGCCAGGGACGGCGCGCAGCTGCACGTAGAGCATCGGATGCCAGCTCCCTCCGTCCGCAAAATCAACGGCGTATTTGCCTGGCGCGGAAATTGAGCTATCGGCTGTGCCGCCGACCTGCGGGGAGAAAAGCAGCGTCTTCGAATAAACTGCTTTCGACGTGTCGTTTACCGGTACGGTCCAGACCTGCAGCGCGCTTAAAACCAGGCTATCGTCTTCGATAACCTCAAGGACACCAGCAAAATACGGCCAATTCCGGAACAGCGCCGAGCGAATAGTGGAATCTCCTCCGACAAAAAACAGCGTATCGGTCAACACCTGGGCCGCTGTCGTGGTGTCTACCCACTGCGGGCAGAATGCCGTTTCAAAAAATCCCGCTTTGCCGGCATGATTTGGGCGGTCCTGCACGGTCTGTGCTTGCAACGCAATAGCGCAGAGCAGCGCGAGCGTAATAAAAGTAAAGCGTTTCATTGGTATAGCCCTCATGATAGTTGCAGTCTGCGCCCCATTACGCGGTATGAATCCGTGCCAGAGGCCCCGCTGAAGAAAAAGTAAGTATATTGATTTTCCTGATATAAACAGATCCTGCCGCCAAGGTGATCGTTTTGCCAAGTATAATTTGATCCCCACAAATTCGTTGACGCATAGACGGCATTAAAAAATATTGGGCTGCGCGGGTCGATATCCCATCGCGGCGTCCCTTCCCGCTCGTTCCAGTACAATAGCCCCATCAGGGCGTTTGCCCGATTACCGCTTGCATTCCACTGCGAACACCCAAAGCAGAGGGCATACATGCGACCGCGCCAGATAAACGGCATGATGTCGGTAAAGTGCGAGCTGCAGAATAGTCCATCATTGGCCTGCATTGCCACCCAGTCGCTTGCGCCGAACACGTCAGACGGTGTTCCGTATGGCCCCTCCGGGCGATTAGCATATGCTTGTTTCCATACCCAGTTGCCTATATCAACCGGGGCATCGTCTAATGTATAAGTCAAAATCCACCGGCCGCCATATTTACACACACTCGGATACCAATGGTCGTAGGCAGCGGTTCTTGTTATTGGCTCGTCTGTGGCGTATTCAATGTTCGCAAAGTTCTCATCAAACTTTATCCATCCCAGCGTAGCGCGTCCGGACGAGTCCTTGCCGTTGCATACAAGATAATACCGTTGCTCGTAGTCAAGATAATATAACCCACTGCCGGTCGCGATGGACGTATGCCGCCAGCCGGCAGACCCGGACGGGGTAAAATAGGCGGCGTCAGAGTTCAATACCGTCCATGTTACAAGATCAGGAGACGAGGCCGCGCCAATACTGACTACGTTGGTGCTCGAGTTCACCCCGTTGATGATCATGCGGTATGTGCCGTCAGAGTGCTTGAACACGCCGCCCGGGTAGACATACTTTGAGCGCCAGCCGGATCCGGCATAGGTAAATAGATAGCTGCCGCTGTTCAGGAAATCCCACCCGCAGGCCGAATAATGCGGATTATAGAGCAATACCTTGTCTCCGACAGTAAGACTGCCTTCTGCGCCATAATCAACGACGTAGTAGAGCTTTTTGTCCGCATATACCCCGCCGATAATTTTGCAGCGCAGCGTATAGTCTCCGGTTCTGCTCGGCTCTGCTCCTCCGTCCTGATACTCAAGATCCATCATCGCCCACTCTTCTCCGGTGGTGGGCGAGAACAGCGTTGTGCGGTATGGCACATAACTCAGAGTTATGTATCCGTCATATGACACCCCGCCGAATGTTCCGTTTGTAGTGTTTATGGTGGCGATAGTAATGGGCGTTGAATCTGACGTTGACTTGGTATTGTCGCAGCTGTGGTTTCTATACCAGCACTGCTGCATCGGGAACTCGTCGGCGGCATACGAAAAAAAGTGTTTGCTCTGTATGCGCTTGGCTGCCTCTTCCTGCAGCGCGGCCTCAACATTTGCGGCTGTGAACAGCGATCCAGCATCTGCGATGCCAACGGCTGCGGCATTGTGCGCCATGTTTGTCGCCGGAGCGCTGGACCCGCCCGCGCCATCTGCGTTTTTGTGCGCATTGTGTACCGTCATCGCCTCGGCAAGCCCGGCCTCCACGTCTGCGGCTGTATAGAGCGATCCAGCGTCGGCAAGCTCAATGGCTGAGGCATTATGTACCTTGTTTGTCGCTGGCTCGTTGGTGCCTCCCGCGCCGTCTGCATTGACGTGATTGGCAACCGACGGTATGGCGGCGATATTTCCCGCAAGCTCTTGTAGCGCGCCCTCGACATCTGTGGCAGTGATCAGGCTTCCGGCGTCGGCAATGGCCACATCCTCGGCATCGGCGGCGACGGCTACGGTTGTGGATGTCGATCCTGATCCCGTGTTATACGGTTTGAATAGTTGGTCTTTTGTTAGTCTCATTCGCTGGCCAACCCGTAGGTTACTTCAAGCAATAAAATAACATCAGTCAGCGTTCCGCTTCCCGCAGATCTTGTATAGGATACACTCTGATTGCCAAGAGACGTAACAATATGATCCTGGCTTGTAAACACCTCTCTTTTACAAAGGGCAGCCGCATCTGCCTCAGCTACGGAGATTATTGTCGCCCCGCCCGGATAGTGCTTAAAATCAATCGTTGTCCCGGACATGCTTTGGGCCTCCCACGCGACAGAAACGCCTGAAATATAGCCATCCCTGAGAGGATAAAACCCCTCTGCTGCGGCGGCGATTTGTCCCATACCAAGATCGCCACTTGCCCCAGTATTTCCCGCAAGAGTGAAAATATAATGCTGCTTGAAAGAATTTGAAGACGATGTAACAGCATCCCCGCCCCTCAAATACATATCGTATAGCTGATTATTAAGCGCAAGCAGGGCGTTTGTGATGCTTGTCATGTCCGATATAAACGAGCCGGTCGACAGATCCATTGTCCCGATCAGCGTCTTGATCTCTGCCAGCGCCGCCTCTACGTCTGTGGCCGTAAACAGGCCGCCAGAGTCCGTTAATCCGACAGCCGCCGCATTGTGTACCTTGTTTGTCGCTGGCGTCGCTGAACCGCCCGCTCCGTTGGCGTTGGCGTGACTGGCCTGCAAAAAATCGGACTGATCATATCCTGAGTCAAGCAGATTGCCGTTAGTGTCAAGCGAGGCAAGATTATTGTTTGTCGCACCGCTCACCTTGTCGGCTTTGGCGGCAAGACTTGCGGCCGTCGGCATGTCATCGGCGGTGATCCATATTCCGGTTGCCTCGTCCTGCAATGTGCCGCCAATATAAACGTCATACTTGCCGGAGACGGCAACGGAGCAGTAGTACGATCCATCGCCATTATCGGTCATGTCGGCATATTTGGCGCCGCCGGAATAATACAGGTCTACATTTGCGCCCACTACGGCGTCGCCGTCGGCCTCTTGCACTGTCCATGAAAATCTTACCGCCATCGCTCAAGCTCCGTTAAGTTGTGGCAATGATAGACTTGTTGCGGGATACTGTGTAATAAATATCAAAGTTCGGGATATTCTCTTTGAGCTCAAGACCGGTGAAGATAATCTCTGCGGCATCATAGTTGACATAGCCATCCTTGTGTGACGTCTTAAAGCCGGTCACTGCTGCCAGAAAATTAAGTGCCGGCACGCTGGAATAGGGCGCAACCTTGATCTGCAGCTTGCTGTTGGCAATTTCGACCAGATCCTCAACGGTCTCAGAGATGGCGCCGGAATACGACAACCGCAGCACGGCGCGAAACCCGAATCGGCGCGGCATATAAATGCGAGTAAGCGGATTGGTCTTTGGGTCAGCGACAAGCTCCCAGTAGAATTCTCGTCCACCCTTTTCAGGAGTGCCCAATGTGATATTGCGAGAATATCCGGCGGTCCTGTCCATTAGGCTTATTACGGGGTTACCGGTTCCCCAATAACTGCTCATGCGCCCACCAGTGTAAGTTTGGTTGTTTCGTTTTCAAGGTCTTTGTCTGTTCGCGTGCATTTATAGGCTGTTCCTGAAATAGAGTATTGCCGCCCGGGATAATAGCCAAGCCCCTCGGCCTCTACGTCCAGCTTGACGCGGTGCAAACACCAATGCGAGTAATTAATAGCCGCCAGGTATGGCATGATAATGTCAGCCAACAAGATTGTATATTTGTGGTCTCCTCTGTACTGGCCGGATATCTTGCTATAATACATGGTTGGCATCCGCAAGTCCTCTACCATCGCCGCGCTAATTACCCTCGAGCTGTTGCTGTTCTGCATTTTGCTGCGCAGCCCAATGATCTTCTTCCTCTGCTCAATCGATGTATATACCCGGCGGCCGTCTCCGTAGTCGCCCACCTTATTTTTAAAATCCTTGTAGCTCAATTTGGTGTCGCCTGCATCAACAGTCACATCTTCGGCGTGATCCTCCCACGGCTCAGACCTGCTGATTTCGGTTAATACTGCATCAAGCGCAACCGTTGCGTTGGCCGTCCATACGCTGCCAATAGAATAGCAGCTAAACTTGTTATTGTGCCAGACAATAACAGATGACATCGCCCGCAGGAAATCGCCCAAAAAATCAAGCTGCGTATCATACTTTTCGAGATTCGCTTTGTGAATGCGCAATAGCTGGTAGTTCTTTTTGCTGCCCGCTCCGGTTGTGGTCAAATAGTCCGGCAGACCAGAATAGTCGATGGTCTGGTTTAGTCCGTACTCGGTCGGTAGCAGGTTGGCCACATCAAAGTATTTTTCCCACACCGAGCCGCGCCGGTCTCCAGCATATGGATCCTTGCTGATCAAGTAGCTCATGGTGAGCTCTGTCAGTGCCCGCTTTATAATATGGGTAGCGCGAAACGTCAGCTCTGCGGTCTCAAAGTTGATCGACGGTATCACAGATTCCAGTGCGCCGTAAAATATTGATATATTGCTTGTGGCGGTCACGTAATGCACGTCAATATGCACCCGGTCGCCCTTGATGTAGCTGTCATAGTATGCCTGGAAATTGCGGCATGCCGGATAGTTCGGAAAATACTCTCCGTTTATAGTGTTGTCTACGCGGAACTCAAAGTCAGGAATAACAAAGTCTCCGTCAAGACCTATGAAATCATCGATGCTGCTGACATAGGTCAGGCAGTGCGTGATGTTGTGTCTGGACGTCACTGCCAGAACCGGCAGCCCGTTGCGGGTGCCGCTCTGCGTGATCTTCTCCATGACTACGTACACGCTCAAAACACCCTCCCGCCCAGGCGGGCCTCGTTCTGCCTGATGGTGGTAGTAACAAATTTTTGCCCCTCGAGCGCGCCGGTAACCTCTACGATAATTGGCTTTTGGCTCTGCAGTGCGGATGCTCCACTGGATGCCGCACCGCCAGACGCCGGACTCAGCAGCGCGCCCAATCCCATGCCCTTGCCGAGAAACGCTCCAAACCCGCCAGCAAAAGCCGAGCCGCCCGGGATCAGTTGCAGTAAGCCAAAAACAGCCGCAAGCGTAGTAGCCTTGATAATCAATTCTTGCAGCGTCTTTTTAAGCGCTTCGCCCATGTTCTCGCCGGCCACGCCCGCCCTGGCAAGATTGCCCACAATATTCTCAAGTTGGTCTTGCATCTGCTTGAGGTTTTCAGTGGTTTCGTCGGCCATCTTCTTAACGCCGTCGCCGGCCTCTGGAGCGCTTTGCGCGCCAATAAGCTCAAACCCACGCGCTATTTTTAGCTGCTCAATTTGAAGTTTTTTGTACCACTCCTCGACATCGTTTGCCAGCCTTGGAGACACGGATCCGGATGCGACCGCCGCGCGGAACGATTCAATATATGCCTCTGCTGCAGCTTTGCCGGCATTCGCTCCTCCGTTTTTGGTCTTTGTGGGGTCTGGCGTGACGGCGTCCGTGACGGCATCGGCGGCTTTTTTATTGTAGTCGGCGGCTATCCCTGCGCCATCAACCATGACGGCATACAAGTTCTTGTATTCTGCGGCCAGCTCTTTAAGTCTTTTCTCTTGCGCGCCTATCGCCTGTTCCATTGCCTGCTTCATATATTCTGATGGCGTGTAGGCGCCGCCCTGATTGGTAACGCTAAAATCGTTAGTCGCGAGCCTTTTGCGATAATCAAGCTCCATCTCATAGAGCTTTTTTTGCGCGGCAACCTGCTTTTCCATTTGTGCGGATAATATTTCTTCAGCGGCCTGAATCTTGATCTTTTTCTCAAATTCCGCATTGGCGGCAGCTATGGCTCTTTGCAGATCCTCGAAACTTGTTTTTTCAAGATTGATGTTGCCGATATAGCTGCCATATTTGGCCTGCATGTCTGTGATGGCCTGGGCGCGCACCTCTTGAGCGGTATTGACATCGGTGATCATTGAAGCCAAGGCGTTAAACTCAATGCTGTTTTCGCGCAGGAGTGCGGACTGCTTCGGCAATAGACCAGAGACCATCCCCGAGATGCTTTGCATGACTGATGTGGCCGCCGGCAATAGTTTTTTCCCCATCACGTTGGCCAGCTGATCAACCGCGTCAAACATATTTGAGTAGGCGCCTTTAAACGTCTTGCTCATCTTATCGGTAGCGCCTACGATGCCGGCCGCTGGATCCTGAATGGTCTCAATGAGGGCCTTGCGGAATTGCGGCAGGGTAAGCTTGGTCAGGTCGTCGATGCCCTTGAATGATTTTACAAGCTGCAGGATTCCGCGCTCTCGCAAAATATCGGCGGCCCCTGCACCACCCGCCATTGCCCGCCCAAACGCCTGAGCCGCCTCAACTACATCGACGCCCATGAATGCCGCCAGGTCTGATACCGGCTTGATCATCTTTTCGGCATCCACTCCGAACGCCTTAAGCGACGCGCCGGCCTCTACCACACCCTGCAGGCTGTACGGTGTGGTGGCTGCGACCTCCTGAAATTTCTGGAACGCTTCGCGGCCCTTTTCTACTGACCCGTACATATTTTCAAGCCGAGTCTGTAACTGCTCAAACTCGGCTGCCGTGCCTATCGCCTTGCCCGCCGTAGATAGCGCCGCATATGCGGCACCGAGGGCGGCCGTTACTTTTGCAATGCCGGCCACCGCGCCCTCAAAGCCGGACAGCATATCGCTGCCAGCCGCACCGCTTTTCTTGCCGGTCATTGCTATCTTGGCGTCAAGCTCGTCAAGTTTGGCGAGAACCTTTTTGATATCGCCGTCAAACTCGAATGTTGTTTTTGGATTCGCCACGGATTACACCGCCGCAATCACATACGGGAGGGTCGGGGTGACGGTGCTCTTTTTGGCCGTGATCTTGGTTTTGAGCCCTTCGAGCTGGCAATAAATCACATCAGGATCGTCGATAGTGAACGTCATGCCGGACCCGGTGCCGCCGGTAGCGGTGGTAAATACGATCTTGGTCGCTGCGTTGATCAGCGCCATGTCGTCAGTGGAAACCTCGGAAATGGTCGCCTCGGCAGTGACCCGCCGGCCGGCTTTTTCTGTGATTTCAGTGCCATCCTCGAGCTCAACAGTAGAGTCCACGACCTCCTCGGTCGCGGTCACGGTCTCGCCGGCAAGGGTGGTAATGTTCAGGGTGGTAAACTTGACGGGAACGGAATCATCATAAACCGCGATAGATACCAGCCGCCCGGAGAATACTTTGTTTTTTGACAGTGGCCTTACAGCTACATCAGCCATTTTCTACGCTCCTACGCTGCCGCGTTGTCAGTGATGGTATAGTTCAGTGTTTTGCCTGTCGATGTCTTGGTGGCGATCACATGCGTCTTGAGGCCATCAACGAACGCCTTCATTGAGTCGCAGGTGGCCATGTTGAAAACCATTCCCGTGCTGTTTGCCCCGCCAGTGGACGTTTTGACTTCAATCTCATTGATCGTCGCGCCGTTGATCAAGTCAAGGTCGGCATCGTCTATTTCAGAAAAAATAAACTCGACGGTTGTTTTTCGCGCCAAGACCTCAACGTGGTCGGTATAGTCCTCGAGCTGGGTATTGATCTCTTTTACCTCGTCATTGATGATTATGACTCCTTCTTGCTGCAGGCCGGAAATACTCAGCTTGAGGTCCGTGCCGTCGCCCACCGAGATGGTCGCGACACGCCCGATCATGACGTTGGTTTTGTCAAGAGTCCTCGGTGTTGCGTCAGCCATTGTAATACTCCTTAATTTGAGTCAATAATAAAACTGATGGTAAATGTCATTGCCACAATCTCGCCAATATAATTGCACTGGAAGTTTGGCCACAACTGATCATCGATATTTGAGACGCCCTCCGGAAGCAGCACGCCGCGCAGCGCGCGGATAGCCGTCTGTGCTTCGCCCATCTTGGTCGCATAATATCCCTTGCGGCTGCCAAGGGCGAACTCTATTTCAAGCGTTAGCCTGGCCAGTGAATCGCTGCCCAGATCGCTTTGCTCTTGACTGACGAACCGGATAGTAAATCCATCCTGCATAGCCGCTTCCGGGAGTTTGCCCACCTCGAGATCATACCAGTCTTGCGGCTCCCAAAACCTGAAATTTGCCGCCCTGATTGCGGCGCGCAGCGTGTCATGTATCAATGTAAAATTCATCGCCCAAACCTCGGCGCATAGGTATAGGACATTTCTGCGCTCTCTGCTGTTTGACTTGCGTCGTCATCGATGTAATATTGCAGCGGGATGCTTTTGGCGTGGGTGATATAGTACCCCGCTTCGTCGTACAGCCTGTTGTCCATCAATATCCAACCCACCACCATATTTTTGAGCCGGTTGGCCAAATTACCCTCTTTCGGGTAATCGCGGATCGTAGCCAATAGCGTGTCAAGCTCTGCGTTGGTATAGCTCGGGAAGTTTACCCGTTCTGCGGCTTTTATCAGTCCGTATAATTCCCGCTTTTGATTGAGCACGATATCATCAAAATCGTACTCGCCATCTTTCAGGTATTGCGTTATATTGGGCTTAACCGTCTGCAGGTCAGATGTTCCGATGGATATATTTGGCAAAACGTCATCCGGATCCCCTGCGGCCCCGGACGTGGACAGCTCAAGCACGACATTAAGATCGGTGATGGTGTTCTCAAGCACGCCATAGCAAATAACATTCAGATAGGCGCCTGACCCAAGAGTATATGCCGGGCTTGCTGTTTTGTATTTTGTATCTTCGTCGGCGGCTAATATAATTAAACTTTCAAGCTGCACCGCGCCGCTCATAACATCGACCATAACAGAGTCACCAACACTTGCCGCCGACCATGTGACTGCGATTGAGTTTACCGTGTAGCTGCGCGGCAAGAGATAGCCGTCCGGGGTGGAGACCCCGGACGACATCTTGAGGTTTTCAGCTGATGCATATCCAGGAACAGATAGCGCCCCAGGATAGCCGAAGTGATAATTAACGATGGACATTATTCAGTCTCAGCCTTTGTCCGGGTGCGACGCTGCGGAGCTTCGTCTCCGGCCGGGTTATCGTCCAACAGCTCGGGGTTTTCTACCATCCTGCCGTCAACGGTGCGATACGTCTGTCCGTATTTAGACCCCTTGCCGTACTTCTGCAGCGCCCAAACCGCAAACCCGGCGCTGTACTGGTGCCATCCGGCTTCAATGGTAATGATCTCGCCGGCAAATTCAACCGGGAACGATTCAGGCGAATAGATGCCGATAGTGTTTGCGCTGCCTACCAGCTTGTCGATTTCTGCCTGGCGCTGCGCCGGCTTCATGTTGGCGTAGTAGTCATCCATCTCTTTGGATTCCACCATGCCGAAAAGCTGAAAATACTTTCCCATGACTTTGGGCCTTCCTTTTTAGAGGTTAATCGAAGTCGATGACGTAGTTGGTCGCGGCCATGTACTCAACATCGACCGTTGTGGCATCAAGGTCGGTGGTGGTGGCGTCGAATAGCGCTCCGTCTGCATGGACGATAATGTATCCGAGGTCAACGTTTGCGGCCGGGCACGCCGGCAGCGCAGCGATGGCCAGCGCGCGGGTGGCGTAGGTCGATGCGCTCATGGTAATGGTCACGGTTCCGTTGGCGACAATAGAGATGCGATAGGTCGCCCATTTGTCTTTTGCAACGTCGTGATCTGTCGCGGTGAATGCTTTTTCTTGCGCATTGGCTGCAAAATAAACACCATTGATCCAGCCAGTGACCGCGCCAACCTTGAGCGCCTTCTTGGAGCTGGTGCCGATAGAGAGGGTGGTTTCGGAGGTGAGAACTTCATCGCCCCGGAGAACGCCGCAAACAGCATCAAGCAGGTTGCCCATGCTGATCTTTTTGGCAACAGGGGCAAGATTGTTGATTCTGGTCTTGTAGCTCATTTTGGAATCTCCTTAAAGCCGGGGAGGGCAGCGGCGCCCTCCCCACAGGGTGAGTTACTATTGATCTACTGCACGTCCACCAGGCCGGCCTGCTGCCAGGGGTTCTTGCAAACGAGCTGGACGTAGGCGACGACGATGAAAGTGCTGTCGTCGGTGCCGGCATAGTACGGCTCGACCTTGAACGGCCCCTGAATCTGGCGGCCATAGCTGTCAAGCGATACCTGGGGCAGGAAGTAGGCAGCCCAATCGCCCTTTTTGATGAAGCACATCGAGTTGGTTTCAAATCCGGGGATGGTCAGCACCGGGCGGCCCTTGAACGCAAGGCCCTGCACGGTCAGGTCTCCGACCGGGACATTGACCAGGCGCAGGCGGTCGCCCATCAGGGCTTCGTAGGCGTCGGCCACGGTGTAGCTGGTCAGGATGTGAGTATAGTTGCTTTTGCGGGTATTGACCAGCACGTTGTGAACACCGCGCATCAGATCCTCAGAGAGGTCGCGGTCTGTACCGCTATTCCCGGACATATACGCCTGGGTATAGCTCGTGCCACTGCGGGCGACGGAGCACCAGGTGTTGTCGTCGTCGATGTGGTAGAGAATGCCGTCGATGTCAGCCGAGCTATTGCCGGTGCCATCGGAAAGCATCTGGGTGTTGATCTCGTCGAGAATATCGCGAATGGAGCCGAGCGCTTCGGCCTGCACGAGATCGGTGATATTGGTCACGCCGCCCGCCTTGGCGATGGCTTCCTGCAGACCATCGACTCCGAAAGTCGCATACACCCGCTTGTAGGACAGGGTGAACACGCGGCGCGCCTGGGTGCCGGCAGTTTTGAGGTCTGCGGATTCTGCGAACGATCCGGCGGTGGCGTTTCCGGCATAATGGAGGGGGATCTGGATGCGGGCAGGGCCAGGCTGCAGGCCGCCCATAAGATCGAGGAAAGTAGTGTCCAGCCCAAACGCCTGAAAATAGGTGTTCATCGGCGTGGTGTTGAGGACATACTGAAGATCGGTTGCTTTGATACCAGCCATGATAATGACTCCTTACTTGTATGTTGCCAGTTGCTTGGCAATGTACGCCTGGAGATCCTGCGCCGATTTGATCGTCGGCGGCTGCTCGCCCCCCTGATTGCGCGGGAGGTTAAACCCCGTGCCGCCTGCTGGCTGTTCTTCGCCGAAAAATCCAATCTTCTGGTATTCGGCCATCTTGGCCAGATTGTGCTCAATGTCGGCATCAGCAGATTTTGAAAAATCATACTCGCCCGCCTCGGTCGGCTTTGGGAGCTTGAACTGCTCTTTTGCTTTTTCAAAGTTCGGGTGTTTGATGATTTTGGCGAACTCGCCGGCGAATGAATCGCGGCGGCCCTTCAGGACATCGGCCTTGAATTGTTTGAGCGCATCAAACTCCTGTTTGAGCGCCGGATCGTTGACTTTGCCCTCGTACTCCTTGACCTTTTCGCCGGCCTCTTCCAGTTGCCCGGTGAGCTCGCGAATCTTGAGCTTGCGCTCCTTGGACTCCGCGTTGGCGGCTTTGAGGTCGTCAGTGATGTTGGTAAACTCGGCCTCTATGTTTCCAAGAAGCCCGTCAATCTTTGGGGCGATTTCTTCCCCCGCTGCGGCCCTGATCTTGGCCAAAATCTCTTTTACATCCATCTGGATTATTCCTTTTTTCGTTAGCTGCAATAAAAAAAGCCATACTCCTTGACGGGAATATGGCCCTCGTGGGACTCTGAATATGTTAATTAATCTTTATACTTCTTGCGTCTCGAATCGCTCGGCGCGCTCACCATTGATATACTGGTGGCCGCCAATATGCGCAAAATAAAAATGATTCATGTGACCACAGCGCGGGCATTTATGCAGCGTTTCGCCCTTGAGTGTCTGGATGGTGAAAAATGTCTTGCGGCAAGGCGAACCGTCGGGCATGTGCCCCTCGCATCTGCATCGATATGTATGCAAAACGCTTGCCACAGATTACGCCGCCTCCTGTTTGGCTTCTGCTGGTAGAAGCATGCACCGGCATCCGTAAGAGCATTGCGTCTTGCCCTCTCGGGGCAGCCCTACGCCGTACTTGCGCCACGCGGCGATAGTCTTTGGCCCGTCGGCCTCGCTGATCTCTGCCATATGCAGGCAGTCCGGGCAGTGCGAGGTTTTGACCGCGCCGAGCACCCAATGGCTTTTGCCGCGCGCCACTGCATCGGTCACGGGCGCGGCCACCATGCTTTTGGTTAGCTCATTAATGATCCTGTTTTGCTTGTTTACCCATGCCTGCATAATACCGGTCCCGTCCCGCACTTGCGCAATGACAGCAGCCCGCGCAGACCGGGCTTGAGCGCCGGTAGCGACCATCTTTTTATACTCGAGCTCAAGCTGGTCAACCAGATATTGCGCCTCAGTCATCAAGGTAGATATGACCACCTCAATGTCAAGCAATATCTTGCTGTGCTTATAGACGTACTGGCCGGCCCGTTCGACCGTCTTTTTGATTTTCGCCATCACTTTGCCTTGATTCTACGGGTGAACGCTTTTTCGAGCTGTGGCCGCATCTGCCTGTAGACCTCAGTGCTCAGTCTCTCCGGAAAGCGTGACCCGGCCGGGAACTTGTTGAATATGCCGGAATATCTCTTGCCAATGTGCCCCTGATTGTGCCAAAGAAACAAGTCCTCGTAGCTGACATCCCGCTTTTTGCCGCGCGTGTGGATATCGGTAGAGGCATACACCTTGAGGCGCATCGGCCATGCAAACATTTTAAACCCACTGCGCTTTAGTTTGCCGGTATCAACCATCCAGTGATCCTTGCCCTTGCGCTTGATGGTAGCCGCCGCATTGTGTGGAGCGGGGTCAAGCGATATGCCCTGTTTGACCTGCATCAAGCGCTGATAGCTCTTGATTAAGGTATGGCCCTCTCGGGCAAGGAAGTTGCGCAGGTTGAATTTTAACTGGATCACCGCTTGCCCTCGGCCAGCCATTGCATGCCAAGACCAACCGAACGCCGAACCAGCCGGCCACCAATGCGCTCGGCTTCTGCGGAAATACGCTCCATGATACGCTCTTTGTTGGCCGGGCCCTCCTCGAGAATGATCTGTTTTACGAGGGACTGCCATCTGGCTTGATGGGTGTGCGTGTCGGAAAGCTCCTGGGTAATTAACTCATTTATCTTCATCGGTTTCCTCGTCCTGCTCGCGATCTCCGTTCAAGTTATTATCTGCGCCAGGGACCATAACTTGCACCTTCATTCCCATCAACTCGTTGTAGAGCTCGAGGTTATCCGTGATGCGCTGCTCTGCTTCTTGCGCGGTCATATTAGGGTTTTTTGACTGCATGTAAGCGACCGGAGTAGATAGGCCGGCGCTCCATTTGATTTGCTCAACCTCGAGCTCGGCTTTTTCGTCGGTCACTATAGACGGATCAGAGTAGACAATGGTCATTTCGTCAAGGGCTGCCGCGTCGATCTTGTTGTTTGGGCGATAAAAGTTATTCACCTCCACTATGCGGCGCACAAGCTCTTTGTCGTATGGCCGCATAACGCCCTGGTCTTTTTCCCACTGCTGCAACAGCGGCTCGTTTTTCATGCGCAGCGTCACCCCGGCCAGGTTGTCGGTCAGTTGCGATTTTAACGGATTCGGTATGTTATGCAGGCTCGAAATGATCTCTGTTAGCTTTTCGATGAGCGCTATAATCTGCTCGGTGTAGAGGTCAGCCGATACAACCTGTGCCTGGGGTGGGGTGGTGTTGCCAACGCGGGATTCTGGGTAAATCGGATGCGTGAGGCCGCTTTTAAGTTGTCCTTTTTCGCCCTGGGTGCCGGCCGGAGCAAACGATAAAATCAATAGCCGGATGGTCTCCCGGATACTGTCGTCATTAAGTACGGTCAATAGCACATTGATCGAGCGCGCAAGCTGCAGTAGGCCATCCAGCCCGTTTCCCCAAAAGTCATTTTGCAGCTTATAATGATATACCGTCCACGGCCAGACCTTCGGCGCCGCGACATTGCTTGACGGAGGGATCGGTATTTTATCGGATGTGACCGTGCGGCTCTGCGCGTCCCATTTGGGCGCGCCGTCTGTGGCGAAGTGTTCGCCATTCTCCCGGTCCCAAACAATCCAGCGCGGCTTATTGTCCCACGCCAATGTTTCGTAGGCCACAAGGGAGGCGTCGTACATATATTCAGGATGCTCTACTACCATAGTATTGCCAATATTGTATCCATTTTCGACAAACAGCCGGTCGAGCTGTTTTGACCATTTCACGGTTGCAAGCACGGTATTATGCAGCCGGCATCGCAGAAAGGTCTCCTGCATTACCTGGTGGATCCTGACCTCTTCCATGAGCGCGGAGAATCTATCTTTTGCGGTCTGGTTGACGCCATCAGCAAACTGGAACACAGGCGGGCGATCATAGACATTGCAGAGTTTTTCGAGAAATGCGTAGATAAACGAATCTACGGTAAGCAGGTTAAGCGCGTTGAGATCCGAGACGTCAAAAAACGGCGATAGATCCTTGCGCAGCATGTATTGTATGGCGGCATTGTCTTGATCATAATAGCAATCGCGCTGCTGCGCGCACAGGATACGCTCTTGCATGTCTGAATTGTATATCTTGCTGTAATTAAGCTGATGGACTACATCAAGGCTGCTCATTGCTGTATAATCCCGTTATGGTAAAATTCGTTAGAGAACCACTTCCACGTCAAATAGTCCATACAGTCAGATGCGTGCGTCTGGTACGGGTCTTTTTTATCCTTGCCGCCCTTGCCGTCCGATGTGTTGCGCTCAAGGTCATTGATAAGCCTGGCGCATGCCGGATTTATGTACAGCCGCACAGCTCCCGTAATCGTATGCAGCAAACTACATACCAGATTAACCCTGTTATTGACATTAGGGTTTGCGGCCGGAACATCAAACACGACTCGCCAACCATTAGCCTTGAGCACCTCCTCGGCGATAAGATAGTCGGAAGTATAATCCCGGATGCTCTCGTGTTGTCCTGACGCATCGCCGGTCACATAGACGGTTTTTGCAGAATGTCCTCTGTAGCGCTCACAGAATAGCTGTGCGGTCGCCTGCGTTTTTGCGTTATATGATATTTCAACCTCATCGACGATGCAGCCCGTGCGTCCGTCAAGCTGACCGACCAGCCAGACCATCGGAGTCTTGTTGAAATCGGTGGAGAGAAACAAGGGCCTTGTGGCGTCGTACTTTGCCATCGATTCATTGACGTTGCGCTGCCGGTCAAAGTTGTAGTACAGCACCCCTTCGTATGACAGGAATTGCCCCTCGTATTCTTGCCTAAAAGTGCGCTCGTCAAGGTTGCGCCTCGCTTCATCAATCTCTGACGCAGTAAGAACATCAGAAGAAAACCAGTGATAGTAACACCAATCGCCGTTATCTGCAAATGCGCCGTCAAATGGCGCCGTCTCTGGAATTATGCCATTGCAGGCGTATAGCGCCAAATCGTAGAAATGATTCCGGCCCTCCGGCACACCGTCCAGTATCGCAAAACCCAGCGTATCAGAGAGCACCGGGCGAATGTGCGCCGGCCAGGCATCCGGCTTGGTGTTGGGAAACTCGGTAATGTGGCAGCCATTCCACGGCTGGCCCTCCACGCGCTCGGCTTTGTCGAGGCCCTCGACGTGGATCTCGGATCCGTTTTTTAGAAACACAGCAAGGTCAGACTCGCTTGGCTCTTTTGCCCAGAATGGCCTTGTATTGCGTTTAAGCCGCTCCCAAAAAATATCTTTTGCCTGGCTCCAGATAGGCGCGCCGTGAAAATATCGGCCGCCTTTTGTGCGCATAGCCGCATACTGCACCTTGCGCATAGATATAAGTGTTTTCCGGCTCCTGCGTCCGGGTGGAAGCACAAAAAACCGGTGCTGCGTGTCGTGGTGATATTGACGCTGTATTGGCGTCAATCCGCGCAGCACGATAGGCGGCTTGATCGGCGCGTAGATCATTGCGAATCGGCCTGCTCTAACAGGTCTGCGTATGCGGAGAGGTCAATCTCGCCACCGGCCGGGCTGGCCTGCTTCTCCTTTACCCCCGTGATGTCGGCTATCTGATTGAGCGTTTTGAGTATCCGGTCATATACAGCAGATTCGCCTATTAACGTTTTGCTTTCTAATTTTGGAAACAGCTTTTCGAGAATATATTCATATCTGCCTAAAAGTATGTTACGATGATAATCAACGTTCTCTTGCGGCGGTCTCATTTCGCGCAAAACACGGAACACATCGCGCTGCGCTTGCGTCCTGCTGCATCCAAGCTCTTTGCCGATATCCCGGTAAGTTTTACCGATCCGTTTTAGCTCAAATGCCTTGTATCGCCTTTCCTCGGCTGTTACGCTCTTCTTGGTATTGCCAATCATTCAAACGTCACCTATCCAACGTCACATTCCTCCGGCTTCCACCGGCCTCCTTGTCCGCAACTGCGGCACATCTCCCTATGCCATGCCACTTTCCTGCAATTCCCGCTGCCGCTTCTTCAATGACTCTTTGCTCTTGATGCCATACCGCGCCTTGAACCACCGCGCCAGATCCTCCCACAGTACCACCTTGCCATCGGCATCCGGCGTGCGTGCGGCGATGAGTGCGGCGTCCATCTCCGGCGTCCATTGCTTCGTCCGGCTCTCGTAGCCGGTGCGCCGCAGTGAGTCAATCTCTGCGCGCCATTCGTCCTCTCGTATCACCGGCGGGTGCGTCATATCTTCACCGCCTTCGAGCGGCCAATGTCCTTTACCCAATGCCGCGTGTACAGCTCATGGTCGCCCTGCCGGATGAGTGAGCCGCCGATCTGTGGCAGGCTCGACCGGCCGCCCGGCATGCGCCAGACAAACGGCGTCTGCAGTTGCCAGCCGGCGGTCACAAACGATATCCCGTAGCCTGTCGATGTCGGCACCCGGACTTCGATGTGCCGGTGCCGGTGGCTGCGCACGACCACATTCGGCGCGCGATTCTGCCAGCGCCCGGCCTCGGCGTAGGCTTCGCCGAGTTCGGCCATCACCGCCGATGACTCGTAGTGCGTGCGCCCGGTGGTGCCGATGTGATGCGTGAAGTGGACCAGCCCGGCGCCAACCTCGGCCCACAAGTCCCAGCGGGCATAGTTGCCGGAGTCATCCGGGATGGCGTCCAGCATCTCAGCCAGCGCCTCCTCGTTCTGTCCGGACTTGCCCACATGCGCCTCGGTGCCCCTGATCATGTAGAGCTGGCCATGGCATTCATCCACCACCGGCGATAGCATATCGTATGCGATGCGCTGCTGATCGGTGATGTTATGGCTGATCTGGGTG
>Ga0209606_1002967_pt1 | contig 17768 bp, 11 predicted proteins | sample AD_UKC057_MetaG_FD_184412 | JGI IMG/M metagenome (GOLD analysis project Ga0209606, IMG submission 184412) | Active sludge microbial communities of municipal wastewater-treating anaerobic digesters from USA - AD_UKC057_MetaG (SPAdes) (version 2) | ecosystem: Engineered > Bioreactor > Anaerobic >...
ATTAAGAACTATAAACTTCTGCATTCTGACTTCGAATGCATTGCCAGCCGAAGCAATCTTTGACCCCCGTAGCTTTCTTTGACCTCCGTAGCGTCAGCGAAGGAGGTAGCGAAGGAGGTAGCGAAGGCTGGTTCAAATGTTCTTACTTCAAAAATCTATCCCAAATTACTCTTTAGTCCATATCCTGGTATTGAGGTTCAGGTCCTCAACAATTTCTGTAAGAAGAATAAGAAATCTCAGATTTTCTTCCATAAAAGAGTAATCAGCTACGGGTCTGAAAATCCTCGTTTCGAAAAGATTCTTATTCATATTTATAGCCAGGTAAACTTTAGAATCAACGAATGACAGACTTATCTTTGACTTCCATTTACGCTTATAAATAAGGATCCTTTCCATAAGCGACGGAGTAATGATGTACCTGGCTTCAACCTGATCCTCACCATAAACACAAAATTCTTTTTCAAATTCGGGATTTTCAAGCCTGACAAGTTTTTTCTTTCCAGCACCAATCGATTGAAGTGTCTGTCCGAATTTCCCAAAAAGCTTTTCGGCAGTATCGGGAAGTACTAAAGTCTGAGTAAGGAAGTTCTTGTTAAAATCTGCAATGACGAATACACCACTGAAAATTGTTATGTATTCCTGCTTGCTTCCCTGATTGGACTGGGTCGTATTTAGATGTTTTGCAGTCACTTCCGAAAACTCGATATCTGTCTTGCCGATCTTCCCCCTGAAATGATCTTCTCCTGTATAGCTGTCGACAGAAAGAGAAAAAATGTCACTTTTGATAAACTCCGATACAGGGACCATGGCTTCAGGGGTATAGACCATTCCTTCATCCAGGAAACTGGTTATCTTGGCAATGATCTTGCTTTTATATTCCTTACGGTAATTTTTACTGACAATCCCTGTGGAAACCAAACCGGCAAAACCGGTTATCATGGGGATAAATCCTTTCAGCATCTCAGCTGCGGAAGGAATGAGAACAATCTCAAGAATAACAGCTGCCACAGTAGCTGAAATAATCGTAAGTGCCCGTTTATTAACCTTTTTCCTGTCCCGGTCGATGATCTCGAGATCAGGCTTAAGTGATGTTTCGTAGAATTCTCTGAAATTTTTATACCTGGTCATACTTGATTTTTACTGTTCAGCTTTTGTGGTCAGCGGACTGATCTCCGGTTTTACCTTTTCTGAATCAGGTATATCAAAAAGAGTCCTCCTTCCGTATTTCATCATCGAAGCCATGATATTTGAGGGGAATACTTCAACTGCATTATTGAACACAGTAACAGCCGCATTATAGGCTCTTCTTGATGCAGCCAGCTGTTCTTCCGTTTCATTGATGGCACCCTGCAGCTTAAGGAAATTCTGACTTGCCTTAAGATCAGGATAATTTTCGACTGCCACCAGGATATCTGACAGATCCTTACGGATCTTATTCCCTATCTTTACGCGCTCTTCACTGGTCAGGTTATCTGATATTGCCTTAGCCCTGAGTTCGGTAATTTCCGTCAGCAAATCCCTTTCATAATTCATGTAACCTTTAACCGCATCCACCAGAGCCGGAATCAGGTCATATCTTTTCTTGAGCATAACATCCACCGAAGCAAAAGCATTTTCAACGTCGTTTTTCTTCCTGATAAGGGAATTATAAAGAATTAGAGCAACGAGTGCAAGAAAAACGACTATTATCAGCAAGTATATCATCATTTCCACGTATTTAATTATGATCAGAACTATTCCCTTTTAATATGGGGATAGGATAAAAATAGCAAGATTTTCTTTCCCAGAGAAATTGAGGAATAGTTTATACATGACGTTGCTCTGCAGCTAAAAACAGGTCGCCGCTACGCGGCTCAGGAGATGGTGTAAATGCCGTTGTTACAAACAGGTCGCCGCTACGCGGCTTAGTACTGTGAGAATGTTTCGTATGTTACAAACATGTAGCTGCTACGCGGCTTCAACAATACGAAATGGAGGGAGTCCCATAGTGACGACCTGTTTGTAGCAGATAGAAACTAATTAAATCTGAGCTCCGTAGAGCCTGCCCCGCTAAAGCGCATAGCCGTCAACCTAAGAAATTTTTTAATAACATTAACTACTATAATTAAATGGTTTATAAGTAAATAACTTTCCCCTCCTTTTCAAGGAGGGGTGGCCGGGATTTCTGATCTTAAAATGTTTACAATTCTACTTTCCCGGCCGGGGTGGTTAATGCTGACTTACTAAAAGTGAACTTATTTCTCAGAATTAAATAAACCACCCCGGCCAGACAGTTTATTTTTCTGAATGTAATACAATTTTGTGGTCTGGCCACTTCTCCTTAAAAAAAGGAGGGGTAACTTTTGTCCCCACAACTCCTAAGTTGACGGCTATGCGCAAAAGCGGGGAGCGATATGTTATCATCCTATTGGAGAATAGCAATTTATTCTGAAGATGATCAATTTCTGCCATGTTTTTCTTCTCTTTGATTATATTTCTCCAATACACTTATTTCATTCTTATGATCTTCAGTTTATGAACAACTTCATCGTCACTCAGACTCATCAGATAAACACCTTCCGGTATGCCGCTTATATCAATTGTAATCTGATTTGTTGACAGATCAAAAGTATCAATGGCCAGTACACATTTAGTAAATATAGATAGTTTAAAAAAGCTTATCCTGAAATATCTGTTGAATTCGTGTGGCTGAATCCCTTTGATCACGATTTTTTCAGACGGATCTCATAATTCATCACTTAAGTTTTATGAATTTTGCTTTATGATTAAAACTTCCACCTGAAAGTGTTATCAGATACAATCCGGAAGACAGATTTTCGGTTGGGATATTAAACTCTTCATTCGATTCACATACATCTATTACTTTCTGCCTGATTATTTCACCGGTATTCGAAAATATTGTTATCAGATAATTATTACCTGGGAGTATATTGTTCAATCTCAAGGTGATATTATCACCGGCGGGATTTGGATAAACAAGCAGACCAGCTTTTTCAACCAGTTCAGTAATACCTGTGGTACCAGCTATTGCCGGACCTCCCGGTTCCTTAATTGAACCATTGGCTGTTATATCTTCATCACCAAGTTGACCGTCTATAAAATGTAAGGTGATAATATTCCCGTTTATCTGTGCTCCTGTCTGGCCATTATAGGTGAAAGCATACCAGTGCGGCTCAGGGTTATCCGGAGTAATACCATATTTATAATATTTACTTACTGATGTAGTCTCATGCAAGATCAGGGTTACAGTAACTGCTTCACCCGGCTTAAGGCCATCGATCGAAAAATCGAAGAAACCAAACGGGAATTCAGCATCAGCCGGTGTATTGGAAGGCGAGGGATTGGCAGTAACTTTCATTTGTGAAAGTATTGTTCCGGATGGTACAACAAGTGTTACATAATTCAGTCCGTCGAAAGTATGGAAAGATGCAGCATTGGCTTGTTTGTAGTCAGGAATCGCATCCCCGTCACCGTCCCATAGATTGTTATCTCCATTTGGCCCTTTTTCCCGAGCATCGCTGATTCCATCCTTGTCTTCGTCCAGATTCGGGCCGTCAGCAGTAACCGGTTCCAGAACTGCCCCTGTTGTCATACAAACAAGGTCATAAGTAAGGTTGTTCCCGTATTTTTTGATGAATTTTTTTACTGTATCTGTTCTTGCATAAGCCGGACTGACGAACAGATTATGTGGTTCAATCCCTGCCCAGCCATCGGCTTCGACCGGGCTGCCGACTCTGTCATGCTGGATTTTATTGTTAAAACCTATTTCCAGCCTGATTGTATCTCCGACGGCAAGGGATACTGTTGCACTATCCTTTTCGTTCATGTCGATTGAGAACTTTGCCAGCATAGGGGCCATGAAAAAATCAGAAATATCGCTCCAGCGCATATATTCCATCGGATTTCCAAGTCTGTTCATTAAAAGTACTCCCTGGCATATTACTGTACCATCACCGTCGGCAGTACCCTTGGTGGTAAGTTTTACCTTAATATTAACCGGGTCGCCTTTCTGAAGTGCACCAGTTGATTTGATGACAACTACTCTCCTTAAAAAGCCAAATGATTCCCCTTTTCCCCAGGTTGAAGGAAGACCATAACAGATTTGTCCGGAGCCATAAGGATTCGGAATGCAATAAGGTGATGTGGGAGCACCGATTTTTTTGGCTCCTGTCAGGGCCCAGATCTTCCTGTTTTCAGGCTCAATAATTACACCTCCCCATGAACCCATAGCACCTGTTGGTGGATTCATGCATGGCAGTAATGAATTATCCCATACACCATGATCCCCGGGGAAATTAAAGCTGGGGAGCTTGCCGCAAATCAGCAGAGGATACGAAGGATAGCCCCACCACCTGAAACCGTGGGCATAGGCAATACCATTCGGACTGGCATTTTCCTGTACTGAATATCCTCCGTAAGGACCGGGATTGGCAACTCCATATGTTGTTACTGTTCCATATTCTGAATTGATCATCCCGTAAGCATAATCAGGGACAGTAACAGAAATTGGCTGAGCAAAAAGAGAATCTGTATTCCATTCCATGAGAATAAAGAAACAGATTAATGTTAAGGGGAGTAGTGATTTTCTCATCTTCTGGCGTTTTATTAATAAATATCTGTTGGCGTTAATCTTATTAAGTTGAAATGAGTTCCCTTTAAATCGGCGGATTAATTTTTTACTGCAAACATGTTCCCGGTATGCAGCTGTATTTTACTATTATCTACGTATTATAAAACGTATTATAAAACGTATTATAAAACGTAGATAAAACCATACATCATCCACCTTGCATCATTTATCAGGCATCTTGTGACAAGCATCTTGATTTATAAAATTCTATATTCTTCTCAACGTACTTTAGCCCCTGAGAAAAAAGTATAAGTGTACTCCGCTGCATTTCCATAAACGACTGCAGGAGGTGTCGGATCATTTACATATCCGTATAATTGGACAGTCTGATCCTTTGAAAGAAACAGAGTCATATCTACATCTACCATTTCTGCTGCTCCGCTTGCATAGACACGATTACCATCGTAATTTTTTCCTCCTGCTACCAAAAATGCATAGATCATATAACCGGGGGTTATGCTCGTAAAATATATTGAGCCACGGAAAGTATAGATTCCATCTTCTGGAGCGACAAAGGTACTGGAAGTTGAGTTAAAGGCATTACCTACATTTTCCCAGATTGTTGAGTTAGTACTAAAGTCTATTTTCCTTGTTGTTCCAATTGCCGGCCAATCATAAGAAGCATCAAGTTTGACTTCGAAATACACATGATCCACCGCTGGCGCAGGGATTGACTTCCAGGTAGCAAGACCTGTAGCATCAGAGGTAAGAACCTTTCCTGCAGCAGGTGTGCCTCCGTTGATCTTTATCTGTCCGTTGACTTCAAGTTCTGTTGTGGGAGTTGAGGTCCCGATTCCAATATTGCGATCGTCACGATCAATGTACAATATTGTAAACGGATCGCCACGATTCTCATTTAACATTGAAAAATTACTTAGAGGGTCAATGTTTATATACCACTCCAGGTCAGGCTGGTTGGTGCTTCCAATCTTCAACTGAGGCCCGGAATAGTTTTTCACATGTAATTTGGCTTCAGGACTATAGACACCCATTCCAATATTGGTGCCATCGTCAATAATTGATCCCGATTCCAGTCCTGTCCCGTTGCCTCTTGGAATCCGCATATCTCCGATTCCGATAATCTTGGCGGCAGCCATTGAATTTATCTGTCCTGCTGTAATACCTGCCGTTGCTGATAATTGTGTGGTGGTGATACCTGAAAGTCTGTCAAGTGGCAGGATCCCTGTAGTGATACTTCCCGCAGCAATACCTGTTCCGATTTTCGTTCCTGAAAGACTACCATCCGCAAGATCTGCTACATCAGCGTCGACGTTTGTAAGATTATTCCAGTGAACTGACGACTGTCCGCTGGTCTGTAGATTGGTTTTGGTGTAATAGTTGCCGGATACACCTGTCCAGACCGGGTCAGTCTCTGAACCTGTTTTTTCTGCATACAGAGCATAGGGTACACTTAAAATCTGGCTCTGCCCTGAAATGGAATAACTTGTACCACCTTTGGGGTCAATTTCTGTCCTTAGAAAATATGGACCGTTTGACCAGTCGATTTTAGAAAAATCCCCGGTCGATGCTGTACCACTTCCGATCTGAAGAGTAAGAAGTCCGTTTTCATTTGTGGAAGGATTGGGGGAGTAAGTCTCCTGATAAACAATTATCTGGATAATGCTTCCTCTCAATATGGTGGTACGTACTCCTATGCTCTGTTTGGTGATAAGTTCACCGCTTGCGCTTCTTACCACACTTTGATAACTCATCAATTGGGGTGGTTGGGCAATAATATTAGCGGCCAGGATAGCAATTGCTGAAAGAGTAATTAATTTTTTCATAATGATTAATTTTTTTTACTATTTTAAAACCTTGACCTGAAGATTATTCTCTGTAACTTTCCTGGATATATTTAAATTTCCTGAGTGCTCCTTCGTGTGTACTTTTTGCTCTTGTGGTTAGAAACAAGTCCACTTAACCACAAAGGGCACAAAGGTTTACACGAAGAGCACAAAGGCAATTCAGTTTTCTAGAACATCATCGGCATTTCCGAGAATTTAATATTCTTTGGTATGACGAAATATTTTCCATCCACCGGAACATTAGTCTGGATCTTTGTTACTTCCTGGTGCGAACCTGTTCCCATTACTTTCATGTCAAGTAGCATAAGTATCCCGTTCCAGGTCAGGACCTTACCCATGTCTCCCTTCATCACTTTGCATGGTTTACCCAGGAAAGTCTCATCATGGCCTTTGCTGAATCCCATTTTTAAATACATCGATTCAGTGAAGGACTCAACATCCCCTTTTGAGGCCTCTGCTATCCAAGTGATCATTGGATTTTTAAGCTTCATGCCTTCGTCAGATTGGTCAGGATCCCATAGATACTGGTAGTCACCATAAGTGACAATCCATCCTTTGCGTTTTTCCCCGTCCTCGATGGCATCTTCGAACATGGCACTTTTCATACCATAATCGTCGAAATAAAGAGTACCTTTTCCTACTTTGTCGCCCGAATATGAGTATTCAATAATACCTGATTTAAGACCATAAGGTTTCAGTGTATTTTCCTGTCCTGCCAGTATCGGCAGTATAAAAAAAAGACATAGTGAAAAAGCAAACAGGTTTTTCATGATTTTAAATATTTAATGTTTTATAAAGGTTTCTTTCTTCTTGTAACACTCCAGTTGAAAGTCATTTCTTTCCGGTTTATATCTGATCCTTCAGAATTATCGACTTTTTTATTCCCTTTTCCTCCAAAAAATGTTCTGCCGTCACCAAATTCGACCAGAAGGTCGGGCGGAATTTCAGCTTTCTGACTATCATCTTCAGGTATCTCGACATTAGCCGGCAGAGGTGTCCCCAGTTCTTTCAGATACGTTTTGAGCGACTCAGAAACACTTGTTATTGTCGGATCAGGAACAGGATCTTCTACAGGGCCCGGAGTGAATATTTCAGACATATCATCCGTTTTATGTTCAAAATCATTGATAGGTCTTGATCCGTCCGGATCCCAGCTTCTCCCGGTCGTTTTTTTTGTCTCATCCCAGTAAAATTCTACCGGAAATCCCCCTGTGGCAATTTTGACAACCTTATCTGTTTTCTTATCTATGATCAGAATTATATTTGACTTCAGTAAATACCCTTTCTCCGGAATATGTCTGTTCAGCAGTTTTTTGATTCGTATTGTTGTAGCCTCATGTCCGAAACCGCCGGCAGAATTTGCATATTCATATCCTTGCATCATATATGACGCATTAAACTGAGTAAGATTGATATCGAGAGGACGGTAATATTCCCATCTCTGGTTTAACATTGGCATATCGCCTGAGTTGTCAAGCTTCAGGGGAACATAAAACGAAGCCCCGCTCCGTTCCTCAAGTGAGTAATTTCCTCTTTCAATTCCGTCACTCTGTTTTCTCGAATATGAGGATCTTACAGTATGTGTGATACTACCGTCTACAGTGAGTGTGGCTTCGTATTCCAGGGGTTTGACTGTAATCGTTGCCTCATCGACATATTCAATAGCTGATCCCTCGGGAATAAATGTAGCCATTACAGAAATTTCCTTATCCTTGTCGCCGGCTTTATATTCAAGCCTTGCTATTCCTATCAGATCTGTTATTATCTTACTGCCGGATGGCGGAGTTACTTTACCGTCAACAAGTCCGGTAATACTGATAATGACCGCTGCCCGGAATGCCTGAATTTTCAGTCCGGCAGTGTCAAATTCATGAACATCAATGGTAATGGAAGTCTGTTCACCACTATAGATCTCACTGCGCTGTGGCTCTACAAGAATTTCATAATTATGCTTTATTTTTTCAACAATATATCCCTGCTGTGCCCTGCTTTCACGAAGAGGTAGAAATGATGTCGATATAAGAAGTATAATTGTTTGTATGAGATTCCGGGTATTCATTACTGATTCGTTTTGCATTTATGATGAACTTTTAGTATTAAAAGGGAGAGCCTTCGGTATTGTAAAAAAGTGTCTGGATTATAAGAATTATAAGGGAAAGGCTCCCCTTGAGTATTTTCGATTTAAACATCAGGATCAGATTTTTACGAATTCAACCCTTCGGTTATTTGCCATATCTTCGGGTGAGGCATTATTGGAAATGGGTTTTGATTCACCCCAGCCCTTTGATGTGAGCCGGTCAGCGGAAATTCCCATTTTTATAAGGGTATTCAAAACCGTTTTTGCACGATCCTCCGAAAGCTTCTGATTGAATGCATCGTCACCCTGACTGTCAGTATGACCTTCCACACTGAATTTCAGATCGGGATTATCTTTCATCAAAGTATAGATCTCATTGATAGCACCCATCGATTCGGGTTTCAGGGTTGACTTGTTTACATCAAACCGTATCCCGTTGACGATTATTTTTCCATCCTGCATAACACGGTCATAGTATTTTACTCCACCTTTTGCTATCCGCACGTTTTTAACATAGCAGTGATTTTCATCAGAGGCATGGTAAGCATGAAGAGTTAATCCGGACGGATTAAAGTCAAGCCTGGGTATATTAACAAGACGTGTATCATCCAGGTATGCCTTTAGTTTTCCGTCGGTATAAGCTATTGATATATGTCTCCATATATCAGGATCTTTTGCTTTGTCGGGATATTCGCTACTTGCGGTTCCCAGGCTCATTCCATTTCCCGAAACTGTGATATGTGTATAACCTGAAGGACTTGTACTTTCCTGATTTTTCATGTCATATAAATAAATCTCAAAAGGATATTCTCCCTTATAGAGGAGATCCAGTTCGATTGTGAAAACATCAGGAAGATGATCTTCTCCGGGATCTTTGAAATACGGCACTATCTGGGGTGATCCATCCCTGAGCATAATGACTTTTGATCCATCAAGTTCTGCTGTTTCTGCATTTCCCCTTTTTAGGTCCCACCTAGACGGGAATTCACCGTTCTCTTCTTTTTCAAGGTTGTCTTCAAAAATGACCTGGTCGCCGGGAAGAAAATCGTATCTGGACCAGGAAAGGGATGAAGAAGATTTTTGTGTGCTCTTATTGTCTGTTGTTTTTCCAGGTTCATCAGTTTCAGTTTCCGATGGCTTAACCTGATTCTCAGAGTCAGCCACTTCATCATCTGCAGCATCTTTTGTTTTTTTGTCTTTTTTCTTAAAGACACCTTTTATGCCTTCTTCAAGCTTGTCAAAGCCTGCATCAACTACCCTGTCTGTTGCACGATTGGCACGGTGATCAGCTTCACGATTTACCTTGTCCTTGACATCAACTTTAACCTGGGATTTCGCTTCCGGGACAAGTATCATCAGAAGGGCAAAAAGCGCTGAAAAAAATATAGGATATTTCATGGCAGTATAATTTTTCAAATAAAATTAGACTGCAGAACAACAATGGTCAACAGCAAATGAGTAAACAGGGGTTTTGAATTAGTATCGGCGGGGTTTTGGGCGGAGGGCGAAGGGCAGAGAGCAGAGGGCGGAGGGCATAGGGCGGAGAGCACAGAGCACAGGGCAGAGGGCTCAGGGAAAAGAGCTCACCGCTCGCCGCTCACCGCTCTTAGCGCTAAGCCCTTAGCTCTGAGCCCTGCGCCCTGAGCTCTGAGCCCTGCGCTATTCGTAGAGATGCTCTGTCATGGCCTTAAGGACCTGCTTTTTCAGATTTGGTGATACAGGGATCTTTGAGCCATCCTTCAGGATAAGATAACCTCCGTCTTTTTTAACGAACCTGTCGATAAAGGCTATATTAACCAGATGAGACTGATGTACCCTTATCATTCCCGAACCTGACAGAAGGCTTTCAAATTCTTTTATTGTCCTGGAGACAAGGATCCTTTTGCCACCGGAAAGGTTGAAGCTAGTGTAATTGCTGTCGGCTTCGGCCCGTATTATTTCACTGATTGAGACCAGCTGAAGATGATCTGATGTATGGAGGATGATCCTTTTCAGCACTTTTCTGCTCTGGAGATTTTCACTCAGGGCCTGGAGCTTTAGTTGCTGATCGGCCTGATTTATTATTTCCCTGGCTTTCTCCACTGCTTTACACAGCTCATCTGTATCCACAGGTTTCAGAACATAATCGAGTGCACTTACTTTGATTGCATCAAGAGCATATTCCTGATGTCCTGTAACAAAAATCACTTTGAAAGATACGGTGCTGAATTTCTTCAGCAGACCAAATCCGGTACCATCAGGGAGTTCGATGTCAAGAAATATAAGATCGGGATTGTTCTGCCGTATTGCTTCATAACCCTCCTCAATGCTCCCTGCAGTTGCGAGGATATTTACTTCAGGAAAATGTTCATTAAGCAATGCCCTGATAGCATTTCTCACGGTCGCTTCATCATCTACAATAATAACATTCATTTTATCAATATTTCACTCTTAACTCTTAACCTTTAACCCTATTACCGTCAACTTAATGAGTTTTGGGGGCTATCGTTTCCCCTCCTTGAAAAAAAGGAGGGGAAACTTTTGTTACCTAAACGTCTAAGGTTGACGGCAATACCCTGAATCTTTTCTATGCATATATCTTCTTATATGGCAGCATCATAACGACTTTTGTGCCTGCAGCCCTGTCATGTTCATAAAGATCGGTGATCTCATAGCTGATATTCTTCTGCCGCATTGTCTTCCTGAAATTCTCAAGTCTCTCCCTGGTTACCTGGGTAGATACGGATTTCCTGTTCTTGTTTTCAGCTGATCTGATCTCAGCCTCTTTTCTTCCTATACCATTGTCACTTACTTCCAGTTTAATAAGTCCGTCGCTTAAACTGTAAGAAATCTTAAGATCTCCCTTTTCTTTCAGCGGAAGAAGGCCGTGTTCTATTGAATTTTCAACACAAGGCTGGGTAAGCATCGGAGGGATGCTGATATTTTCCGGATCGAGTCCTTCATCAAGCCGTATGTTATACTCAAATTCCTTTTCAAATCTCAGTTGCTGAAGATCGAGATACAATCTGACAGTTTCAATTTCCTTTTCCAGAGGGATAAATTCCTCCCTTGAGTTTTCCAGGATATTCCTCATCAGTTTTGCGATTTTGGTCAGGAATGTATTGGCTTTCTGCGGTTTTCCGGCAAGAATGAGATCCTGTACTGCACAAAGTGAATTGAAAATAAAATGAGGATTCATTTGTGCTCTCAAAAGCCTTTGTTCCAGATCTATCTGTGCCAGGCGGCTTCTTAGTTTGTTGTGCCTGAGGATCAGGAAAGAGATCAGTGTCACAAGCACTATTAGTATCCCTAATCCCGACATGATGAGTCTCTGCTGCCGTATCTGGTTATCATGGCGGATACTTTCTTTCATATGCTCGTATTCAGCTGCCTTTTGTTTCTTGTCATAATCATACTGAAGTTCCAGTCTTGTTACCTGTTTAAGGTATGCGGCATTACTGATACTATCCTTTATCTGATGATGTTCTTTGAGGTATTTGTAGGCAAGGTCTTCGCGATCTATTAAACTATAGAGTTCACTTAACACCAGGGTTGCATCCTGTACTACAAACGGCAGTTTTTGCGCTTTACCCATGTTGTATGCTTTTGTGAGACTCTCCAGGGATGATCTTTGCCGGCCTTGTGATTTCTGAATATTTCCGAGAGTTACATAATAATATACAAGTTCCGGGTCTTTGATCCCGGAAGCAATTTCCATCGCTTTCTTTATATAGAATTCTGCTGAGTCAGTTTGCGAAAGAAGAAGGAACGTTGATGCAATATTATTGTATCCGGAAGCAATTCTTGAGGGATAGTTCATCTTATAATCAAGTTTCAATCCTTCCCTGAAATAGATCAGAGCGCTGTCATATTCTGCTTTGGCATTATAAGTGGTGGCAATAGTATTATAAGTCTTGCTTACTTCCCACAGATCGTTCCGGATCTGTGAGATTATCAGTTTCTTGTTACAGAATTCCAGGGCTTTATTCCAGTCTTCCTGGTGATAATACATAAGTCCTATACTTCCATAGGCTATAGCAATTCCTGCCGAATCACCTTTTGCTTCCCAGAGCCGGAGCGCTTCAAAATATGAATCGATTGCCCGGCTGAAAAGGGTCATGTCCCGATAAATATTCCCCAGGCTGTTGGTTGCATCTGCCAGGGGGATTGTATCTGCTGTTGACCGTGCCACATCAATAGCCTGTTGTATAAGAGCAACAGCTTTTTTAAAATCTTTATTGTGCTGTGCAAAATAAGCAAGGGAATTATATGAATTTATTACCCCTCTGTTATCGCCTGCTTCTTCAAAGAACTTAAGCCCCAGGGAAGCATATCTTTCTGCTTCCTGAATATCGCCTTTTACACTGAAGATATATGACAGGTAGTAACATGCCCTGGCTTTTCCAAGTGTATAATCCAATTCCTGGTAAAGTTCATAAGCTTGCATTGAATAGTATTCCGAGCTGTCGGTATTGTTGAATGATTTTGCAAACCATGCAGAACCCAGTACAAGGAATGCATCAGCTCTGCCTCTGGTATAATTAATATCTTCAGATTCCTTAAGTGACTGATGGGCGAGGGGGATTACCATATCAGGATTTTTCCGTGAACTCAGCAGCAGGTAATAGTTTCTTTTATTAATTAATGAGGTGTCCGGTATTTCCCGGAAAGGAGGATTAGGGTAAAAATCCCGGGAAATGATGTTCAGGCAGATAAGGGTGGTTATGAAGATTCCTGAAATCACGGGATGATCAGTTTTCATTAAAGTTAATCAAATTTTTGGTACTTTAAGGAGTAATAAATATTTCAGAAATTTTTGATTATACAAATGATTATCAATTAAAGGTCTATTTTGACTGGGTGGATAGATCAGTCAACAGTAGTAAAAAAATATTTTGTAAAAAGCTTGTTAAATAAAAATGATTGCATATCTTTGCACCCGCTTTTGAGCATTAAGTTGGTTGAGGGGTTAAAAGAGATAGTCTTCCGGCTTGGGATGAAAGGGAAGAAAAGAGGTTGAAGAAGCCGGAAAAATTATCTCAATTTTTTTGGTAGAAAGAGAGGAAAGCCTTATCTTAGATGCCCCAAAAGTGAAAAGAAAATTTTGTTCTTTGAAATAATGAAGTAGCAACCAGGCGAGATAAAAAGATCTCGTCAAAAGAGAATAACTTGTTAGTAATTTTGAATGAGACCCTTGGGTATTTTTCGTTAAAGAGATTAAAGAACAATTTTTACAACGAAGAGTTTGATCCTGGCTCAGGATGAACGCTAGCGGGAGGCTTAACACATGCAAGTCGAGGGGCAGCATAAGGTAGCAATACTTTGATGGCGACCGGCGCACGGGTGAGTAACGCGTATGTAACCTGTCCTTAACAGGAGGATAACCCGGAGAAATTCGGACTAATACTGCATAAGATTATGAATAGGCATCTATTAATAATTAAAGCTACGGCGGTTAGGGAGGGGCATGCGTAACATTAGCTGGTTGGTAGGGTAACGGCCTACCAAGGCAATGATGTTTAGGGGACCTGAGAGGGTGACCCCCCACACTGGTACTGAGACACGGACCAGACTCCTACGGGAGGCAGCAGTGAGGAATATTGGTCAATGGGCGGCAGCCTGAACCAGCCATCCCGCGTGAAGGAAGAATGCGCTATGCGTTGTAAACTTCTTTTTCAGGGGGATAAAATTCTGTATGTATACAGGACTGAAGGTACCCTGAGAATAAGCATCGGCTAACTCCGTGCCAGCAGCCGCGGTAATACGGAGGATGCGAGCGTTATCCGGATTTATTGGGTTTAAAGGGTGCGTAGGCGGAATAATAAGTCAGTGGTGAAACCCTGCAGCTTAACTGTAGACTTGCCATTGATACTGTTTTTCTTGAGTATGGTCAAGGCAGGCGGAATGTGTAATGTAGCGGTGAAATGCTTAGATATTACACAGAACACCGATAGCGAAGGCAGCTTGCTGGGCCGTTACTGACGCTGATGCACGAAAGCGTGGGGATCGAACAGGATTAGATACCCTGGTAGTCCACGCCGTAAACGATGATCACTAGCTGTTGGCGATACACTGTTCAGCGGCAAAGCAAAAGCATTAAGTGATCCACCTGGGGAGTACGGCCGCAAGGCTGAAACTCAAAGGAATTGACGGGGGCCCGCACAAGCGGAGGAACATGTGGTTTAATTCGATGATACGCGAGGAACCTTACCTGGGCTTAAATGTAGAGTGCATTGGTGGGAAACCATCATTTTCTTCGGAACTCTTTACAAGGTGCTGCATGGTTGTCGTCAGCTCGTGCCGTGAGGTGTCGGGTTAAGTCCCATAACGAGCGCAACCCTTATCGTTAGTTGCCAGCGGGTCAAGCCGGGAACTCTAACGAAACTGCCGGTGTAAACCGAGAGGAAGGTGGGGATGACGTCAAATCAGCACGGCCCTTATGTCCAGGGCTACACACGTGTTACAATGGCCGGTACAGAGGGCAGCTACCTGTTGACAGGATGCGAATCTCGAAAGCCGGTCTCAGTTCGGATCGGAGTCTGCAACCCGACTCCGTGAAGCTGGATTCGCTAGTAATCGCGCATCAGCCATGGCGCGGTGAATACGTTCCCGGGCCTTGTACACACCGCCCGTCAAGCCATGGAAGTTGGGGGTACCTGAAGTCCGTAACCGCAAGGAGCGGCCTAGGGTAAAACCAGTGACTGGGGCTAAGTCGTAACAAGGTAGCCGTACCGGAAGGTGCGGCTGGAACACCTCCTTTCTGGAGAAAAATATCCAATATCCGCCTGGTAATACTTCATTAATTATAAATTAAGAGTTTGGAGTTTAGAGTTTGGAGTTTGGAGTTAGGAGTTAGGGATTAACTCCAAACTCCGAATTCCAAACTCCCAACTAAGCACAGTCCCGTAGCTCAGTTGGTTAGAGCACTACACTGATAATGTAGGGGTCCGCGGTTCAACTCCGCGCGGGACTACGGGGAATTAGCTCAGTTGGCCAGAGCACCTGCCTTGCACGCAGGGGGTCAAGGGTTCGACTCCCTTATTCTCCACCTTCGGCCTCCGAAGCTTTAGCGAAGGAGGCTTTCACGAACATGCAGAAGTGAATTAACGGATCAATCCGCCTTCGCCAAGGCTACGGCGGACAAAGGTTCTTTGATTGAACAGGAAATTGGCGTAAGGGCCAGAGCATCCCGCTTAGGCGGGAGGGTCAAGGGTTCGACTCCCTTATTCTCCACAATTAAGTTTGGAGTTTGGAGTTTAGAGTTTGGAGTTAGGAGTTAGGGATTAACTTCAAACTTCAAACTTCAAACTCCGAACTTGAAAAGTTCTTTGACATCTTGGCAATAAAAAGAGTTAGTAAAATGATTACTCAATAGAAAGTTAATAAGAGCGCATGGTGAATGCCTAGGCTCTCAGAGGCGACGAAGGACGTGACAAGCTGCGAAAATCTGCGGGGAGGAGCAAATATCCGATATATCCGCAGGTATCCGAATGGGGCAACCCTTCCGGTTGAAGGCCGGGAATCCCCCGAGAACTCGGGGGAGGCGAACCCGGGGAACTGAAACATCTTAGTACCCGGAGGAAAATAAAACAATTTAGTGATTCCCTTAGTAGTGGCGATCGAACGGGGAACAGCCCAAACCGGTGTTGTTTTGGCGACATCGGGGTTGAAGGACCAGTGACATTATTGTATATATGAAGCGGAACATTTCTGGAAAGTCAGACCATAGGAGGTGAAAGTCCTGTACGTGTAAGTATATATAGTATAACCGGTATCCTGAGTAGGTCGGGACACGAGAAATCCTGATTGAAACAGCGAGGACCATCTCGCAAGGCTAAATACTTCTGAGAGACCGATAGTGGACCAGTACCGTGAGGGAAAGGTGAAAAGCACCCCGAACAGGGGAGTGAAATAGTACCTGCAACCGTGCGCTTACAACCTGTCGGAGTCCTGAGCATTGTCGAAGGATGACGGCGTGCCTTTTGCATAATGAGCCTACGAGTTACACCTCACTAGCGAGGTTAAGACATGGGAGTGTTGGAGCCGAAGCGAAAGCGAGTCTGAATAGGGCGTATAGTTAGTGGGGGTAGACGCGAAACTTTGTGATCTATCCTTGGTCAGGCTGAAGTTCCGGTAACACGGGATGGAGGGCCGAACCAGTGAACGTTGAAAAGTTTTTGGATGAACTGAGGATAGGGGTGAAAGGCTAATCAAACTGAGAAATAGCTCGTACTCCCCGAAATGCATTTAGGTGCAGCCTCGGTGAGAGTCTTACGGAGGTAGAGCTACTGATAAGGCTAGAGGGCTTCACCGCCTATCAAACCTTGACAAACTCCGAATACTGTAAGATGATTCCCGGGAGTGAGCCTGCGGGTGCTAAGGTCCGTGGACGAGAGGGAAAGAACCCAGATCATCAGCTAAGGTCCCGAAATATATGCTAAGTTGGTTAAACGAGGTGCGACTGCACAGACAGCTAGGATGTTGGCTTGGAAGCAGCCATTCATTTAAAGAGTGCGTAACAGCTCACTAGTCGAGCGGTTGTGCGTGGATAATAAACGGGCATAAGCATATTACCGAAGCTATGAACTAGTCCCGAGCAATCGGGACAATTGGTAGGGGAGCATTCCAATCAGCGCAGAAGAAGCATTGTGAAGTGCTTTGGAGCGGTTGGAAAAGAAGATGTAGGCATAAGTAACGATAATGGAGGTGAGAAACCTCCACACCGAAAGACTAAGGTTTCCTGATCAACGCTAATCGGATCAGGGTTAGTCGGGTCCTAAGGGTAACCCTGGTTAACAGGGGACACTGATGGACAGCTGGTTAATATTCCAGCACCGCCGTATACTGCGAAGGGAAGACGGAGGAGTGAAAGGTTCGCGTACTGACGGAATAGTACGTTGAAGGGTGTAGTTATACCACCGGGTTAAGAGCTGGGTGGTGATGAACCTGAAAGTACCATGAGCCTTCGGGCAAGTGGATAGTGACCCTAATCAGACTTCCAAGAAAATTCTCTAAGCATCAGGTATATGGTGCCCGTACCCCAAACCGACACAGGTAGTCGGGGAGAGAATCCTAAGGTGCTCGAGTGATCCGTGGCTAAGGAACTAGGCAAATTAGACCTGTAACTTTGGAATAAAGGTCTCCCCCGAGCACTCGGGGGACGCAGATAAACGGCCCAGGCGACTGTTTAGCAAAAACACATGGCTTTGCGAAATCGAAAGATACTGTATAAGGCCTGACACCTGCCCGGTGCCGGAAGGTTAAGAGGGGGGGTTAT
>Ga0209606_1002968_pt1 | contig 17749 bp, 8 predicted proteins | sample AD_UKC057_MetaG_FD_184412 | JGI IMG/M metagenome (GOLD analysis project Ga0209606, IMG submission 184412) | Active sludge microbial communities of municipal wastewater-treating anaerobic digesters from USA - AD_UKC057_MetaG (SPAdes) (version 2) | ecosystem: Engineered > Bioreactor > Anaerobic >...
AATCGTTGATCTGAGATAGCTCGGAAATTACTTTACCAAAGAGAGCGGAATTGTATTTTTTATTTAACATCTGCAGAGAAACCAAAATCTGGGGATGCTTTTTCTCCTTTTGCAGATATTCCATCAGCTGATTCAATAAAGTGCCTTTGAACTCCTTCAAATTGTTATTCAGCCATTCCGAAAATGCCTTCTTCTTCTGAATGGACAATCCCTTTTCCGGTTTGGAAATCAAATTCAAATTATATAAAGTAACCAAATCCGTCTTTATATTTTTGGGATTGCCCAACGCTTTAGCTAAGGCACTGGCATCAAATCCATCCAATACATACATCGCAGTTAGAATTTCTTTCTGTGAGGAACTAAGGGTTTCCAGCGTTTCATAATAAATCTGTTCAGCATCAAAGGTCTTTTCCAGATAAGGTCCCAAATTAAACTTCCCCTTTGGCTTTTGGCTCTTCATCTCCTTCAAGACCTTTTCTATGATCATCAGGTTGCCGGAAGTTATTTTCTGAAATATTTCGCTTTCACTGCTACCTGTAAAATCCGTCTCTGGAAAGGTTAATTGTAAAAGCCGCTGACATTCCTCCACTCCTAATGTGGGTATGTTGTCCAATTCCGCAAAAGGAAATAAACGCGTTTGCGTAAAAACTACTATCTGAATTCCCGTATCTGGTAAATATTGAACCAGATATTGTAAATAATCACGGGTATAATTATCTAAAATATCACAATCATCAATCACCAGCAGAAATGGCTGAAACAGTTCCATCGCGTTTAAACGCTCCGTAATATAAAAGAAAAAATCGTATTTATTTACGGAACCTATATTTTCACGAAATTCCCGATAATAACCATACAGGTCTTCTTCCGTTACCTCTGTAATCACCTGCATAAGCTCTGAAAAATGATTTAACATAAGGGGATGAGGGGAAAAATATATCCGCTTCGCATATATATCTTCCACACTTTCCATTAAGGGCTGAACAAAATGACTTTTACCAGAACCCGATTTGCCTACTATTTCAATTAGATGACTCTTTGCACTGTCACTTAAGTAACCCATTGCCTTGGAAAGCGCTATCTTGTTTGTTATATATGCATCCAGCTGTTGGGTTATGTTCTCTGCCATTTTTTTACCCCTCTTGGAATTTTGTTTACAGTGCACCTGTAAATAGTGTTTACAACCTGTCAAGTAAAAATTATAATTTAGATGTCCTCCCCCCTTTTTTTAGACCGTAGGACGATACTTTCATAGCGATGGTAGCGTAAGTCCCTCGCTAAAAATGGAAAAATCACTAAGAAGTGACACCTGCTTGAAAAAACTACAGAAAAGCACTCAGTTTGTGCCAATAATTTGTTAAATCATCGGAGTCAAGAGCCAATCAAATGTGACAGCTATTTGTCAAACCATGACAGCAAAATGGCAGGCTATGACACCTATTTGTCATACAATTCCAAATAATTATCTAATGCATATCTGAAGCTGAAATAACTCCCATATCCAACAATCTTGAACTATCAATCCATTTAAGCAAATCGCTTTTCTCTTTTGCTTGAATCCAAGTACCATCTTTTCTTTTTGGCGTAGAGAAGTACTTATCTGTCAATATATAGCATTTCTTGCGGGTTCTAGTTAAGGCAACGATAAACTTACATATCTCTACATCGGATATGAGGTGTTTGTTTTTAGGAATGACCTTATTGTTAAAACCTACGATGAACACATATCCTGCTGACAACCCTTTACATCCCATGTATGTCGACAATTTAATTGAAAGCTTTGTTTTGTCTTCAGAGAGAGGAGCAATTGAGTTAACAAATCTGTCAACTACGCATACATAATCCTTTTCTCGAAGATATTGCCTAAGCTGATGAAGAATACTTGGATCTACATAATCTGCATCAATTTTTTGAATAAGTTTAGTAATTTCTAAATGCTTCTTAACAAAATCTTTGGGTAAGTTCTTCGATAACAATCCATCAGGGCAATTTATTAATACATTTCGTGCAATTCCTTTTTGTAATTCAAGCTCCATAAGAATTCGCCAACCGAGGTTGGAGTTAAAATCTTTGAGAAGATACTCATATGCATCGCTGATTATTGGTTTATCTTCTTTTGTTTTTTTCCAGTCAACGTTGGGAAGAGCGTGAATCTCTTTGTATATCAATTCTAAATAGTGACTACTTCCCACGATCAATACAGTTGGATACGAATCATCCCAGGATTCCCGTACATCAGTTACTGGAATGTTTGATATCTCTCGAAGAATGAACTTAGGTAATGAAGATGCAAGTTTTAATTGTGCAGTAATTATATGAGGGTTTCTTTGACTATCTTCCCCTTTCTTGTCAATATAGCAATCATATCTCTTTTCTATTCTATTATGTAAATGACCCTCAGCTTTAGCTTGAATGATGATATCCTTAACAGCCCCAATAATCACTTTTGTACACCTGAAGCAATATGGTAATTCAAATTTTTTAAAGTCAGAGCGTGAATAAAGATGTCTCAGATATAATGGGCTCGAATCCCTTTTCTCATAAATCGCTTGATCATCATCGCCGACAATGATGACTTTTCCAAAATATTCGAGTTCGTTTATCAATCTAACTTCCAATAGATTAAAATCCTGGTACTCATCTACAAATAGCCTATCAAATGAGTTGATACTAAGTTCTTTGTTACTCAAACCTCTATATACATAGAACACAGGATATTCAAAGTTTGTAGCCCGATAGAACCTACACCTAGTTTCAAAAAATTCTATGTCACCCTTTCCAATATTCAGTGTACGCATACCTGCAGAATAATCTATTGGCGTTCTCTCAAAGTATTTTGCATCCGATCGAATCAGACAAGATAGCTTAGAATAGAGTTCAATTTCTCCCAATTTACTGTATAAAATACCGATACAATACTGATGCAGAGTTTTTACTTGTGCGTTGTCTTCAATGGACTTAAGCATGTCTTGCTTCAGCAAGTTAAGAAATGTCAGTACCATATTATTAGATCCAGGATGGTGCTTTAGTATTTGATTGAATATAAATGTCTTTCCAGTGCCAGCTCCAGCTACAATAACTATCTTTGAATCGTTTGATTCAATGATTCTATCAATTATCGCTCTACTTTCTAGTTTCTGTCTTTTTATGATCTCATCTTTTATTATCGACTTCATTGATTAGGAATACCGCCATTTAATCATCAAAAATCTGCACATCTACTGCATCTTCACTAATACGAAACTCGTATTCATTCTCAGGCATTGTTGAGTAAACATTCACCAGTTGATGACTAGTGATAAAAGTATGTTCGGATACATAATCTTTATTGTTCATTAAGAGCATTTCCATGTCCTCTGATGAATATATTATAGGCTGTTTAATATTATTGATCAGCCCGATGATTTTGTTTATACCCGTCAAGTGTTGAATTCCTCTCGTGTTTTCATCTGGAATCAGAAGAATCAAGTAATCCCTGGCTCTACTAATTGCCACATTTAGCAGGTTCTGATTGTTCACATATAGGTTTTGTGAAGTGGTTTGATATAGGCCTGCGGGAGCATTTAGCAAGCATATGACTATATCGCATTCGTCTCCCTGAAAACCATGCACTGTAGCAGTTGATATTTTAACTTTATCATTCAAAGTAAACTTTGTTGCCAGTATCTTTCCAACAAGATCAGCTTGGACTCTATACGGGCTTACAATCCCAATGGAAACCTCTCTATCTAAGTTCCCAAGTTTATCCAGAAAACGCTCTATCAATAGCACAGTAAATAGTACTGAGTAAGGATGATAGGGTGACTTTTTTAGCCGACTTGCTTTAAACAGCAGATTATTGCTATTCACAGGGAATTGAATAATTGTGAAATCATCGATTTTGAACCCTAGGTCAGGAAGCGGTAATCTATTATCGCTTCGTTGGTGTGTGAGTTTAGCATCATAGCTAAATCTACTAAATAGTTCTCCAATAGAAGCAGTGCTTCTATATTGAGTGTTAAGGTTTTTAACTGGATAGGGAACTCCGATTGCATTAAACATCTCTTCATCACGTACATCCGGTTCAAAAGACTTGAGTCCAAACATACTGTAAATGTTTTCATTACTCCAAAGATCAACTAACTGGACTGGAGGAATCTGATAGGGATCACCAGTTATGACTAACTGGCAATTGGGATTAACGTATCTGATATGGCATAACGCATTGACCATCGACGCAATTGGAATCATTGAGGCTTCATCAAATATCACGAGATCCCACTTCTTATTTTTGAACATATTAGCTTGATTGTAGCTCTTAAACCCATCATAAGGGAATCTGTGAATTGTGGTTATAACTACTACACCATGTTTCTTTGAGAATTTATCGTTATCGGTTCGCTCCAGAATAATGGAAGATGCTTCCTTTTCAATGTCTTCGGAATTTGTTGTCTCAAATCTAACTAGATAATCACGATAGTTTGTGTTTCCGTTCCGCTCACAAACCTGCATTACCTTCTGCGTAACCACATCTGCAGCTTTATTAGTGGGGACAAGGACAAGGATGCTCAGATTTCCGTCACTTCTGACATATTGTTTGTAAGCATCACTAGTTAAAAAACCTGTAGGCCCACTTACATCTTCCTGATACTTATATGTCTTGTCCAGTAAATCACATATCAATCGATCTGCAATATAGGTCGTTTTGCCAGTTCCAGGAGGTCCATATATAAATGATATGTTCTTAAGGATCTTGCCAATATCTTTTTGAAAGTTAAACTCATCATTAATAACTCTATTTGATGCTTCTGGTAATTCTTCAAAACTACTCAGCAACTCTTGTAATATAAAGACCGGATCTTTAATATTCAAGGAGATTGAAGTAACTTCATCTAACTGGATGTTGTGATATTTTTCTACGTCATCAGGTATTAATTTCAAGAGCAGTTTGTGTACTGGATGGTTACCTTTGTTGTCAATCCTTTTACTTACTGCATCAACCCTCAGTTCTTTTTTGGTGTTGTCCTTCATCGTGAGGTTCAACCTAAAATCTGCGAGGTTTTCCACAACTGAAGGTATATAATTTGAGCTATTGGTGATAACAGCCATTTTGGGAGATCTGACATATCGCTCTATCTTATCAAAATAGAGAGTGATATCCTTTTTCCTGGCATTTTCTTTGGAACTCAGTATTTCGAGATTAATCAAATCAATAAACCACGAAAAACTGTATTTGACATCCTTTGAAGCCTTTTCTCGCAATCCTTCGTAGGATGTACTAAATCTGATGTCCTCGATAACGCTTCCGACATCTTTGTCTCCATAAATATCAATTTCGTCATCTTCAGCTATAGATGCATTCGAAGGACTTGGTTGCTTGTGCAAAAGGGTTAAGGTACCTTTTAACTGGATATAATCATCACTGGATAGATTTATCACCTCGTCTAATATGGAAGCAATATAATTCTCATCATGGCCATTCTTCACCGCTTTTTGTATTAATTTTTTATATAGTTCCTCAGCTCTTGCGTCAATTAAGTGTTCCTTGAACTTCAATACTGCCAAAATATGGTCAAAATCTTTCGACTTGATCTGGTTATATTCGTGGTTAAGCTCATTCTGATATACTTCGCTTGGCTTCGTTTTTCTTCCTTGGTTATCAAACAACCACGATTTTTCATTCAGCAGATTAGTTATTGGAGTCTCATCACGGAGCGTTGTAATAATACCTTCTTCAAGAAATCTTATCAGTATATTGAATACACGTACAGATTGTTCAACCTTACTTACTCGGGACAAATATTCTGAAAGCCCAATAACTGTCCGTCTTTGTTTGTCATAGATTGGATTGAAGTTCACATTGGCATAACCAAGAAGAATCCGGAAGCTGTCATTATCCTCAATAAAACCATCGTAGAAGTCCTTATCCAGCCATATTGTATCTGGTTCTACGATAAAATCCAGTAAATCTTCTGAGGGATAGAATAAGTCGCCCCCCACCTCAAGAGACTTACCTTGTGTACTATTACCCACTAAAAAGGGATATTTGGGCAGAGATTCAAATAGAGGTTTCATTTCATTGTTATAAACGGTTCCCACTAACTTCACTAGCGCATTTATGAATCCACAATACTGTCTTTTTGCCTCTTTTGAATCTCGCACCAGCTTTCTATATTCTTCAATGCCCCCTTTGCTAAAGAGTTGCGTGAGGATGTTTCTAAATACCTCATGATCCTTTGCCTCCGGCATATTCAGGAGCTCTATAAGGAATTTTTTGGCAGTCTTGTCCGAGGTTAACTGAGGATCAATGTAATTGAAACCAATATCCTCGTAAAAACTCAATGACAGGCTATTATCCCCCGGAAGGTATGCTAATGGATTATCATTCCGGTCATATGGTGGAGTGTTTTTGATTTTGTTCTTAATCCTAACTACCGGTTTGTATTTTATTGTCTCAAGTAATGTCACTCTATCGTTCATAACAAAGTTGTAGAAATGTATCAACCACTCAATGTTTTGATTTTCCCAGAATTTATCTTGGAGCGCATCGATAATCCTGTGCATATCTGAGTCAGGGAGGTCTATCTCAAAATCACGCCGCAGGACCTGTTTAGTGACACTGTTTTGCAGCAACTCATTTGTGATTAAGGAAACTCCCATTGATCGGAGTATATCATTCGCATTTTCGTCATTTTCGTAAGGCAGATATATCTTTGATTGGTTTTTATGAGACGGAGCAACATTTGAAGTGCCTTTTTCAATCCTAACGATTGGTTTATCCTTGAAATGGATTGCTATGTTTGGAGCTTCCTTGATATATGCAAACAGCTTATGCAACCATTCGACGGATTGAAACTGTAAGAAGATATCACCAAGTATGTCATGCAGGTTCTTAGAAGCTATTATTCTTGCTTTAAGGCTAGTTTGTAGGAAAGTGAACAACGGATCATTTTCATTAAGCGAATCAAAAATCCAGTCTGCTCCAGGGATGGACAATGTTTTCTGAAGGTCATCAGGGGATAGAAGATCGAGCAACTCCTTCCCTCTTGCTATGCAGGCCTTATTCAACGGAAGTAGATTTCCACTCCGTGACGGAAAGTAAGCCTTAGATTTGTCACTTAATACCGTTAACAACTGCTCCTGAAAGACACCAAAATTCAAAAGTTGTGACTCATGCGTTTCACGAACAGTAGCTGTATTTTCTGAATATATCGGTAACGCACGGAATAGGGATTCATTGATAAGTGCCTTATCTTTAAAGAACTCAAGACTATCAGTCATCATTTCAGCTAACTTTGTCAGCAGCCGGGTATTCCATTCATCATCTTTGATGGTTTCCCTGTTGTATGTGATCCGAAATGGCGCATGGATGATGAACCTTAGATTGGGATTCACCTCAGTTTTGAAGTAACAATAAGCATTGAAAGATTCACTGTAATCTATGGACTTATCTCTTAGAAAGAAAACAAGTGAGTACTTGTGAGAATTATTTTCATTATCCTTGATGTACCTTGAGATTTTTATGCCTTGTTTTACCAAATGGCTATCGGAAATCTGAGTCTCTGTGAAGAAGCGATATTCGGTCTCATCCATTTGCTCCGAGCTAGCTTGATCGTAATTTAGGGAGTAGGAACCACTCATACCTGGGTATTGCCACTCTATCACTGTAATGCTATTAAGAAACAGCATCGGATGCTTTAGAGATAGCAACTCACTCTTTATTTCTTCATATGCTATATCTTTGGGCTTTTCATCGTTGTTAAACGGGAAGACAAAAACTGTCTCACATGATTTCCTTCCTTCATAATCGTAACTCAAAATCTCAGGTACTATATAATTTACTATCCTGAAACAAAATTCATCGTCGAAAATTTCGGGTGTCTTTGTAAAAGAGAAAACTGACTTGAATCCGATACCGAATTTACCAATCTTCAAATCCTCATCACTAATCTTACCGCTTTTCGTAGATGCTCCGATTGAAGTGATGGAATTAATATGTCCTTTCACTTTGTTAGTAGAGTCAACATCCGAAATAGAGAACTTTTCCGTGCCATTATGTATAAAAACCAGTCTATCGCTGTGTAAGACAAATTTAACTCGAGTCGCTTTTGCATCATCGGCATTTTGTAGTAACTCATAAATGAAATGAGCCTTCTTCTTGTATAGGTCCTTTATGAAATCAAACACTCCCGAATAATCAGGGTCTTGGAATATCTTAAAGGCTTCTAACCTCTTGCTTCTGAGTTTTTGAAATAACTCATCCTTCATAGCATTTCCTCACTTTCTCATCTGTTAAGAATACAAAAAATGGTTTCTGCATCTAACCGGTATCTATCAAAAACCAATCAAATTGAAGATGACGCATAAAACTATTTTATAAACATTAACATCAATCTATGTCAAATATCTCTTGTTGTCGTATTCTATACTTAAATGATCGTCCGATTTTTACTTTCTCCAATTCATCTATCCTACAAAGTATAGCTGCCATGCTTTTTGGAGACATTTCAATCTCAAGTTTATCACAAACTTCTTTTGCTGTTAGGGTGGCATTTGTCAGCAAGCTTATGATTCTCCCAGTAAGATCATCCAGTTTATTTGTTGTAGAAGTAACCTTCTCTTCTGGAGTTCTTTGACTTTCTGGATTACCATTCTCATCAACTGCAATTCCTCCCAGATTAATCAGAAGGTTGTTTGCACTATTTTCATTATCTGAAGTTCTTCTAACATAAATGGTGCGACCTTTACGAAGTCCATCCTTAACTCCGGACCAGGTACCTCCAGAGTTAGAGGAATCAGCAACGAATATCTCTTTGGCAAGACCATAGATTATCGGATTCCTTGCCATAGCCAGTTCAACTTTCCACGGAGCTTTTGGGTGAAAAGTACTTAATACAAGAACATCACCTTCAATTATATGCTTATAGTAAGTTTTATAGCCCGACCCAAATGTCATAACTCCCTGGGGGAGAACAATAATACTGTGTCCGTGGTATTTTATAGCATTGTCCAGCGCAGCTTTATCAATACCTTTAGCAAAACCGCTAACAATGACTTTATAGTCCTCACTGGCCTTTTTTACTATGTTTTCGGTAAACTCTAGTCCTTTATTACTGGCATTCCTAGATCCCACAATTGCAATTGAATCCTCAAGTAGTAGCTGTTTATTACCTTTTATGTAGAGCAAAGGAGGGGAATACGCTTGTTTTAAGTTGTTTTTCATGGTTGGAGAATATTCATTCGAGTTTATTGGAATGAGTTCAAAGCCTTGGTTGTATAGATCCTCAGCTAAGAACGCATTATTCGCTATCTGGTCTTTAGCTTCCAGCAATGAAGGTAACCGCTTTTCGTCAATGGAATAGAGGTTTTTCCATGCCTCAAGGTCAAGAGAAAAGAATTCATATAGATCTGACCCATTGACATTGTAGATTTGCTGGATCAATTCGTTTATCTGCGCATTTGTCCATCTTTTCAAGTGCGATATCGTGATCCAGTAGGCTGCTTGTTGCATAGTCTTAATACCTTACATTCTAATATGTTTCATAATTTATCGCCACCGACTGTTTTGGCTAAAACCAATGGTGCTATCAGTATAGCTCCTTGCTTTGATAAGTACCTACCAATTTCTTTAATGGTGGCTCCACTATCAAAGATATCATCAATCAACAAGATCTTTTTACCCGTTATTTTTTGCGAATCCGGAATTGAAAACGCTCCAGCGACATTATCTGACTTGAGGATGTAATTTTCAAATATCTTTTGCTCCTGGATAGGGCGAATTTTAACTAGATCGTGCAGAATAGGAATTTTCAATGCATATGAGACTTTTTCCGCTAAATGTCTAACCAAGTCCCCAGACACAGTTGGTGGAACATACAAGATTAAGTCGAATTTCTCGTTGCGAAATTTGGAGTAATAAGCTTTTAGCATTAGTGTGATCAGGAAATCTGGAAAATCGCCACCATTTTCATATTTACACCTGTGAATAGCAGCTCCAACATTAGATACCCCATAATATGAACCTGCTACTCCATCTATGAGGTTGGTTTTTTCTGATTTTACTTGAAGTTCTGGGAAGTAACTTAAGCGGAATTGGTTTAATTTCTCAATCCACTCAGGGCTTGATCTAACATATTGTTTTGCTAAACCAGTGTTATCGCAATTGTTAAATTCCTTATTATGTATGTCTCCCAAGTATTCGCACAAGTAAGACATACGTGATTGGGATGTCTCTGCATATTCTATCATGGCATTCAGTTCCTTTGTCTTTGCCTCCCGAACCTGATCGTAAAAGCTGGGATCAAATGGCTTTGAATTTGGGATAAACTCATATTTCTTGGACTTTCCTATATACACTTCTCTGATGATTCCCTGGTCGAGCAGATCAGCTCGAATAACTCGGATTTGCGTCTGGCTAAGGTTAGTTCTTTTCATCAGTTCCTTTTCGCTAAGCATTTCATTTTGTATAGCAGCGATTACTTTCTGGTACTTAGATGTCGATGGTTTAGCACCCTCTATGAATGCTTCCGGAAGGTCTCTGTCTTCAGGATTATATAGAAGAACTATTACTGTTGGTAATCCATCTCTGCCTGCCCTACCAATCTCCTGATAATAGTGAACTGGTGATTGAGGAAATTGTGTGTGAATGATAAATCGGAGGTCTGGCTTGTCTATTCCCATACCGAGAGCATTTGTTGAGATCACGCATTTCCACTCGTTGTTTAGCAAACCTGATTCCACCTCAGTTCTTGTGCCTGCATCCAATCTGCTATTATAGGATCTGGATGGTACTCTTAGAAAATCAAACCATTTACTTATCAACTCGGTTTCAACAACCGTTCCAGTATAGATTATCCCAGTACCTTCCAACTTGGTAATGTTTTGAGCAAGCCAAATAAGTTTATCGTCATCCGACTGCACATTAACTACATATAATCGGAAATTCTCTCGCAGCAGGTTTCCCCTGATAACCTTCAACTCACCGGTAATCTGAGATGCTATGTCATGCTCAACTCTTTTTGTTGCTGTCGCCGTAGTTGCAAGTACCGGCAAGCCTTTTGGTAACAAATTAACAAGATTTATAATACGCCTGTATGCCGGGCGAAAATCATGGCCCCAAACTGATATGCAGTGCGCTTCATCAACAACTACCATGGATAGTTTCATGTGACGTACTTCTTCAAGCCATATCATGTTTTCTTGCCTTTCTGGAGCAATGTATAGTATTTTTACATCTCCTTGCTTCGCCTCTGTAATCACATTCATGTTTTCTTCATCGCTCTGATTGCTGTTTATGCACTTCGCCGTTATACCCAGGGCTTGTAGTTTATTAACTTGGTCTCGCATTAGCGCTATCAAGGGAGAGAAAACTACAGTCAAACCATCAAAGAGCAAGGCCGGAAACTGGTAACATAGTGATTTCCCATAGCCTGTTCTTTCTATTAACAGTAACCTTTCACCTCTAATAATTCGAGATATGGTCTCCCATTGTTCATCATAGAACCTTTCCAAGCCAAACTTCTGTTTTAAAATCTGCTCAGCCTTTTCCCTATTCAAGCCAGTTATGTCCATGAATACTCCAATTTATCTTAAGACAATCATTGCTTCTTGTTTGTAAGGAAGTAACTATTAGTTGAATAGATTATTTCACCATCATACCTGACAATGAAAGATTCTTGCTGTTTCAACTTGATTTTTACTTCATTTATTATAGTATCAATCATACTAGATATTTTGCTTGCGAGCTCAGGTTCTAATGATGCATACAAGCATTGATATAATTCTGTAAGAAATGAGTCTCTATTGATCTTGTAGGCATGTGATATTACTAATAGAAGATGTTCAGAGGGAAGTTTAGCATTTAGAGAACAAAAGAAAGTGTCAATCCAAGTTTCAATGTCATAGGGTTGAAGCAACCCACAGATTAGATAGCACATAGCTGCATTATTCCAGTTGGATTCATCTTTTAGTAAACATCCCAATTTAAACCAAGCTAATCCGCACAAAGCATCTGTATCAAGTGCCTTAGCGAGAGAATCCATATTAGGATTTCCGTCTGATGCATATTTTTGTGATAGTTGTGGTTGGCGTATTTGATTTGAAATAGAACAGCCATTTACCATATAGTCCAAGCAGCACCGTTTTAACATCCACTCAGTTACGCTGAAATCATCTTTTGAACAGATACTTAAGAAATCATCGAATTTACAGAGTGCTTCTTTATACTGTCCATTATACATTAATGCATCTGCATGCAATGCAATTGCTTTTGGGTCTTTTCCAAGTTCATAGGCTTGTAAGTACAACTTGGCAGATAATTTAAATCTAAATAGATGAAACAAGACCCCAGCTATTTCCATATAATAATAATCTCTTCCTAAGTACTCAGGGACTAGCTTTTTCGCTTTCCAATAATAGTGAAATGCTTCCCTGAATTTACATATGCTTCGGAGAAGGTTTCCCAAGCTATACACGAAAGCCCCAATTTCTTGATCTTCGCATTTCATACTGACTTCGACAAGTGTTTTCTTCCAAAAGGCCGCTAGTGCTTCTTCACGACGAGTATCACCCACCACGCTCTCACTTAAAATAACAGGTATTGAAAGCATCAAATCTGTGCTTAGTGATCCTTGATAAGATTGATAGATTTCATCCAATAAACTGATGTAGATTGTACTGCGCATAAGCTTAGGCAAACAAATAGCATAAAGCCCTGGTATATCAATAGTGTCTCTAAATAATCCGTTGTCAGTTAGAATTTTATAGCCCCTTTCTGGCGAAACATTTAGAATTAGCCAAATTCCTATGCTTCTAATAATCAAGGAAGCGATGGACTTTGCTCCATCAAGATCACTGTACTGAGATTTATCATAATGTGATACAATACCCCCCATTCCGATGATTTCAACTTGAAGTTCATCATCGAAAATCCTGACCATTACAACCGATTCTGAAATGTTGTCTTGTAAGGATAAAATGTCATTGAAATGACTCATCTCGCTTTTAATCTGAGACATATACAATAAGGCAGGACAATACAAGGTTGTTTTGTCATCTATGATTATGCTGGTTCTGAATGGCAATCTGATGTGATCATTTCTCAACTGCCTGAGCATACAAAGCCAGTTCTCAATTGTTGCTGCTGTGTTATCATCCCATTTATCTACTTCGTTGAATCGGATTGTAGTTGTCTTAGAATCAGGTTTTGAGTAGTAAAGATCAATTGAACTAAACCATTTAACATAGAATTCGTCTTTATGAGAAGAATATCGGACGATAAGAACAGGGACATCAAGTGAATAGAAGTATTTTATTGTTTCAGTATCCATTGAAACTGAATGAATAACCCTACTAAGTTTTGAATCGGTAGCTTTGAGTTGAACATAGAACAAGAGACCAGTTGTTTTAGCGTGTTCATCAAACAACTCAACTTCGCAGTCAATTCCATAGTCATGAGATTTATCCCTGAACACCCATCTTTCCGGCAGTAATAATCTCAGTTTGTTTTTTGATTCATCTTCAAGACTATGTGATCTAGGTCTTTTTGGCATTTATGCCCCTAACCTTTGTACCACTTCATCAGTGGTAGACGATGCGTTGCTAGTATAGTTAAACAGTTTCATATACACATAATTACCCATCATAATCCTCTGCTTGCCAATGTGTACGAATGAGAATAACAGCATCTTTTTCGGCCATTTTTAACCTTCACAAATTGACAGTGTTGTATAACTTCAATTATAATCATCATGTATCAATCTAGAAATTTGTGAAGCTGTTACTATAGCGTTCTGTTTGATCTTTTTTGCTAGTTTTTCTCCCTCAGATATGTATTTCGATAACTGCTCATCAAGAGAAGGTATAGATGAGGTGTTGAGTCTAATTCGAATTAATGTACCTTGAAAGCTCGCAGGTCTTAAAATTTCTGCGTGCAACTTATTTGAACCGAGCATACAATCATTTGATAATATTACAAAGTCTCCACCATCAACAGCTATTCGGCGAGTCAGATACAATCCATAACCTGAATTTGCGTATTCGTCATTGGGATTGGGGCTCCTAACAGAAGTTACCCCGGGTAAAATCGATGCCTTAAGTGCATCCACATTACTTTTAACGCATAACCTATTGTTTTTTTTAAGGCTATTGTAAATACCAATACCCTCATCTAATATAGCAATTTCAACCCGATTCTTAGAGGGCCAGAATTGACCAGAATACCATATCTCCTGAGCAAAGCTATGCTCAACTACATTTCGCAGTAGCTCTCTAATAGTGTACGTTAACACAGTCTTAAGTATTGAATCATTTCTGGATAAGACAGCAGATAGTCTTCTAGCCTCTTCTTGTAGGGTGTCTACAATGTGCTTAGAGTCAGTAAGTGCTTTCTTCCGCACTTCTGAAACATTGATCTTAGAGATAGGTAGATAGTTATCATTCCCTAGCGCTTCCCCTGGTGATTTGCCGTAATCTTGATAAACGCTTTGAAAGAATCCCATGTTTGCAGCATATGTATGATGAGTAAAGTCTTTATCACTAAAGCTAACTTGGGGGTGTAATTTAATAAACTGTCGAATTTTCGCACTACAAAGAAGCATTCCGGAGGGTTCAAAAAAAGTGACAGATGAGTAATCGAATGAACATTCTTCACTAAGTTCTATGTTGTCTAATTTAATGCACCAACTGTTAACACTAATTAGATCAAACCGTGGTGGCATGATTATTTTTGTCATGTTACGCTCCAATAATTTGCACCAAAGCCCTTCTTTCTTTAAGTATCAACATTGTTAGTTACCTGCATCTTCTGTGTGAATCATATGCACCCAAACATCCAACCCAGCCCCATATAGTTGAGTCCCAAATGTTGGTGTAAATTCCAACTCGTTGTTTATCAGGTTCTTTGAGGGCATTTTTTATCCCTCATTACTCACAATCTATGTATGGCCAAACGACCAATTGCATTCTTTTCATCTTCTTAATTCCAGTCAAGTTCTTTTTCAAAACAAGCTACCTTGCTGCGTTGCCTCAAATGGGAGCGGCTTTTTTAGGTTTTCTCTGATTCTTTCTATTGACCCCGAAAGATACAGTTTCCCGCTTATCCAGTCCTCTGAATAGCCTTGCAGGATCGCACCAAACAACCGCAGGCAACTCTTTTTATCCGGGAATATCCTGATACATTTCTCTCTGCGTCTAAGCTCTTCATTTAGGCGCTCCAGTGAGTTGGTGCATTTGATTCTACTTCAATGTGCTACTTCCGCTCTTTCATCTTTCTTTCTATTCGGTTGAGTTATGATCTTCTCCTTGTCTTTTAGTTTTGTTAAAATCATCAAAACAAAGTGCGGGATCCGGCTCAACATTTTTCTTCATCAGGCGTTACCTTATTTACACCAAACTTTGAGACACTACCTGTATAATTCTTTGTATTATTGTCTTATCCATTGGTAATAAAACAATTAGCCATATTTCTTGTCGTTATTGGGTTAGGACGCATAATTGCTTGTTATATAGACGATTAAGTAACGACTCCGTAACACTTCCGTAACACTTCCCTTGTCTCGTTAGGGAATCGTTACTTGGTTGTTACTTTGTTGTAAGAAGTAGCACCAAGATAAAAACAAGCCAAAGTAAGGCAGGAGTTATCTGCAGTTTAATAACTTTCTCTGGGGAAATAAATTCTATAGTGTTTAAATCATATTATGCAGTTGAGGAAAAAAGGATTGACAATTTCCGATTTGCCAAAGAGTTTATAGAATTTCCTCTGGTCGTTATGAGTCCTCATCTCTAAATTAATTTGTTACAATGTGCAAAGTTATACAAGCGATGACGACTCCTGAATTAATTCATTCTTCATTTTTCATTCTCTATTCAAACGAGGGGCTAACGCCACCATCGCTATCATTGTGTCGCCCTGGCGGGCTTTTGGAAAATGGGAAGATGAAAAGAAAAAAGAAGTCGGGGCTTACATTTTTCGAGGGGCTTACGCCACCATCGCTATCATTGTGTCGCCCTGATGGGCTTTTTGCAGAGGGCAAAGAGCGGAGAGCATAGAGGGTTTTTCCTATTTTTAACGAGGGGTTTACACCGCCATCGCTATTAAAGTATCGTCCTACGGGCTTTTTTGCAAATATTGTTTTTTAAAATCCCATAAATCTTTTTATACTGTTTATCCTTAATCTATTTTATTTTTTTATTCTGTTCATTTTCATGTCTATTTTATTCTCTTCTTCAGCCAGCCCGAAAAGTTCCGGATTATCTTTCATAAACTGTTTATGCAATGACCAAAAAGCCGAATCCTCATCCTTTTTTCTTTTCAAATGAAAATATCCGATCAAAGAGACAACATACGCGCCAATAGCATCTATAATCAAGTCCTTCATTGTATCCTTAACCCCTAAACGAGTATCAAAAAAACCGTAGACCTTTTCCAAATTCCGTGCTTTTTGCATATCCACCCCAAAAATGGCATCAACGGTATATTCAAAAATTTCCCATAGGGCACAAACCATTATCGCAAAACAAAAACTAAACAGCGCCATAAATTTCGGACTTAATTTCACATCTACCTTATAATCCTTATTCATAGAATAAATTAAAATAAAACCTGAATAGCTTAAAATTACCGCGGATGCCGTATGCAACATCCTGTCCCACCAGCGATAACGATAAAAATAACGGTGAATTTCTCCCAAGTACATTGAGGCAAATATAAATAGTAAGATTATGATTTGCAAGGAAGTAGGAATTGTTATAGCATTTCTTTTTTCCAGCACCGTCGGTAACATAAACAGCAATAAAGTCATTACTGCCGACCAAAATGTCTCCCATTGTGCCAAATAAACATTATAACCAATTACAACCGAAGTTAACAGGATAAAGAAATAGCGTAGATATTTTTCTAACTTTTTCGGGTCTATCCTCATTGTTCCATCTCCTAATGTCATTTACTATTGATAAATGTCTTGTCATTCCCGCGCAAGCAGAAATCCAAACAATATTTAATATAATAACTCTCTTTTCAATTTGATAAATAGATGTTCCAATCTTTTTTAGTGCATTTATAATAATTTGTAACCAGTTGTCAAGCTAAAGATTCATCACCTCCCTTTCTAATGTGAATTTTGAAGGAAAATTCCTTTGTCATTCCGCAAAAGCAGGAATCTGGACAAGTTCTGTCAAAATAACTGTATTTTCAATAGGGAAATTATATTATAGGATAATGCGATTTATCCCTTTTCTTGTTTCTTCCTAACTCGCTACCCATCATCAACCCATCCAAAATGATGAGTGGATGATAGGTACATCATTGTTTGATTGTGTGCTGATGGCAAGGACGGAAAGGTCTTGAGGTATTTAGAAAAGCAAAACGAAAAAAACGCAAGTCAGGAGTCGTCACAGCATCATAAATTATAAATAAGCCACAAATTCATTTACAGCGAGGACTCGTGACGACAAAAAGATAGAATGCAAAAAACTGGATCAATCGGATTAAAATATAATGATTATTATTAAATAATACTCTGCGAAATCTGCGTAAACTAAATTTTTTATCTGTGTTATTCGCGTGAAATCTGTGAGAGATAAAGTTTAAGGTCGTCACGAATCATAGGTGGCACCAAAGATATCGTAAAGAATAAAATCATAGGGGCGCAAATTAAACTTCTCTACTTCTCGACTTCAAAAAATTCGCCGTTAGCGATGGCGGCGACCTACTCTTCCACACAGTTGCCCGTGCAGTACCATCGGCGCAGACAAGCTTAACTTCTGTGTTCGG
>Ga0209606_1002970_pt1 | contig 17741 bp, 38 predicted proteins | sample AD_UKC057_MetaG_FD_184412 | JGI IMG/M metagenome (GOLD analysis project Ga0209606, IMG submission 184412) | Active sludge microbial communities of municipal wastewater-treating anaerobic digesters from USA - AD_UKC057_MetaG (SPAdes) (version 2) | ecosystem: Engineered > Bioreactor > Anaerobic >...
TCTGCTATAGCGAAAGGCTTATATTCCTCGAAAGGCTTATATAGCATAGACGTGCTATAGGGATATAGTGAAGTGAAAGGAGCTAAGTTATGCTGAATACAAAAGAACACCATGATTTAATGGCCAAATTTGAACGCGATTTTAAAGGTGAGAGGTTCGATAAAGAAAATAAAGAACTGTGGACAAAGGGACGCATATACCAAAATGGAAACGTGAATAATTTGTTTTTGGCCTATCGCATGGGGTACGCATTTGGAAAGATCGCAGAATCGATTTAAACCATTTTCTTAATTATAATCAGCACTATACTGAGGAGGTATCAAAACGATTGGACTAAACCACATCGAGGAGACTTTGCGCTCGCGAGAGATAGACGTGGCCCATATCGACCACAGCCTAACCTATCACGAGAACTGCCAGCTTTTGCAGCAGCAGTTTGGCGTCGAATTCGTGCGCTCAAATAATGCGAAGCTAGATCGCGCTGAAATGCTCGCCAAGATGTACCACGCAGAGAAGAAGCCAGAGAAAGCCAGGAAAGACCCATATGCCAAGCCAGCAGAGAAGAGGCCCTTATTTGCCCCTACACCAGCCCCTCTAAGCCTGGATATGCCCTTCGACCCCATTAAGAGGTGCAGGGAGATTGAAGCAATTGTCATGAAGGGCAACGCGCGCCTTTATGATAGCGACAAATTCAGATACCAACGCTTCTATGGAGGGATAGCGACAGCAGGGAGTAGGGGGTGTCCTTTACGTTGTCTATTTTGCTGGAACTTTGACAGGAATGACAATCCAGTGGGAGCAGGAACATTTTTTAGCCCTTATGAAGTTGTGGATAGGTTGGAAGGCATCGCGAAAAGGAATAATACAGATCTCGCGAGAATCTCAGGATCAGAGAACTTCTTAGGGATGCGATCAGCAAAACATCTTTATGAAGTTATCGCGAACAGTGAATTGAGTTATGTCGTGGAGACCAACGCTATAATGCTTGGATATCAACCAAGAATTTTAGACCTGTTTAAAGATCTGCGAAATTTCAGGATTCGCCTTTCTTATAAGGCATCCAATGGCCTGCAATGGGAGAAGCTAACAGGCTCAAATGTTTGGGGTTTCGCTTACCAACAGGCAGCGATTAGGGAAATCCAGAAAAGACATATCCCCCTGAAGGTTGCATTCATGCCCCAGTTTGTCAACCCTCGTGAGATAGATGTCAGTGGCTACATTCTTGAGGAAGAAACAATGAAATACTATCCAGGCGTGAAGGCTAGGCTCGATAACGCTAAAATAAAGGTGCTTAGACGTGGATACTAAGGTTTGCCCTCGTTGTGGCCTTGATTTGCCCCTAACCAATTTTTATATCTATAAATCAGGAAAACAGACAGGAAAACCAATGGGTTACTGCAAAACGTGCCATACTAACAAGATGATGGCCAGGCCTAAAGCCTGACCATCTACCAGCCAAAGAGCTTATCGAACTCTTTTCTGGCCAGAGCCATCTCAGGAGACTCTGCTTTGTCGTCTGCGCCTCGGCCACCTATGCCTCTGAGGGTGCCAGTGTTGGCAAACATGTTAGCCTTTACCATAGTTCTTTTCACCTCCAATTTAGCTGATCATTATTTCTTGATATGGGCGTACTCTTCGGGTGCGACCTTCGGAGCCAGCCCATCGCCCCCTGTCACAATGGCCTGCATCCTCTCGGGGATGTAGACGCAGCCAGCAGCTTTGCAGCACTCCTCTATCGCCTCCCCTCCGCCGTAGACCAGGAACAGGATGTCTTCGGTCCCGGCGATTTCTAAGGCCGCATTAATCTGGTCGTTGATGTAATCGACCTTACTGGTATAACCGCGAGTGGCGAAAGCCGTCTCCAGCGGATTCTCCTCGCGTACATCTATCACGGCTTTGGTCAGCGTCACGGCTCCGGCCATATACTCTTCCAGAGATAACTCCATCCTTTTTATTCCTTTAACTTTCATCTGACGAAGCGTCCGAAGTATTTCTGGAGTGATAACGTCAGTCCCGCCCCCGATCACCCTGCAGTGCCCATAAAACCCGTCATCAACAGCTCTATGCACAGGAGTCCCGTCCGGGAATGTGCCGATTCTTTCCAACGGCGTCTTAGTTCCTCCCATCCCATTCCTCCCTCGTCATCGTCTGCGTAAATCTATCCAGGAACGTCTCCTCTCCATCTTCCACAATATACCCTATCGCCGTGACCTTCTCGACCTCATCCAGCCCGAACAGGCTCTTAAATATCCGGCCATAAGCAATATCAACATCCTCTGGATTCGTGACATCAGTGTAGACGGTCACATTCCCCCCATTGATGAATATGGGCTCTTTGTCGGCCCAGGGGAAGGCGGTATTGTAGACCTTGCTCTCAGTCAACCCGGACTGCGAGCCGTCGCCTCCCATGAGCACCCCCAGGACCATGAGGGTCAGGAGGGCGCAGAGTCCGTATCCGGCGATTCGTACAGCCTTCTTGGGGCTGTTTAACAGTGGCAGTTTCTCTAGCATTTCATTCACCCCGATTGATTGTTATGTCTCGCAAATCTAAAGTCTATCCATCGATACCCGAATGCCCTGCATTCCGTATCTGCCAGGATCGCAAAGTAACCTGCGACATATGCCTCAGCCTTCCTGTGGCGGAGTGGCGGGAGCATGTGGCGAAGGTGCTGGCACGCTAGGCATCCACAACGCTTTTCACGCTACCGACCTCGGCGCACTTAATCCAAGATGCTCAAACCAGGACATTTCACACATATTGCATATACAGAACGCAAGCGACTCATTGCTGGAAATAAACACATCAGACGATGAACAAGCGGGACATTGACTTTGCTCCAACTTCATTCCATCAACCTCGGCAATCCTCTATGATCTCCTGCAATACTCCTATCTCAGCAAGCCTCTCCACAAAAGCTTCCAGCTTGTACCGCTTGGGCTTCTCGTTCTCGCGCCATGTAAATTCAATATACGGGTCGCTGCCGTCTCCAGGCCAAACGATCTGATATCCTGGCCGGAATTTTGTCGCCCATCTACCATCTTTATATTCCCAGGGCGTTCCTGTCGCAATTTCTTCTAACATAAAATCCTCGGCATACATCTCAAATACTCTTTCCTGATCTCTTCTAAGTCATTGTGCAAATAGATATCTATCGCCTCTCCCCCCACATCGCCCCGCAAGACCTGGATATGCGTGCCGGCAACAATGGGCGGAGAAGTGCCGCTCCATATCTGGGCTCTCTAAATCATGGAGCCCCGCCCGGATGGCCGCCTTCCTCAGCAGATTATCCAGGCCCCCTTTTTTAAGACTTCCTTTATTGCCTAGCCATAGCTGTCGATTTTCTGGGTCTTTGAGCCTGAAAGCCCGCACCTTCAAGTACCTCCGCAGGTACTCTGCCGCCTCGTCGTCGAAGAACACCACCCGATTGGTCCGCTCGAACTGGCGGAGGATGTAGGCGTAAGAGCGTATCGACTCCGGGCTGAGCTGACGAGATTGCATGTCGGAGACGAAGGCGGGGATCATCCTAAAGGTCCATCGAGATCTCTGCGGGTTCGACGTGCCCTTCTCGGGCTACATTAAAGGACCAAAATTCGTGCGCCTGCCCCGTGGTTATGTCTATCGCCTTTATGGGCCACCCCAATTTCCGCAGTGCCTCGGCGGATAAGTATCCAGACACGATCACCCACTCTTCGGGAATGCCCAGCGCCTTGGATTTTTCTGTGTAATAGTCGCGCGTTTCTCGTTCCGCAGGAACAATTATTATCCACGGAGTGTATGCGCCTTTTTTAATGAGGTCTGCTAGTGCAGCAACTTTATCAATTGCGCCATCCGCCTCTTCGCACATCGACCCCCATTCTTTTCTATTTTCACTTATCTTCGGATCATACCAAGTCACAGCATCGATTTTGCTATATTCTGGCCTCTCTTCGGTCATTTCACCCATCTCCATCCGTTGCTTCCTTTCTTAATCATCCCAAATCCTTCCAGCTCTTCCAACTGCCTCCCCAGGGCCTCCCGCTGCTCGGAGTCATCCGGCCCGATGCCCAGCAGGACAAACAGCATCCTCTCGCTCACCACCCGCTCCTTCTCGATCACCTTTATCAGCCGCAGGGGCAGCTCTCCCGCCCCCTCCTGTCTGTGGGACTGCAAGAGGTCCGACTGGCGCAGGACCTGGGCTCGGAGGTCTGCAAGCTGGCCATCCTTCAGAGCCAGCTCGGCTTCCAAGGACTGCAAGCGAGCCTGGAGGGCGGCTATGCGGCGGCCCTGGCGGTCGGGCTTGCCTGACGCGGCCATGAGTTCCTGCAGGACTGCGCGCAGGAATTTGCTGGCTGGCGAGCCGTGGGCTGCAGCCCAGGCTACCAGCTCCTGTTTCTCGGATTCTGAGGCAAAGGTGATTTTGAGGTAGGGGGCAGACATTAACTATTCCGAGTGGATTGCGGCCAGATATGCCCTCAGCAGGGCTTCGGCTTCGGTGTCTCCCCGCCCGAAGTAATCGTTGAATAGGCTTCCTTTATATCCACTGGGAACTTCTTTTTTAATTGGGCAGTGAATCACACACTCTATTTCCGGGAATATTGGATCTGATTGCGTCCACTGTGTTAAGTACCATCCTCGCGCCCTGACCGCATTTTGCAGGCAATGCTGAAGCCAAGCGGCCACAAGCTCAGTATTATCCGATTTTGTCAGATCGATGGTTAGTTGTTCGTCTTGATGCACATAAACCGGCATTCTCCTCATTCGTCCACACAGCTCCGGGTCTCTCTCTCGGAGCTGGTTGAGCAGGTCAGCAGGGATCATGCCCTTGTCACCTCATAGCTCACCTTAATTTCCAAATGCTCACATTCTCCACATCTCTTGTCATAAGCTACATAGCAATCATCTTCAGAGTTGCATATTGCAGCTACACTGACATTAAAAACTTTAAGATGATTGCATTTAAGCTTCATCCTTTCCTCCTGTCTTGATCTCCTCCAAGGCTTCGCGGGCCTTCTCTTCCCATTTCCCTTCACAGAGTGGGCAGACGCGCTCAGATTCTACTCGGCCAAGATTTCTTGATATCACGACATCAATTAGCTTTCCAGCCCCGTTGCATGTCGGGCATCGCTTGGCTTCCAGGAAAGCCGCCTCAAGCCTCTCGATGAAGGCTGCCATTTCATCTCGCCGCTTGTCGATGTTTCTGTTGGCTTCTTCCAGCTCCTTGATCCTGGCGTCCTTGGCGGCTATCTGTGAGTTCGCATCATTCAGCTTTTGTTTTTGAAGATCCATAAACTTAATCGCAATTTCTGCTATTTGGTCTCCATTTTTCCACTCAACCAATTCTGCGTCAAGATATGCACTAATAACGTCAAGCTGCCCCAACAGCGCGGCATTCGTTTTACCCTGCCGATCAATGACAAGACTTACACAGTTTTCCAGAGATCGCAGCCGCCCGACCTCTTCCTTCATTTCGCGGGCAAGCTCGATGAAATTATCACTGTTTCCTAGTAATCCTTCCATCGCCGCATGAGTCTGGTCTTCATGGACCTGGAATTGTCGCAGCATGATTTGATTGGCTTCGACCTCGGCGATAAGAAGAGAGATACATTCGTCGTAATCTTCATATGTCATATCGTCGTCAATTAGGGCTTTCTTCGCCCGCTCCAAAATGTCGCTATCGCTCATCCCTCTCCAGGCCGGCGTTTATGGCCGCCCTAGCTAGCTCTCTTATAACTTCGGCCTCCGAAAGCACGCCAGCGCTCACGAATTGACCTAAGGAAAAGGCAGACCTGTTAAGCTGCTCATTTCGGCTGCCCGTTGGGCTGCCTGCCACGGCCAGTGCTTCATCCCGAAGGGCAGCTTCGGCATACTTTCGGGTCCTGGCCTCATCGCTCTCTCTGCTCTTTTGGCGGGCCTCTCTGGCGTTGCTCTCCAGCTTTGCGGCGTTCTGCTCCAGCTTTGAGAAAGTTATGCCGATGCCCTGGAGATCGGCCAGGAGCTTTGCCAAAGAGATCTCTGCCGGGGGGCTGGAGTCCAAGATCTTATAGTCCGCTCTGGTTCCGTCTTCCAGCTTCTTCCAGCTCGGGGGGATTACCTGGTAAGTTCGCTCTAGCTTGACCTCTCCCACGGGCAGGCCGTCTTTATGGAGCTTAAGTTGGGCCTGATCTGGCTTCTTGCCTATACCTGCCAGGGCTGCGGCTACGCCATCAGAGGCCTTGAACCACAGGCCATATCTGCCGGGGCGGGTTTCCCATTTGGTGCTGATAGGCAGCTCCAGGCCGGTGAAGGCGGCGGGGTCGTCTTGATCAAGGCCGATGTAGCCATTGCCTGCCATTATACCAGCGTTGCCCTTATGGGCTTGCGCCTCTTGGAAGCTATGGCCTTTCTTTTGCCACTCTTTCTCCTGAGGTGGAAACTTGATTCCAGATGGAAGAAGGACAAAAGATGCTCCAGGCTGATCGAATATCGCGGGAATTGCAGCCATGCTCATCGCTGCCTCCTCTTCGCGCCTGCAAAGTCCGACCGGCTAAAGATATCTTCTAGGTCGTCGTCAATAATCCGGTACGGCTTGCCGTCGTGGTCGAACGTCCGGCCAATATATTTCGGCCTGTTGACAGCGTGGCAATACTCCGAAAAGCTTAAATTAAAGCAAGTACACTTGTCTCTTGTCAAAGTTGAGACCTTCAAACCGGCCTGGTTTGCGCCAGGCCCTTTATCCAAATCCGACATCTCAGACCTCGATTTTAAGAATTTTAGATGGGTCTTGCATGTACTCAATAATCGCAAAAGTGAGCAGGCGTCTTGTGAATCTGCTTACGGTTAGCTCTCTGGCTGCCGCTTCGGCTCTGATCCAAGCCGCATCGCCTGCACGTGGGCGAACCGTCAGAATATTTTCAGTATATTGCTTTCTCATTTCGATAGCCTCCGGCATGCCCTGGTTTTTGGGAGGCTATCATTTATTTCGGTAGAGATCCCACCTCACCCGCTCGATAGGCAAATATATGTAGTGTGACCCAGGGCTCGGCGCGCTGGCCGTGTTCCGATGGTGTTAATATCAGCCTCTCGGTATTTATAACTATCCGTGTATCGTGTTCGTTACATAAATGCTACTTCAGCGTGGAGCGAAAGTGATTGCTAACTATTCGTAGTTAAATATAGTACTTACAAATAATACTTACAAACCCCCATTAACATTATTATTTTACCAGGTAAACAGATATGCAGCGATCAATACGGTTCTATGACACTTTGAACAGGCTTGAAGAAAATGTCATAGACCTAAATCGAGCGCAAAAAAAAGAGGGCTGGCCACTCACTCGCCAGTTACTTTTGCCTCGATTTGGGCGGCGTATAGGGTCGTAGCCATCTTGAATATATCCAGATACGTGTAATCCTTCCCAGGGACCGCCCCCGCCGATATCATGCTATTCTCTACATCAGTCGCTAGAATCAGCAAATAATCTGTTAAACTGTCCTTACCGTATTGCGTATACTCTTTAATCAATCTATCATTCATTCTTTCTCATCTCCTGGAATATTCTCCAGCTCTGCTGCCGCCGCTCGGAGGGCATCGATCACGGTTTCCCGGTCAAACCTCATTTCAACTCCTCCGGCTGTCAGCTCCAGATAATCAACAATTTCGTCATCAGCGGTCAAGGTCTCCAATCTCCAGCTTCCATGCATAGGTTCAAAGATCAGTCTCTTTTCCATTTTCCATATCTCCTCGCCTTTACAGGCTATAGCGGGCCGGGCAGCTTGAATCTATCTATTCTCGGGGGTGAGAATCGGTAAAGGAGCAGACTGCCTGCCTATCGCCGCCAGCTAAAGAGAGGATAAGGTCTGCTGCTCTCTGTCCATTGCCCGCCATTCCCTGATGATCTTCCTCAGCTTCGCCGCTCGCTCACTGTCTCCCTTCATCTCATATCTGGCTAGCTGGCGCTCCATGAAGTCCAAGAGATCCATTGGCCTCAGTCCTCCGGGTCCGCTCCGACATCATAGACGCAATCATCATCCAGGGCTATGCAGGCGTCACGATATGGGCAGCCACGGCAGCGCCAAAAAGAGAATATGGCCATGGTTCACGCCTCGCATGGCCACAGGGCCTTGTCTTCCTGGATAGACCAATAGGCAATCTCGCGATTGTTGGCATCTGGCGTCGTGTCCACATAAAGAGGAGAGGCAGCCTTCGCCGCCCTGGTCTCCTCCGGCGCAATCGGCCCGTTGCGACCATGCCACGCGCCGTGGTTGGGCTGCTTGATCCCGGCGGGCTTGGTTGTGGTCTGCTCTTGTGGGAAGTGCTTTCTCTGATGCTTGCACCGCTGCCCAGGATGCCAGTTATGAGCCGGGCAAGAGCAGTCCGCCGCGGTGGTCACATAATAGCAATCGCGCTTATTCGATAGCACTAACACGCATCGGTTGCCATTGCTGCTCAATTCCACAAATTCGGGCAGGGGATCGCTTGCTCTCCCTCTCCAGGCTAACAGCGCCTTAACAGCCGCTACTGTTTGCGTTGTTGGCTTTTCGATGTTCAATATAGTCTTGGTTGTTGTCATACAAACCACTGGATACTAAGTATTACCTTATTTACTTATATACTCTTTGGTATGACGATTTTAGATAAAGTATTTAAACCAAGCGCACAGTAGGATAAAGCATGGCAGAGAAATTAGCTAAGATCTGCATAACGGTTGATCCGGCTCTTCTGGTCTGGATTGATGGACAAATCAAGAAAAGAACATACCGCAATCGGTCCCATGCTTTCGATGTCGCCGGACATCAACTAATGGATATTGCAGAACAGGATGCCAGCCCAAAAGAGGCGGCTGTTGAATTGGCCGCCTAATTGGACATGGTTTGTATGACAATGATATCTTGCATCAAGCATTCATATCTAGCTTTGCCTTCGACAGGTTATTTAAGCCTGAATATAATCACGGTTAATAATAGTCAGAAATAAAAACTGATTCCAGCCGGGTGTTTGCAGCACCCGACAGGAGACCCGAGAAGGGATTTGGTAGGACTGATTAGTATGGACATAGTGGATACTTTGCAGATAAATACCTTTGGGAATTCACCAAAAGCCGATGTACCGCCCTCAGAAGAATCCGTTTTTGTCTTGACCCCCGGCCAGCTCAGGGACATCATTATTGGTGCTGTCCAAGAGGCCATCCAGCCCTTGCAGGGTAGGGTTGAATCCCTGGAGTCCACCGTAGCCAGCCAGGGCGAAGAACTGGCCGTTATGGGGCGAAAATTAGCCTCCCTGGAGTCCCTGCAGGAGCAGGATACTACCCGGATCTGCCTGGATATTGCCTATGATCGCCGCCGCCTTGCAGCTTTGGAGCATCCCACCAAAGAGCCGGGAAAGATGGAGACGACCAGAGCCGAGAAGATCGAGAAGTACCTTGCATCTAGACCGGACCATAAAGCAACATTTGAAACCTTGAAGGGCATGCTTCAGGTTGATAACGTCCGGCTCAATGAAGCTATCAAGATCCTCATAGCCACAAGTGAACGCTCTTATGTCATCCAGAAGGAAAAGACCGGAGATAAACGCAAGCGGTCCCTCATTATGCTTCCAAAATAGTTACATTGTAAGTATAACTATTATCGCTATCCCTGGAAGGGTAGCAAAATAATCGCAAAATCTGAGGTGAATTTCTCAGATTGATTGATAGCTCCTACTTGGGAATAGGAATAGATATAAACGAATTAATAAATTTTGTATATAAAGAAGTATTAATAGGCAGGTTTTCAGAGATACTTACACTTACAATGTAACTATTCTAGGAGTTCTGGCCTTACCGGCCAGATCCTATGAAAGAATTATAGTCGCCTAATATCATGGAAGCTTATGTATCCACAATTGTTACAAATTAAGGTAGCCGCGATAATTCTATGGCTAGTGTTTTGCATAATATCTCCAGGATTAGGACTCGTGAACAGATTTACATATCCATTACCTGGCCACCAAGATAGAGCACCACATTTGGGGCAAGGCAAGTTCGCATTTTTGCTGTCCATTGCAGCCATAATTTTCTTCTGCTCTTCTGTGGGGCCGCCATTTGCTGATTGCGTCATGGCTCCTTAGATGACATTTTAGCACTTAAAGGTTATCACTTAAGAAATCATTTCCAAAATTGCCACCATCCTTTCTTCTTGATCTCCTCTTCTCCGGGCTTTAGGGATAGCTGGCTGATGCTTTGGGTGAGCTGTGCTATATGGCCTTCCAAAAAGCCGATCTGCTTATCTCTATGGTCGATGGTGTCCTTGAAGTGGTCGTGATCGCGCCTCATGCCTTCAAGGTCGCTTGATGCCTGATCAGCAGCTTTCTTAAGTTGATCATTAGTGATCATTAGTTTATCATATGCTGATCTTGACTTTTCTAAATCGGCTTTAAGAGCCGTGATCTCTGCTCTTAAGGTGGTGATCTCTGACCATCTTTTCTCTAGATCTTCCCTGGCTTTGTCTAGTGCTGCCTTAGTGCTGACCAGCTCACTCTGATCACTACCATGTAGATATTGATCAAGAGCCTCGATAACAAATTGAGATTTCCCGATGCCGGTTTCTTTGGCCTTCTGATTGATCTCCTTAAGCATCTGATCATCAGGTTCGGCATAAATCCTCATGGTGATCACTACTCCCATTATGATGATCACCAATGATCAGCTATATCTTTTCTGGTATCCGGCTCCTTCGCTCCAATGTAATAGGGTCCGCCTAATCATTCAATAATTTATATAAATTTATATAGTAGCGGGTCTCAGGTCTGCCGGCCTTTATAGCTTCCATTTGGGTAAATCCTAAATCAGACTTTTGATAGAGTGCAATAGATTCTTTTTTAGGATCTACCGTTATGTATCTACATCCTACCGATTTGCAAACAACGTTGGCTATGAGTCCGACCGCCCATTTTAAAATATTGGTCCCTATGCCCTGACGCTCATAAGCGTTTACCACTGCCAGGCGGCCTATCAGTATACATGGGAGATTCGAATATACCGGTTTGCTGCTATCTTTTTTCCTTACTACATCCTCGCCCTTTAAAAGCGGTGCGGCTACAGAATCGGCACTTAATGAAACGAAACCGATAACAGTACCTTCATATGAGAACAGGTAGGTTCTGCTTAGCATGCATTCTTGTTCACGCCGGGCATCATTTTTTATAAAATCGTTTAAATCTTCACTGGCACAATAGAAATCACTAAAATCGTGATCGCTATTTAACGCCTCAACATGGATATCTTCCCATTTGAGGGGGGGCATCAGAACTTGATCGGATGGGATTGATAAATCCGTTGCGCTTCTTTAAGCTGATGCTTCTGTTGCTGCGTGACGGCGTAAGTCTCCTCGTTCCGCCAGAATACCTTTGCGTCCTCTTCGCTTAAAGTCAATCCAAGCCTAAGCGCCCTCGCCATAAATCACACCTCTAATTCTCGTCGTGGATCGTCTTGGGTCATTGGTTCACCCCAACACAATCCCCGTTTCAACCTGTCAAGCGATATATGCAAATTCAGCCTATCATCAAGACTTGGTTGTTGAACTGGCTAGCATGTACATGTTATCTCATTAACATGTCATGCTATAGATGATATAAACACTAAAACAACTATAAATCATGATCGGTTTATGTGGGATTCTTGTTTGGATCTAGATTTGAATTAATTTTCCTTTTTCACTGTGCTTATGATATGTATTGTGGCCCTTGCAATAGCCATCTCAGATCGGGATAGGCTGCAAGGGCAAATAGTCTATGGCATTTTATCAGATACTTTGCAGAATGACATAGAACTAACTACCGCCAGAAGAATATAGAGTCAGGCAAGTACATTTATCCGCAATGCTCTATAATTTACCAAGTAAACCGCTATGCTAAACCATACTAGTCTAGTGTAAGCTTTCATACTGGCAGGAATGCAGGAATTGAGGAAGTATAAGCCGATCTGTGCCTATGCTATGTGGAATAAGCCGCTTTCTAGAAGCAAAAATAAAATCGATAGCAGTGAGTAAAACCGGTAGGTAGACAAACCGCTATCGGCAGGCAGTCCACATTTTTATAAATATGCTTCCGGGCCGATAATCACTATGTTATGCGATGAGGTTTTACGCATATCGATTATCACCGCCTCTCTTTAAGCCAGGCTAAAAAAGCAAAGGTTCCCTCATCTGTCTCCAATTTTGGGAAGAGGATATGCAGCGTCTATCAAGTCGTCGTACACTTCTTTTAGCAAAAGCGATATGGGCAGCTCCTTTTTTGTGTAATCCGGCTTGATCCCGTGAACATCATCAACAAATTTGAACCCTATCAGAGAGGAATTGAGATAATCAATATCGTTAAGCTTGCGACCTCGATTCTTTTTCAGAAATTCTTTTATTTCTGAGACACCCATCTCTCTGATCCTGCATCGTAGTTTCTTGATCTTTGAACCACATAGCGGCAAAACAACTTCCCTGATATCGCCCTCTGCGAACCCCACAAAAAGGCTTTTGTGAAAATGTCGGAACTCTTGATCAGTGTCTATTTGGACTATAGGATATGGGAAATCTTCTGGTTCGACTTGAATAATTTTCGTAGGCACAACCTCATCCTGCGAATAAAATTCGCTTGGCGCGTCATCGTCTTCACCCCGTGTGAAGCCTTCCGGGGTCTCCCATAGCCTATCCCATGCCTCGCCTTTGACCTTGAAATAGGGCGGGTCGGTGTAGATCAGATCTATCGAGTTATCGGGGAGCTTTTGCATTTCGGCTAAAGCTTCGCCTGTAATGATCTGATTTAAATCCATAACAATCTGCTGATAGGTAAATCAAAATCCCCTGGTGTTTTCTTTCTGCCTGTAAAGTTTAGCCGAGATTATCTTCCATAACCGCTAATCTTCCAGGCAGGCGTCACGGTCTCTGCCGCCCTGGGCATCACCAGGCGCGGCGAGGGCTTCTTCATGAGCGGTGCGAAGGTGAGCATCACGGCGTCGCCTTCGTCGGGGCTGCGGCCTAAGCGAGCTTTCGTGTCTTCTTTCCTCTCGATCTGGATGGGTCCGTTTCGGTAGTCGTATTTAGGCGCGGCCAGATCTGCTGCAAGCCTCTTGGCTTTGGGAGGTAGTGCGAGCGGCATGTCGCCTTTAGGGTCCAATGCGTTTCTGAGGGCCCACCACATCTCCGCCCGCAAGTTCCCATAGACGCGGTTGCCTTTTGGGTCTCGAATTTCTGAACCAGACCCGACCATGACATCATTGCGGGAAATGTCTCTGTGTTTCTTGAGTTCGTCAATAACTCCGGCACCGAGACCATCCTCCTCTACATTGACAACCCTCGCGTCTAGCTCTCGGTAGATCCGCATAACCTCTCCTGCGAGCTGCTGGGTGTCAAGACTGGAAAATGACTGGATAAACACGATCTTGTTTTCGACTCTGGCGGCAATGACAGAGTTATCCATGCCACCACGAGCCACGTCCACGCCAAGGATTGGCTGACCTTTGACCTCAGTCTTATCATAACGGTCCTGGGCCCTCTCGATCCAGGATAGGGGGATGACGTTGTACTCGCCACCCTCGGGGAAGTCGCCCTCGACTCTGGCGAACCAGGCAGGGTGGTTAACACCCCACTCCAGGAGGGCATCATAAGCCCACTTGGGTGTAATCAGGCCAGGGTAAGGCCAGGCATAGCCGCCGTCCGGGTTCCGGGGGACTTTGGCTGCCCAGGTGTTGTTCAGGATATCGTCTCGGGTTATCCCGAAAGTGGTGAAGTTAGGAGTGTCCCAGGCAGCAGTCTTACCTATGCTCCAGCCTTCGGGGTTCTTGAAGGCTCGATAGAAATGGCTGCCGATGTCTGTGGGGTTGCCGATCAGGACTCTCCGGCAATGGGCTGAAGTCAGGATGCCCATCGAGGCTTCGTTGATATCCTCATCAACGCCGCTTGCCTCATCCTCGATGAATAACAGGTGCTCGGCATGGTAGCCTTGGAGGCGGTTGCTGTCGTTTGTGGAGATTCCTATAGCCATCCATTGCTTGCCGAAGAGGGATAGTTGGGTGGCTGAAGGGGCGAGGTTGCCGCCCAGGGGCTTTTTGCTGTTGAAATATGCCGCCCGTATCTCTTTCCACAATACGTCCTCTACTTGCCGCCAGGAGGGGGCGGTAGTGATAACCAAGGAATAAGGAAAGCTGTAGAGCCACCAGAGAACCAGCCTGGCAACAACGTGGCTCTTGCCGATCCCGTGGCAGCTCCTCCAGGCCGTGTTGAAGTTATCTCGAACGGAGAGGACAATCTTGCGCTGGTCCTCCCATAGGGGTGAACCCAGGATTTCTTCTTCAATGAACCACAGCGGATCTTCTTGGAGTGCTTCTTGATATTCGAGCGAGGTGTCCGGCCCGGCTTTAGCTTTCGCCTTCTTTGGCTGATGGGACTTTGGTGGCCGGCCTCGTTTCCTTTTGAGCATTGCGTTCCTTCTTCCGGGCTGCTGCTGCGAGGGCCAGGTCAGCTAATGTGCCGAATACCAGGGGCTTGTCTTCATCTCCCGCATGAACAATCCTGTCAGACTGCCCTAGCCAGTTCTTACCTAACCATATGAGCATCCCGGTATCTCCCGGGACGAACTTGTGAGTGACATTGGTGTGCTGGCCTCGGAGGTCGTTGCCCTCTTCGTCTTCAGGCTCTAATTCATCGCAGTAGGGACAGCTCGGCAGGAACTCGCCCATATGGATCTTGTGGCAGTCCTTGCAGATAGTCATGTAACGGTCGAGGGCCTTCTGGAGCTGGGCTCGTCTGACCGATGTCTTGCCTTTGGCTACGTTCTGGGTGAACAGAAGGGCCAGCCGTTCGTCTCGCTTGATGAGCTGGCGGAAGGTCTCACGGACCACGCCGAGGTAGTCGGCCATCTCCTCCTGAGAAGACCCTGCCTGGGCCAGGGCGGCGATAAGGCCGTACTGGGCTTCGTCGAGGGTGAAGAGCTTCCGGCCTGGCGTGCCTGGGGGGCCTTCACGTTTGGGTTGGCCCTGGCCATTCTTGACACCTGCAGGACGCCCTCGCTTTTTCTGGGGCTTTTTAGGTTGAGGCATAAAAATTCACTGCATTCCGGTTTTGGTGAGAGAAAAGGTGTTTTTTTATAGTTGCCTATTTTTTCAGGGTTTATTTTTGGAATTATTAAGGAGAAATGGGGGAAAGAGGGGGGTTGCTTATAAGGGGTGAAGAGAGAATTAAGAGATAATTAAATGGGTGAAAAATGATAGCTAGACCTTCAAATAGGCTGGATTATGCAGCTCTTTATCCAGGTAATCTCTTGCTGGGGCATAATCATTTATTGGTTCATCCAAATAAAGAGGCAGCTCGAAATCTTCAGCTCCCAGGAAAGGCCTTAAGAAGGTTATGCCTTCGCTTTGAATCCTATTCCAGATAATTTTGATGCTTATGGCATCTCCTTCTAAGATGATGCTTTTTTGATCACATATTTTAGCTCGCAGACGTACCAATCGCTTCCACCTATGAAGAGGTGCATAGCGATTTTTTTATCTTCTGCTGGTACGTCTTCAGTCGAATAGAGTGCTGGCAGGCGTTTTACTGCCAGGTCGAAGTTTCTTGTATTCCACATTGCATTGCACCAATACCACTATAGGGCATGTATGGTATATATACTTTACGCTAGTGTAGTTATAGCGCAAGTCTTATATAGCATAACTATGCTATAGTAGTGTATGGCAACAATACTGAGACAAAAGATCAACCAAGCAAAGAAGGACTTTCCAGGCTGCAGGATATGTGGGCCTGTGAAATTCGATAACAGTAATAGGTATTATGTTCGCGATGCTGAGGGCAAACAGCTCGACGTGATAATAGAGGTGCTGTGAGATGGATCTTGAAGCCATGCCACTTGCAGACCTGGAAAGGCTCCAGGTTCGCATTCAAGCAGAGATTGATTTTAAGCTGATGAGGATGGGCGAAGCGCCCAACGTGGTGATTTTGATAGGAGCTGATTAAGGTGAAATTCAACTTAGAGGGGGAAACTTACATCGCAGAAATAAACGTTGATGGTGACGTTTTTGGCTGCTATAATGAAGCAACAGACGAAGGTTGCTATTGCGATGACTGCAGCTATCAAGGGAATTGCCCTGCAGAGGTGCTCTAAGATGTCCAAGAACCTACAGGAAGACCTCGCGAGGTTCGCGAAGCAAATAGACGAACAGGCGAGGCGAGGCGCTAAATTCTCGCGATTACCCAGAGCTGAGAGGGAGAGAGCTTTCCAGGTTGTAAAGGAGCGCCAGGGGGGTTGGGCAGTGGTGCATATTGAGGATATGATTGATGCTTATGAAGAGCTGACAGGGATTAAGCTTTAAATTCTATTTTTCTCTCTTTTAGCTATAGCACAAGTCTTATATAGCATTAGGGTGCTATAGTAGTATTGGTGAAACATAATGGAGACATCTCAGGAATTACTCAGGAAATGCAATGAGCACGTTGCTAGAATGCAGACCATAATCGACACAAATGAAGCGCTTGGCGAGTATCATTATAGAAATGATCCATTTTGGCTTAAACTGGAAAGCGAACGAAAGGCGCTTAATCAGGCCTATAAGGATGCATGGAATAAGGAGTACAACGAGAAAGCAATGGAAGCTACAGGCCTTAAGCCAGGTGATAGGGTGTCGTATTTTTCCCTTTCATGGACTGGTTTAGGAGCAAGCACTTGGTATGGGACCATTGTAGTCTATAGAGGAAAGATTAGAGTAAAAGCAGATGAGACCATCGAGGGAAAGAGATATTTCCAGGTTAATAAGGGCTGGAAGAAGATAACCAGCGATCTTAAGGACTCATGTCATGCTATCGCAGGGGAGGCTTAAGACTATGTTTGGCAGATATCTTAAGGCTAAATCTCCTTATTGCCTTCCTTTTTCTAACCTGGAAAGAGAAGTTAATGCACTGGTAGGATTTAGAAGATTGATTAGGCTTATAGAGTGGTGTTATTGATGAGTAAATCTCCTATGGAAGAAGTAGAAGCTTGTGAGTGTTGGGATGGGGTCGCCCATTGTGATGGAACCTGTCTTTGTCCCCATAGAACAAAAGATAATCGTTGCCTCTTATGTGAAGATTAACCTTTTCTTTTCTCTTTTTCTTACTCACCGCGCTCGGCCTGCGGGCCTCCCCGCGCTTGCATCTCTGCGCCTCTCAGGGCCGAGGCCGGCCCCCCTAACCCCGCTCACGCGGGGGACAATCCGCCCGGAAATGCCAGGAATTGCCGTCGAATTTTTCTGGATTCCGTGAATCGTCCGGTGACGTGGAGCGCAGAGTGTCGCAGGTCAGGCTGTAGAGGGAATAGGGAAGCCCTCAGATGCCAGGTACTGCGTCACCGCCAGGACAATCACCTTGCTCTGGTCGTGGGCCTTCATGCCCTTCCGAGCCATGTAGACTCGGAGCTCTTCCAGGACCTTGGCATCAAAGGTGACTGTAATCCTGGGGCCTGAATAGGTGGGGTTGGCCATGCTCAAACCACCTCCTCTCCTGCCCTTCTTCGCTCCTCTTTTGCTTTGTCTGCCCTTTCAATAGCGTCACCTAGTGTCTCATGCCCATAAAAATCTGCAAACAACGCCCTAGGACACAAGTTATACGTGTTAAATTCTGCCATAACCCTATATAGTACAGCTATGCTATTTATACCTTTCTGCTATAGCGAAAGGCTTATATTCCTCGAAAGGCTTATATAGCATAGACGTGCTATAGGGATATAGTGAAGTGAAAGGAGCTAAGTTATGCTGAATACAAAAGAACACCATGATTTAATGGCCAA
>Ga0209606_1002976_pt1 | contig 17717 bp, 10 predicted proteins | sample AD_UKC057_MetaG_FD_184412 | JGI IMG/M metagenome (GOLD analysis project Ga0209606, IMG submission 184412) | Active sludge microbial communities of municipal wastewater-treating anaerobic digesters from USA - AD_UKC057_MetaG (SPAdes) (version 2) | ecosystem: Engineered > Bioreactor > Anaerobic >...
GGGCTCACCGTCGCGCTGATACACCAGGTTTGCGTTGGGGGTGCCGATGCGTTCGACCAAGCCCTTGGCGAGCATGGTCTTGGAGGACATGCTGAACAGGGTGAACTTGAGCGAGGAACTGCCGGAGTTGATAACCAGAATCTTGTCGAACTTCTTCAATGGCATGGTTAGCCCTTCTTCCGTAAGCGGAGTGGATAAAGCGATCAGCAACACGCCTTTGACGTGCGCCAAAAAGTGGGTCTCATTCTGCTCTTCTTGTTTGGAGGATTCAAGGATAATCCGTCTTCACTTTTCCTCTTGCAGGGGGGGAGCCGTTCCAGTAAAAAGTGAACATGCAAAAATTATTCGGAACGGACGGCATTCGCGGGCAGGCCAACCGTTTTCCTGTCCATGCGGAATTGGCTTTGAAACTTGGCAAGGCGCTGGGCAAACAGCTTCGCGCGCAAGGATACGGCAGCGCACGCGCCGTGATCGGCAAGGACACGCGCCTGTCGGGCTACATGCTGGAGACCGCCATCACCAGCGGCCTCGTCTCGGCCGGCTGCGACGTCTTTCTGGTCGGGCCAGTTCCCACGCCCGCCGTGGCGCACCTGACGCGCTCGCTGGCGGCGGATGTCGGCATCATGCTGACCGCCTCGCATAACCCATACGACGACAACGGCATCAAAATCTTCAGCCCGCTCGGTTACAAGCTGGAGGATGAAGCGGAAGAAGCCCTGACCCGGCTGATCCTCGAAAACGATCTCAATACCGACGATATCCGCAGTGACCAGCTCGGCAAGGCGTACCGCCTGGACGACGCGCGCGGCCGGTACATCGAATTCGCCAAGAGCACGATCGATAATGCCAAGCTGAGCGGTTACAAGGTGGTCATGGACTGCGCCAACGGCGCGGCGTATGACATCGGCCCCTGGATCTTCCGTGAGCTGGGTGCCGCCATCACCAAGACCGGCGTTGCCCCTGACGGACTCAACATCAACACCGAGTGCGGCGCGATGCACCCGGAACGGATGGCGCAGCTTGTGAAGGAACAGGGCGCGGACATCGGCATCGCGCTCGACGGCGATGCCGACCGCGTGATCTTTGCGGACGCCAACGGGAGCATCGTGGATGGCGATCGCGTGCTGGCGGCCTGCGCCATCGCGTTTAAGAAACGCGGCCTGCTCGCCCGTGACACGCTGGTCGTCACCAGCATGAGCAACCTCGGCCTGCACGACGCCATGCGCCGGCACGGCATCGCGGTGGAGGTCACCGACGTCGGCGACCGCTATGTGATTGACGCCATGCGTAAAGGTGGCTACTCGCTGGGCGGCGAGAAATCCGGCCACCTGATCTTCCACAACCACGCCACGACCGGCGACGGCATCATCAGCGCGCTGCAGGTCATGCGCGTGATGAAACAGGAAGGCAAAACCCTGGCCGAGCTGGCCGATTGCATGACCGAATATCCGCAGCGGCTCGTCAGCCTCAAGGTCAAAGAGAAGCGCCCTGTCCATGAGGTGCCGGTGCTGGCCGCGGCCATCCGGGCCTGCGAGGCCGAGCTGAAAGAGGCCGGCCGCGTGATCGTGCGCTACTCCGGCACCGAGCCCAAGATCCGCCTGCTGGTCGAGGCCAGCGAATCGGCGCTGGTCGAGCATTGGATCGAACGCCTCACGCAGGCCGTGGCCGAAGGGCTGGGGGTGTGAGAGGGAGAGAAGGAACGCTCAACGCTCAACGTTCAACTCTCAACGCTCAAGTGGGGAAATGGGAAAGAACGCTCAACGCTCAACGTTCAACTCTCAACGCTCAAGTGGGGAAATGGGAAAGAACGCTCAACGCTCAACGTTCAACGCTCAACGCTCAAGTGGGGAGAACCGCGAACGGCTGCCAAGCCCCACGGGTTTTTTACTTGAGAGTTGAACGTTGAGCGTTGAGAGTTAAAAAGGATTCGCTTATGCCTGACCGGACATTCGACTTGGAAGAACGGCTTCTGAACTATGCGTCGCAGATCATCCGGCTGGTCGAAGACCTGCCGGACACGCGCGCGGGCAACCACATCGCCGGCCAACTGCTCCGTTCCGGCACCTCTCCGTTGCCCAACCACGGCGAGGCGGAAGGCGCGGAGTCGAAGAACGATTTCGTCCACAAGCTGGGGATTTGCCACAAAGAACTGCGCGAGTCGCGCCGCTGGCTCAAGCTGATCCGGCGCGTGCCGCTGCTGACCGACACCGCCGCGTTGGATGTGGCCCTGGACGAGACCGACGAGCTCGTCCGCATCTTCGCGGCCAGTATCCGCACCGCCCGCGCCGGCGGCTGCCGGGAAGATGGCGAGACGTATGGGGAAGAGAAGGAATGAACGCTCAACGCTCAACTTTCAACGCTCAACGCTCAAGTGGGGAAAACTGCGAATGACTGCCATGCCCTGCGGGGTTTTACTTGAGCGTTGAGAGTTGAGCGTTGAACGTTGAAAGTTAAAAAATGAAGACATCTACCCTTCACCAGCTTCAGTCCCGCGGCGTCACATTCGTGGCCCCCGAAACCACCCACGTCGCGCCCGACGTCAACCCCGACCGCATCGCGCCGGGCACGGTCATCCATCCCGGCTGCCGCCTGAGCGGCGCGGATCTCGCCATCGGTCCGGCGTGCGTGATCGGCTGCGAGGCGCCGGCCACCGTGAACGACTGCCAGCTCGGCGCCGGCGTCGAGCTGGCTGGCGGCTTTTTTGAGCGCTCGACCTTTCTGGACGGCTTCAAGGCCGGCAGCGGGGCGCACGTGCGCCCGGGCTGCCTGTTCGAGGAGGGCTCGTCGATCGCGCATAGCGTGGGTGTCAAGCAGACGGTCTTCCTGCCGTGGGTCACGGCCGGCAGCCTGATCAACTTCTGCGATGCGCTGATGGCCGGCGGCACGGGCCGCAAGGACCATTCGGAGATCGGCTCTTCTTACATCCATTTCAACTTCACGCCGCACCAAGACAAGGCCACGGCCTCGCTCGTCGGCGACGTGCCGCAGGGGGTGCTGCTGAAGCAGCCGGCGATCTTCCTCGGCGGACAGGGCGGTCTGGTCGGCCCGTGCGTGATCGCCTACGGCACGGTGATTCCTGCCGGGCAGATCTGGCGCGGTGACATCACGGCACCGGGGCATCTGGTCGCCAAGCCGGCCTTTCGCGCGCCCATCGATATGCCGTATGACGCGCGCCTCTATCCTTCGGTCAAGCGCGTGCTGCGCAACAACCTGCGCTACATCGGCAATATCGCCGCGTTGGACATGTGGTATCGCGTGGCGCGCGCGCGGTTCATGCTGGACGATCCGTACGCGGCGGCCTGCCACGCCGGCGCGCGCCGGCGTCTGGCCGAGATTCTTGACGAACGCATGGCGCGTCTCGACGAGCTCGCGCGCAAGGTCGAGCGTTCGCTCGCGCTGGCACCCGGCGCGGCGGCGGTCGGCGAGCACCGCGTGTTCGTCGAGGGTTGGCCCACGCTGAAAGCCGCCTTGGCTGATTGGCTGGACGCGCGCGAGCGCGCCGCCGCGCCTGAGACGGTCCAGGCCGCCATCGCGGCATGGCCGTCCGCCGACTACCTGAGTGCCGTGCAAGGGCTGCCGACCGACGCCGCGCAGACGTTGGCCGGCTGGCTCGAGCAGACGGTCAGCGCAGCATCAGAACCGTGCCCCCGATGCTGGTGAGCAGCAGGTCGTTGCCCTGCTGGAGCAGCTTGAACTTCTCCGGGAAGCCGCTGAGCGCGGGCTTGCCGGTGATCGCGCCGGTCGCGATGACGTAGCTGGTGCCGGTGATCTCCGCAGCGGTGGCGGGCACGACGGTCAGGGCGCTGAGATCGCCGCCGGTCAGGAGGCGGTCGCTGGCCGCGCCGAGGATCGTCAGGCGGTACTCGGCGCCCGCGCCGAAGGTGACGCCGCTCAGCGCCAGCTCGCCGATCGCGTCATCGCCGGCCGGGCTGATGATGAAGCCCGCGCCGAGCGTGCCGTTGGCCAGCGTGCCGCTGCCGGTGACGGTGATGCCGGAACGCGCCCCGCCCAGATCGAGCGTGGCACCGGCGGCGACATCGAACACCGCGCCGTCGAAAAGGCCGCCCGCGCCGCCCGGCCGCGTCCACTTGTTGACGAGATAGTCCTCGATGTCGGCGCGCTCTTGCTCGCTGAGCATCCGGTCGAAGAGCAGCACCTCGCCGATCTGGCCGCGGAACGTGGTGCGGTGGGTGTTCGGCCGGTAGCCGAGGCAGAGCGGCGTGTCGGACGTGGCCCAGTTGCCGCCCAACGTCTTGCTGACCCTGGAGGGCACTCCGCCCGAACGCCAGCCGGTGATGATGTTGGTCGCCGTGGCGTCCATCATGTAGACGCTGGCGGCGGCCGCCGGGAGCACCGGCGAGATGAAGAGATCGTCGCCGTTGTTGCCGTAGCAATTCCCGAACGCCCGGTCGGTCAGCTCGTACATCGTGCGTGTCGCGTTCTGGTTGCCGAAGGCGACGACCGCCTGCTGGTCGTCTGCCCCGGGGTCGCGCGAGAGCACGGCGACCAAGGTGCGCGGCACGCTGCCGCTGATGCCGGTGTTGGCGGCGGAGCGAAGGCCGGTGGTGTTGCTGTCGATCTTCAGCATCGGCCGGCCAGCCGCTGAGTAGGAGGTGGCATCTGTCATGAGCAGCGGCCCTTGGAAACCGGATTGGAGACCGGCGTCCATGGATGTGCCGCGCGTGCCCTTGTTGACGAGGGCTGTGACGCGGCCGGCGGTGTCGGTGGTGACGGTGTCGGGATCGGAGGGGTCATACCAGATGGCCGGCGCGAGCGCCGTGATCGCCTCTGCGCCGGGCGCAAGCCGCAGCGTGCCCTCGGCGACCGTGACGGGCACAGCGGCGTCTTCTGGCGCGGCCAAGCCTTCGGCGGTTGTCCATTTCTGCCGGAGCATCTCCATGAGCTGTTCGCGCTCGACAGTGGAGAGGAGGCGGTCGAAGATGAGGATTTCACCGATCTCGCCGCGCGCGCTGCTCTTGGAGGCATCGATGCGGTTGCCGATGACGAAGCGCGAGTCGCCGGTGTTGAAATTCCCTGAGACGGTCAGGGAATTGTAATTCTGGCCGTTGCCGGTGCGCCAGGCCTCCGAGGTCTTGGCGCTCGTGAGCTGGGAATAGACGACGTGGGCGACCTTGGCGTCGGGGCGGGGCGACATGCTCAGGTCGTAGCCGGAGTAGCCGCCGATGACGACGGAAGAGCTGTCGGCGCGGTCGCCGACTTCCCACATCTGGCCGGCGGAGGTGGCGCCGAAGCAGGTGTAGGCGGCGGTGGTGTCGGACTCGCGGGTGAGGACGGCGACAACCGTACGGGGGACGGCACCGGTGATGCCGAGGGCTTCTGTCGAGACGAGCCCGGTATTGTTGGCGTCGATCTTGAGCATGGGCAGGCCGGAGGCGGCGTAGGAGAGCGCGCCGGTGGCGAGCAGGGGCGGGTTGGGAAGGTTGGGCGAGGCCGTGGGGGCGGCGTCGAGGGCGGCGCCGCGGGTGCCCTTGTTGGCGAGCGCGATGACGCGCCCTGCCCCGTTGAGGGTGACGGCGGACGAGTCCGAGGGGTCGTACCAGCCCACGGGAGCGAGGGCCCGGACGTAACTTTGGAAAAGGGCTTCGGGCGATGGAACCACCGGCGCGGCCGTGAGGGTGGCCGAGCCGGGGCCGGTCTTGGTGAAGGACTGGGCCGAGAGGCTGCCGTTGATGAGGCGTCCGCTCTCGATGACCACGGGCTGGAAGTTGGTGAGCGCGGTGCCGCCGAGGTCCAGCGTGCCGCCGGCGAGGGTGAGCGCGCTGGCCGGCGAGAGGGTTTGGTTGCCGGCCGCGAGGCGCAGGGTGCCGTTGGAGACGACGGTGGGGCCGGTGTAGGTGTTGGCGGCGGCCAGATTGAGCAGGCCGGAACCGAGCTTGGTGAGGCCGCCGCTCGCGGACGTGGCAACCGTGGCAGAAGCCGCGGCTGCGGTGCCGCCGCCGCCGCGCAGGGTCACGGACGGCGCAGCCGTGTATCCCGTGCCGGGCGAGGTCACGCGGATGGCGGTCAGCGTGCCGGTCGCGGTGTCGATCTCTGCGACGGCCGTGGCGCCAGAGCCGTTGCCGCCCGAGAAGAGCACGGCCGGCGGCGCGATATAGCCTGATCCGGGCGCAGTGACGGTGACGGATGCGACGCCGAGGCCGGACGGCGCTTGCAGCGGTTGGTCGAGCGTGGTGCCGCCGTCGGCGCCGGGCGTTTCGATCACGGCGCCGCCCGCGTAGACGTTGAGCTGGGCCGGACTGTTGTTGGCGCCGGTGCGAACCAGGGATGACGCGGTGTTGCCCTGATCGGCCACGCGCAGCACGCCGCCGTTGAAGGCGATCGCGGCGGATGCCGCGTTGCCGGCGGCGTTGTTGCCGCCCTTTTGGAAGTAGCGGGCGGTCAGCGCGCCGCCGTTGAGGTTGACGTACGCTTCCGGCGCCCCGTTGCGATTGGCGAGGCGGATCTCACTGTTGACGACGGCTTGGGCGTCGTTTTCGAGCGTGAGCACGGCGAATCCGTTGGAGTAGTTGTTCTCGCCTGTCCATTCGCCGAGCTGGAGGGAGTGGCCGCCCGTGTCGAGCACGCCGCCCGCCAGATGGAAGATGCCCACGCCGGCCCGGCAGGAGAAGGTGCCGTTGTAGTAGTCGCCGATGATGCCGCTGGCGGGGGCGGCCCCGGTGTTGATGCGCAGGGTGCCGCCGCGCTGTTCGATGAGGCCGGTCGCCCCGCTGTTGCGGCCGAGCTGGACGTAGCCCTTGTTGGCCAGTTCGCCGCCGTCGAGGCGGTAATAGCCGGAACCGTTCTCGCCGATGCGGCTCTCGTTGGCGGTGCCGCCCGTGTTGGTCACGACCCCTGCGGTCTGATAGACGGCGCCGGCGGAGCCGGTGCCGTTGCCGACGAGCAGCCGTCCGTTGGCGACGGCGCCCTCGCCGACATGCAGGACGGCGCGCGAGTCGGATGCCGCGCCGACGAGCAGCGCCGGCCCGGCCCGGCTGTAGCCGGGATCATCCGTGTTGAGCGCGGTGCCGGCCAGTCGCAGGACGGCGCGGGCGGCGGCGTCGGGGGCCGCACCGACGGTGACCGAATAGGTGTGCAGCGCGTGGTTGCCGGTGGCGGTCAGGTCGATCTCGCCGTTGTACACATCGACCGGACCCAGATCGGGCGCGTTGCCCGTGAGGTTGAGCGTATACGCGCCCAACTTTTTAAGGCCGATGAACGGGAAGTCGCTTGTGAAGGCAAAGTCCTCGTAGCAGGTGTCGAAGCCGAGGGCGGTGGTGCCGGATGTCGTGAAGACCGTCTCGTCGGCCAGGGCCGCGAGCTGCGCGGCGCTGAAGCCGTCGGAGGAGGTGCCGGAGGCGACGCGGGCGACGAAGGCGCCGGTGTCGGAAACGGTGAGGCCCGCAGCGGCTTGCGCGCCCAACGTGCCGGGGGCGACGGCGTAGAGGTTGCCTTGCGTCACGGAGGTGGCGCCGGCGTAGGTGTTGGCCGGGTTGAAAAGCCAGAACCAGCCCTCGCCCTCTTTGAGCAGGCCGCCGTCTCCGCCGATGGCGCCGGTGATGGCGGCGGTGCCGCCGGGAAGGGCATTGAGGCGCGACGTGCCGGCGGCGAGCGACACCGGTCCGGCCCAGACGTTCAGGTTTGTGTCCATGTTGCCGTTGTTGACGCGGAAATAGGCGTTGTCCGCGAGGTGCAGCGACCACAGGAGAGGGGCAGTCATCTGATACAGACAGACGCCCGCGCCGGCGGCGGCGTCGGCGACCGTGGCTGCCGAGCCTTGGAAGTCGCTCTCCTCAAAGCGGAACATGCCGCCCGCGACCTGCACGGCCGTGCCGGCGGTCACGTTGGACACCGCCGCCCGCACGACGGAGAATTCGCCGCCGCCGTTGACGGTCAACGCGTGGCCGCCGAAATCGAAGCTGCCGTTGCGCACGTCGAAGCGCGAGGCCGAATAGACGGCCGTGTCACCTGAGAGCGCCACGTTCCTGAAGGCGTTCTGCTGGCTGACGCCGCCGCTGTGGCGCAGGGCGCCCAGGCCGTCCGGGCCGGCGCCTTCCACTGTGATCGGATTGGCGATGGACGCGGTGCCCGTGACGGGATTGGCGGTGGCCGGCGCGATGGCGATGTCCAGTGCACCGCCGTTCGCGATGGAGACGGGGCCGATGCCGAGCGATCCGTTCTGGCCGGAGTAGAGGGTGCCGCCCTGGATGAGGGTACCGCCCGAGAAGGTGCTGGGACGGGCGAGGGTCAAGTCACCGGCTCCGGTTTTGCGCAGCGTGCCGGGGCCGCTGACGGTCGCGCTCATGACGGCGGCGTGGCCGGCGGGCATGTCAAGCGTGAGAAGTCCGTCCTGTATCAAGAGCGGGCCGGTGAAGCCGAGCGGGCCGCCGAGCGTCACGTTGCCGGGGCCGGACTTCGCGAGCCCGAGGTGTGTGCCGTAGGCATCGGCCACGCCGGCCGTGACGGTCAGTTCTGCGGCCGGATTGTCGTTGCGCAACGCCAGCAGCGCCTCGTCGCGCTGGGCGGCGATCTGCCACTTCTGCATGAGGTAGGCCTCGACCGCCGCGCGGTCGGTGTCCGACAGCGTGTAATCGAAAACAAGGACTTCGGCCACGTCGCCGGGGCCGGAGAAGTTGGCCGCAGTGTTCGGGCGGTGCAGCAGGCGGATGGGGGCGTCAACCGTCGCGAAGGCGAAGGTCTTGGTGCCGAGCAGCGTGCCGTTCCGATAGCCAGCACCGGCGTCCGGCGTGTCATTGATGCCCGAGATAAAGGTCAGCACGTTTTGCCCGGCGGGCGAGGGCACGGTGATGTCGAGGTCATTGGCTTTCGTGGAGAACGAGGTGGCGGTCGGACGTTCGCAGATGCAGAAGTCCTGATTGTTGCCGGCGTCGGAGCCGAGAAAGAGCGCGTAAAAATTGTTCTGCGAGACGTGGTGGCGCGCCACGACCAGGAAGGTGGTGCGCGGGGCCTTGTCGGCGATGCCGACGTTGCCTAGCGAGGCAAGGCCCTGCGGCGGAACGATGCCGTCGGCCCGGGCGACGCCGAGCCCGTTGACTGCCCCCGGGACATAACGCGGTCCGATGCGGTCGCCGGGCACGACGGCGTCCAGTGCGCTGCCGCGCGAGCCTTTGTTGGCCAGCAGTGCGATGCGGCCGTCGGTGTTGGTGGTGACGGTCGCGGCGTCCGCGAGGTCGTACCAAGCGAGCGGGGCGGCCGGCAGCGCGGGCAGCGCGGCGGCGCCGCCGGGCGGCGTCTGGGCGGAGGGCGCGTTCAGCGTGCCGTTGGCGAGCATCAGGCTGTTGCCGGCGGTCACGACGGAGACGAGCGAGGCGGCGAGGGTTTGGCCGCCGAGGTCGACGGCCGCAGGGTCGGCCGCATGCTGTTGCGTGAGCGAGAAGAGGTGTGTGGGGTCGGCGGCGAGCGTGATGCCGCCCGCCGAGCCGGCGGCGTCGATGACGGCGGCGGCGGTCGCGTCGTCAGGGATCACCGAGGGCCCGAGCGCCGTCAGGGAGACCGTCGGGCCGGATGCGCTTGCGGCCAGTACGCCCAGTGTGGCGTCATACAGGGCGGGCTGGCCGTTGACAGTGAACCAGGCGGGCATCGGGCCAGGCGTCATGTTCTGGATCACGAGCCGGTTGGACGGGGAACCCAGCGCCGGGGCCGCGATGTCCAGGGTGGCGCCGGCGGCGCGCACGAGCGTCGGCACGGTGACGGTCGAAGCGGTGGGCGCGTTCGGGATCGACCAGCGCACGCCGGCGCCGTTGAGCGCGTTGGTCAGCGGCAGGGTGACGGCAAAGCCGTCTGCGGCCGCCGGGTTGAACGCCAGGGTGCCGCCGGCCTGACAGGTGAGCAAAAGGGTGTTGAAGACCGCGCCGGGGCCGACAGCCAGCGTGCCGCCGCTGTTGACCGTAAAGGCGCTGTCGGTGGCCGTGCCGGTGAAGAGCAGCATGCCGGTGCCCGCCGCGACATTCAGGATGCCGGCGCCGTTGGAGAGCGTGCCGCTGAGGATGTTGGTCTGCGTCCCGGTGAAGGTCAGCGTTTTGGTGCCGGAAGAAATGGGGGCGATGGCGCCGCTGAACGTCAAGGGGCCGCCGCTGGCGTTTTCGAACGATGTGCTGCCGGCACCGAGTTGGACGGGGAGCGTCAGCGTGGCCGGAGAGGCGCCGGTGTAGACGAACTTGGACGGGTTGCCGTCGGACCGCACGGCCGTCACGCCCAACGCGGCGGGGTCGGCGAAAGCGAGGGTGCCGTTGCCCGTCGAGATACGGGCCGTGCCCGTGAAGGTGTTGCCAGGATTTGTCAGAAGCAGGGTGCCTGTCGCGTTCAACTCGATGCCGGCGCCGGCTGTGCCGGTGACGCGGGCGGCGATCGTGAGGGTGGTGCCTGCCGCAGGCTTGATGTTGGCGAAGTCCGTGGTGGACGTGCCGTTGCGCGAAACCGTGACATCGCCGTCGCCGCCGAGGGTGAAGTCGGTGCTGGCGGTCAAGATGTCGCCGCCGCCGTTCGAGAGGGCGAGCGTCGCGCCTGAGGCGACCGTGACCGTGGCCGGGGCGTTGACGAAGAGCGTTTTCAGCGTGAGGCTCGTCGGGATCGTGACGGTCGCCGCGGTGTTGAGGGTCGCCGTGTCGGCAGCGGTTTGTGGCACGCCCTCCGACCAGTTGGCGGCGTCTGCCCACGATCCTGCGGCACCGCCGATCCACGTGGCGTTTACGGCCGAGACGCCGCGCACAACCGTCAAGCACAAGAGGGCGGCTGCGCATGAACTACGGACATATAGGCTGGTCATATCTGTCTCCCTTCGTAGCGTTGTTTTCGAGAGGTGTCGGCAGTGTGAAAAAAACCACCGACTTACTAAGCGTCTCAAAATAGTATTGACATAAAATGCGAAAAATGAGACTATTTTCGCATGAAAAGGCAAGATGCGCGCAATTTGACACATGACAAACTTACAGAGCTTCGTCGCCGTGCTGTCGAGGCGGTTCAGAATGGAGAATCTCCGGAAGATGTGGCGCGGATTTTTGGTGTGAATCGCGTGACGGTCTATGGCTGGCTGGCACTCTATCGTTCAGGCGGCTGGGGCAGGCTTGACGCGAAAAAGCGTGGCGGCCGGCCTGCGAAGCTTGACTGCAAGGCGATGCAGTGGATCTACAAGACCGTCACGATGGGCAACCCCAGGCAGATGAAAATGCCGTTTGTTCTGTGGAGTTCGAAGCTGCTCGCCAGCGTGATCGAAAAGAAATTGGGAATCAAACTGAGCAAGGCGTCGGTCTGTCGGCTGCTGCATCAGCTTGGCCTCAGTCCGCAACGTCCGCTCTGGCGCGCCTACCAGCGGGACCCCGAGGCTGTGGAGCGTTGGCTGAAGCAAGAGTATCCCGCCATCTGCGCGGCGGCGAGGAAGGCCGGCGGCGAGGTGTGGTTCTCAGACGAGGCCGGCGTCAGGTCGGATGCGCACAGTGGCACGACATGGGCGCCGAAGGGGCAGACGCCGATTGTCAGTACGACGGGGGCCAGGTTCGGGCTGAACGTGATCTCCGCTGTCAACAGACGGGGCGCACTCCGCTTCATGTGTGTGGAGGGCAAGGTCAACGCGGACACATTCATCGAATTCCTCAAGCGCCTCGTCGCAGGCGCAGGTCATCCGGTCTTCCTGGTCGTCGATGGGCACCCCACCCACAAGGCAGTAAAAACCCGTAAGTTCGTGGAATCTCTGAACGGCGAACTGCACCTCTTCTTTCTTCCCGGGTACTCCCCGGACTTGAACCCCGACGAACTGGTATGGAACAATCTCAAGAACCAAGGGACTGGCAAGTGCGCGATCACAGGGCCTGATCAGCTCAAAAAACTGGTCGTGGGACATTTGCGTTCCATGCAGAAGAACGAGGAATTGGTCCGATCATTCTATCAGACACCAACAACAAAGTATGCAGCATGAGTTGTTTCTATTTTGAGACGCTTAGTAAGCTCGCGGCATGAAACGGCGCAAACAGATTTTTTTTCTGCTTTCGTGGAACGACTACCGGATCTTTCAGGGCATCAGCCGTTTTGCCCGCGAGGCCGGCTGGCGCATGGACACGCGGCACTTCTTCACCAACCAGATTCCACTCGACGGCACGTTTGACGGCATGATCGCCATGGGCCACCGCGATCCCGCGGTCAATGCGTATGTTCGCGCACGCGCCGCAACCGTGCCCGCCGTCATTCTCGGCACCGACTCGCCGGGCCTGGACGCCCCCATGGTCGTGCCGGACAACCGTCAGATCGCCCGCGCGGCAGCGGACCACCTCTATGCCCTGTTTCACAAGAGAACGGGCTGGTTCGCCTGCGACGCATCACCCTCCGGCGACGAGCGCAAGCGGGCTTTCCGCGAACGGCTAGAAGAACTGAAGCTCCCCTTCATGGACCTCTCCGGCGCCACACCGCGCGAGCAGCTCCACGCCGTTCAATCGCGACTGAAAAGCCACCGCATGCCGCTCGGCGTGATGTGCCGTGATGACCACGACGCCGTCGTCCTGATCGAGCGCTGCATCGAGGCGCAGATCAAGGTCCCAGATGAGGTGGCCGTCATCGGCGTGGGCGACCTTGAGGCGCTCTGCGCGATCTCGCCCGTGCCGCTCACCAGCGTCTCGCCGGACATGGAGCAGCTTGGCTACCAGGCGGCACACGTGCTCGACCGCCGGATGCGCGGACTTCCCGTGCCGCCTGTCACCGTGGTGCCGCCCGGCCCGCTGGTCCGCCGCGTCTCCACCGGGTGCCTGGCCATCACGCATCCCGCGCTCAGGCGGGCGGTCCACATGATCGACACGCATTACCCTGAAACGCTGACCATGGAACAGATCGCCGAGGCGGCCGGCGTGTCGCTCCGCCAGCTCTTCCTCCTGTTCCGCCGCGAGATGCGCGGCTCGCCGCACCGCTACCTGCTTGACGTCCGACTGGAGCACGCCCAGAAACTGGTGCTCGCCAATGAACAGCGCGTGACGGAGATTGCGGCGGCCTGCGGCTTCAGCACCACGCGGACCCTGACCCGCGCGTTTCATCAGCAGGTCGGCATGGCACCGGCTAAATGGGGCAAGAAGATGCGCCAACCGCATTTCAAACCGCACGACACGGCCATCGCGGAAAAAGATTCACAAAAGACGCATGATCTGCTTTGATATGACGCATGGATGAACAATCAAAACGGCTGGTCGTCAACGCGATCACCTTCGGACGTGTGCCGTTTGTCGTGCTGTTTATGGTGCTGGCCGTGATCGACGGCTATTGGCCGGCCTGGTGGCTCGCTGTTCTGGCAACCGCTTCGCTGGCGATCGCCTCGCTGACCGACCTCTACGACGGCAAGTTGGCGCGCAAGTGGAACGTGGTAACCAAGTTCGGGGCCATGGCCGACCCTCTGATGGACAAGGTCTTCTATCTGGTGGTTTTCCCGACCCTGCTCTGGCTGCTGGGGCGTCAGCCGCACGAGGCGATCCATGCCTTGGTCATGCTCGTTTTCACCGTGCTCTATATCCTGCGCGACCAGTGGGTGACCTTCCTGCGTTCGGTGGGTTCGCTCTATAACGCGGACTGCAAAGCCAACTGGCTCGGCAAGTTCCGCACGGCGGCCAGCTTCCCCTCCGCCTGCGTCATCTACGTCTACGTCTCCCTGCACCCGTGGTTCCTGCCCCAGGCGCTGATCTTTGTGATCGAGGCCTTCCTCATCTTTGTCAACTTCTGGTCGATCATCGTCTATACACGACAGTACATGCCCTACCTCAAGCGGGCGCTCGACAAGAACTGAGCGCGCGCCGACACCTCACGCGACACAGACACGGCGCATGCGGGGGCCGTCGAATTCACACAGGTAGATGCCTTGCCAAACGCCCAGCTCAAGGTGCCCGCACGTCACGATCAGGTGCAGCGAACAGCCCATCAGAGAGGCTTTGAGGTGCGCGGCGGAGTTGCCTTCGGCGTGTTCGTAGAAGGGCTGGCGCAGCGGCACCATCCGGTCGAGCTGCTGAAGCATGTCGCTGACCACGTGCGGATCGGCGTTCTCGTTGACCGTCACGCCGCAGGTGGTGTGCGGCACAAACACCGTGACCGCGCCATCGACGATGCCCAGCTTCTGCACCGCCTGCTGCACGTGGCCGGTGATGTTCACAAACTGTTCGCGCGTGCGGGTTGGAACTTCGAAGTACGTCACATCAGACTCCTTTCCTCAGTCGCGTTGCACACCACGTCTCACGGGGCCGCCCCGTTCCGTCGCCGCGCGTTGAAGCGCGTCTGATACATCGTCGCGCCGATCGTGCGCGCGGCTTCAACCAGCTCGGGATAGGGCTGGTCGGTGATCGTCAAGAAGCCGATCTGGTAGTTTTCGCCATCGCCGCGCCCGGTCAGCGCCTGGTCACGCCACTGGAACCAGTGGGTGCCGACATACCTCGGATGGCGCAGGCACGATTCGACAAAGGCGACGTAGCACGCGGCGCGCTCCGCCTGATTTTTCGTTGCGACGAGGCCTGTATGGAACAGGCCGCGGTCAAGCGCGCCGAAATGGAATTCGCCGTTGATCATCGGCTTGTCCTCGCTGCCTTCCGGCAGCTCTTTGTTCGCCTGCCGCTGATAGATGTTCACGCTCACCACATCGCAGTATTTCGCGGCGGCGCGGTAGACGCTCGGCGCGCCCCAGGCGATGCGGCAGCCGAGATAGAGCTTGTCCGGCGCGGCGGCTTTGACCGCGTCGCGGATCACGCGGAAATACTGCTCGGCGACCTGGCTGTGAAACGCCTCCAGATCAGCACCGCACCGTTTCTCTGACGGCTTGTTGGTGGTGGCGAGAAAGGCGTCCCATGCGGCGAAGTCAGTCCCCCACGCGGCGTTCAGCGCCTCGACCGTCGCATACCGGCCCCGCAGCCAGTCGCGGAACGCGAGCTTGGCCGGCTGCGCGGCGGGCGAGAGCAAGGCGCTCAGCGCCAGCGCGCGGTCGTCCTTGCCCCACGACAGCTCGTTGTCCACAAAAAACCCGATGCACCACGGGTCATTGACCGTGCCGGGTTTCTGCTGGTCGCGCGCGCGCCGCTGGATGCCCTCGATGAACTCCTTCGCGAACGGATCCGGGAATTTTCCCCACCAGCCGTCCGAGCCCTCGATGCGCGGTCCGCCGGTGTGGAGACACACGGTGTAGGGCGTGCGGCGCTTGAGATAGACCTTGTCGTCCGACCAGTTGGCCACGGTGTTCAGCCCCCATGCGCGGATGCGGCGGTGCGCCAGGTCGACATGCTCGTCAAACCAGGCCTCGCCGTATTTTCGCAGCAGGTTCGCGCCGGCGAAATTGAAAGTCCGGAAGGTGTTCTTGTCCTTGTAGAAGCCGTGCGGCGCCCAGCTCGCCTTGCCGTAGAACGGTTCGAACGCAGAACCCTTTTCCGGCAGCCACGCGAAATAGTTCTCGCGGTACTGGATGCCGGTCTCGGCGCCGTCCCGCACGCAATCGACGCCGTGCGAGAAGAAGAGGCGCCCGTCTGGATCCACCAGCCACCAGAGGCCGTCGACCTTTTCGGTGCGGAAATGCCCGGTCGCCTTGAGCTGCGGACCGCCGGTCCAGCCGCCCCACGCGTTGCGGTCCGCGGCCGGTCCGGCGGCGTTGGCGGCGAGCCACACCGCCTCCCGCTCCCGGGCCTGCTGCAGCTCGGCCTCGTCATGGATCTTGCCCGGCCACTCGTCGTGCCGGAATTGGCCGAAGCGGTCGACGAACGGCAGGAAGGTGTCGGCCTTGAGCAGCGCGAGCGGCGCTTTGTCCGCTTCGATCTTGAGGATCGCGAAACGGGCCGGCGCGTCGGGCGCGTTAAGGAAGACATGCAGCTCGGCGGTTTTGCGCACATTGAAGGAGCCGCCCTCGATCGCCGCCGGATGGCCCCGCATGCCGACCAGCTCGAGCGGCCGGTCGAGCATCCAGGGACTCAGGCGCAGGTTGGCTTCGATCACGCCGACCGCCCCCGGCGCCACCAGCGCGCTGCCGCCCGGCGACTGCTCTTTCTGGTTGCGGTTCTTGACGCTCAGATTGACGGTCAGCGCACGCGCTGCAGCATTGCTGACCGTGACGCGCAGCGGCCCGTACGCCGCCAAATCCATCTCGCCCGCTTTGAAGAATACGGTGGCGCCCGGCCAGGCGTACCGCGTGCCGGCGGTGACCTGAACGGTCCGGCCCGCGTCAACCGCGACGCTGCTGTCGGTGTGCTGCCGCACGTCGCACAGATCGGACGGCCAGAGCGTCAACGTCTGTCCGTGCGCGGCGCAAACAAGAACCCATCCCCAAAAAACAAGTGCTGTCTTCATCGTGCTCCTTCCCAATTGTGGATCATCATAACAATCTTTGGCACCGAACGGTATGGAAAACGTCAGGCCAAACATCAGGAGGCCAAACATCGGGCTTGCAGTTTGCGGCACCAGCTTTTAATATACACCCACTTTTTTGCGCCTGTAGCTCAACTGGATAGAGTGTTGGCCTCCGAAGCCAAAGGTTGTGGGTTCGACCCCCGCCAGGCGCACCATGTTCCGCGCATTTATAAATCGCGCAGGCGGAACACGAGCGTCAGGCGCGCGGCCGATTCCACCGGGCGGCCGCCGCGCGTCGCGGGATTGAAACGCGCCTGAGCCGCCGCGCGTTCGGCGGACCGGTCCAATTCCGGAAAGCCGCTGGAGCGGACCAACGTCACGCCTGCGGCGCGGCCGTCCGCCGCCACCTTCACATCCAGCACCACGGTGCCCTCCTCGCCCCGCCGTCGCGCGCCGAGCGGATAGACCGGGCGGATCGGCCGGTCCAGCGAGGGCCGCGCGTCAACATGACCTGCCGCGCCGCCGTCTCCCGCCGCCTCGGAAGATTCCACAGAAGGCCCGGGAGTTGGCGGCGCCGGCTCGGCGGGCGCCGGCGGCGCAGCAGGCGGCCGCGGCGGGACAGGCGCGGGCGGCGGAGGCCTGGGCGCGGGCGGCGGGTCCGGGACGGGCGCAGGTTGTGGCTCGGGGTCCGGCTCGGGCGGCGGCAGCGGCAGGTCGGGCAGCACGTCGGCAAAATCCTGCTTCTCGGGCATCTGCTGCGGCGGCTCTGGCTCGGGTTCGGGCATGGCGAGGGGCGGCGCTTCCGGCTGCGCCGGCGCGGCAACCGCCCCGGGCGCGGCGGGCTCCGTCTCGGAAAGGGTCAGTTGAACCGAGGCGATCAGCAGTTCGGGCACGGCGTCGGCCGGCGCGTCAAGCGGCCGGCGCGCGGCGTCGCCCAGCAGCAGCAGGCCCACGAGATGCACGGCCGCCGAGAGCGTTAAGCTGACAAGATGGTCGTTTGAAAAAATCATGCGTTCTGCCTGGCGCGGGTGCGGTCAGCGCGGCGTGGGGGCTTCCCCGCTCACCTGGAACGCCACCTGCTCCACGCCGCCGTTTTTGAGTTTGCCGAGCAGTTCGATGCCGGTGCCGAGCGCGGCGGCGCGGTCGGCGCTGATCAGCACCGGGACGGGGTTCTCACGCCAGCGCGTGACCGTGGCAAGCACCAGCTCGTTGAGCGCCATCGGCTCTTTGTTCAAGGCCAGCGCGTTGTCGGCCGACACCGTGATGACAAGCCTCTCGCCCTTGAGCAGGGTGCCGCGCGCCGACGGCAGATCCACCTTGAGGCCGCGGTGTACGGACATCGAGAAGACCGCGTAAACGAAGACCACGAGAATCAGGAACATGACATCCATCAGGGAAATCATCTCCATGCGGGCCTT
>Ga0209606_1002980_pt1 | contig 17702 bp, 8 predicted proteins | sample AD_UKC057_MetaG_FD_184412 | JGI IMG/M metagenome (GOLD analysis project Ga0209606, IMG submission 184412) | Active sludge microbial communities of municipal wastewater-treating anaerobic digesters from USA - AD_UKC057_MetaG (SPAdes) (version 2) | ecosystem: Engineered > Bioreactor > Anaerobic >...
CTGTCCGGGACTGCCCGTTCCGTTAGAGAACGACGCCGCGTCCCTGAACGGGCTGGTACAGTGGAATGCCGGAGAAGGCCTGCTGTTTGTGCGCGACTGTAAGGCCCGGACCTCCCTTGCGGCAATAACCCTGGGCGGCACCCTGGACGTGAGTAAAAAACCGCTCGAAATGGCGTTGACCGCCGTAATCAACGAATTGGCCGTGGAGGACCTTATCCCGAAACTGCTGCCCCCGTCCCTGGGCGCTGCGGGTAAATTTGACGTGAAATTGCCCGAAACCGTGGAAGTGCGTCTTTCCGCATCGGGCGCCGCCCCCAAACCAGTGCTCTCCGCACGGCTGCTCATCCCCCGCGCGGATATCGCGTTTAATCCCGAAAATAAAAAACTGCCCGCCGGCAGCCTGACCTTGACGCAGGGGGATTTTCTCTGGAAAGAGTTCAATGGATTGCCTACGGGGTCGGCCACGTTGTCCGGCGGCAAGATAACCTCCAAAACTTATGGCATGGAGGCGCAAGATGTCTTGGGAACACTTGTGATGGACGGTTCCGGGATCTCGGTGCGTCCCCTTAACGCCATCATATCCGGGGAACGGTTTGCCGGAACCGCCTCCTACGAACTGCAGGAAAAACGTCTGAAATTCGATCTGAACGGGCGGTTTGTCGATATTGAAAAAACACCTCTCCACAGCCCCGCAAAAATGCTTTGGATTGAGGGGGATGTCGGATTCCATATCAGCGGTACCTATTCCCGCGAGGGCGACTTGAAACTCAAGGCCACCGCCGACGTTACCCGCGGTGCGGTCGCCTATGAATGGTGGCTGCGCAAACCCGCCGGTGTCGGCGCAACCATTCAAGAACTGAATGTGGCCATCACGCCGGGGAAAAAAATGGAGATCAAGGGGGAAGCTTATGTTGAAGATACCCATCTCTTGGGTACGTTCACCTTCCGCAGGAACAAGGAGAAATGGGTCAATGAACACATCCGCCTGGATATTCCCCATCTTGAGGTCAACAGCGCGGGAAAATGCATCTACATCCCCTACACGGCTACGGGAGGCGCCTGCAAGGAAGGTTTCTTTGAATGGACGGCGGCGGGCAAACAACAGGGCGACAACATAAGCACCCTGGGAGGCGTGTTTGATTACATCTCGTTTTTACCCGATGGCGGTAAAACGCCTTTGATCTGCCGCGACGCGCAAGTGTCAGTGACACTGACAAACATCAAGGGCGGAAAGCGGTCGGGAGAATTGGAGGTACATGCCGCGGAGGCGAATGTTCCGCCTTTTTCAGAGACCTGGCTGCTGCCGATGGGTTCGACCGACCCCGAGTGGGCCGACACCTACACCTTGAAAAATGTTGATAAATATCCCGCCGCAGACACGGAGGGACCGCGACCCTGGGTATACAAACTCTCCGCCGATACGATTACCGTGCCGCCATGGGAAGGGCGCAACCTTGTCGCGGAAGTATACAGCAACGAAAAAGAAACCGGGTTCAATTTTTATCGCGCCGAAGTGGGCGAGGGCAGGATTGAAGGCACCTATCTCCAGGAAAAAGCCGATAATGTCATTCACTTGAAAGGAACATGGGAATCCATTCCCGTTAAGTATATCATCCGCCAACTGGAATTGCCCGAGATTCTGGAGGGGGCCGCCTCGGGCAATATATCCTATGTCATGGACCAGGATGACCCCAGAACCACACTGCGGGCGGAAGGCCAGTTCAGCGTAGGGAACGGCCATTTTCTGGCGGACACCCTGCGTGACACCTTCAAACATGCCCTCAGCGACAGCCTGGCCGACTTGCATCCCGCCGCATTGCAGTTTGACAGAGTTTCCTCCGATTTACGGATTGAAGGAGACCATATTTATACGGACAATCTCCTGATTCAATCCTCCGGCATGACCATCAAGGGCAACGGTACATGGGTCATGGAGGGAGACATGGATTATCGCATCGATATTGCCGTGCGCCCCGACATGGCGGACCAGATCCCCATTCTGCGGGACAGTTTTAACGTCGAAGGTTTCCGGATGACCCAAAAGGACATCGAGCTGGGGTTTCACATTACCGGCCCCACCTTCAGTCCTACCGGGGAATTGGCCGGACTCCCCCCCATGGGCGTGACCCTGGTCAGCGGCGCGGCGGAAATGACAGGGGAAGCCATGAAACTGCTGGACACGCCCAGGCAAATGTTCCTGTCCATCTTCCGCATCGGCGGCAGCATTCTGGGCGCCACAAAAACCCAGCAACAGGAGTTGAAGCGGCAACGGGGACAGAAACGCTAACACCGCCCTGGGTTACTTGTTTTTCCTGGAGGCGATATCGCCGAATTGTTCGGCAAGTTCGTGCTTGCGCACCTTGCCGATAGCCGTTTTGGGAAGCGCTTCAATGAAACGGACATGTTTAGGGCACTTATAGGCGGCCAGGTGCTCCCGGCAGAAATTGATGACCGTCTTGGCTTCGAGCGTATGGCCAGGTTTGACTTCCACAACTGCAAGTACTTCCTGGCCCCAGGTCGGTTCATCCACCCCGATAACCGCAACTTCCTGCACTTCGGTCATGGCGGCAATCACCTGCTCAACCTGGGCGGAATAAATATTCATGCCGCCGCGAATAATCATATCCTTGACCCGGTCTACAATATACAGATACCCCTGTTCATCAAAATGCCCCAAGTCTCCCGTTTTGAGCCAGCCGTCCGTCAAAACCTCCGCCGTAGCCTCGGGATTGCGATAATAGCCTTTCATGACCGTCGGGCCGGAAATAAGAATTTCACCAACTTCCCCGACAGGAAGGTCCTTGCCTTCTTTGTCAACAATACGGATGTTGGTGTAGCGCAAGGCGGGCCCCGAAGAATTCCAGTGTATGGGGTCTTCATGGTCCGCGACAGCGCTGGCACAGGTGGCTTCACTCAGGCCATATCCCATGATGAGCGGTTTTCTGAACACCGCCTGCACCGCCTCGTAAATGGCCTGCGGCATGGGCGCCGCACCCGAGACGAAGAAACGCACGGAACTGACATCCGCGCTCCCGGCCTTGGGCAACCGGGTAAGAAGGCCGTAAATGGTGGGGACTGCGCTCATGATGGTGATGCGGTACTGTTCTATGAGATGCAACAAGCTGAAGGGATTGAACGCGCCCCCCACCAGCACGATTGTCGCGCGCACCATCATGGGCGTAAGCACCGATACCACCTGCGCGTTCACATGAAACAGGGGCAGCACGCAAAGGAAGCGATCTTCCGGGGTGAGACGATTCGACCTGGACATCGCTCTTGCGTCCCAAATGTAATTTCCATGGGTCAATATCACCCCTTTGGGCTTACCGGTCGTCCCGGAAGTATAGATGAGCGCGGCATCGTCCTGCTCCCCCGTTATAACGGCCGGGATGTCAACGGTCGCAAGCAATGAATCGAAATGCAAGGCCCCCTCCACAGGAGCGCCGACCACAATATAACGTTTTACGGTGGGCAAAGCGGCCCGGATATCCTCCAGATTGCCGAGCGACTCGGATTTTATGACCAGTGTTTCCGCCTCGGAATCGTTAATGATATACGCCACTTCCTCAGATTTCAGGGCGGGATTGATGGGCACCATCACGGCGCCGATACGGCCAAAGCCCAGAAAACAATAGATGTATTCCAGGCAGTTCTCCATCAACAGGGCGATTTTATCCCCGGGTTTTACGCCGAGGGCTTTCAGGTTGCCGGCCACTTGGCCGACCCGCCTATGCATCTCGCCATAGGTAATTTGTTCGCTGCCGTAAAGAAGCATAACCCGGTCGTCTTCACGCCGGGCCTGCTCTTCGAGTAACTGTGCTATCGTCATTTTGACTTCCCAACCCGGTGAAAGCGGGCATGCGAAGGCCCCCACATCCACCGGGAACTTGTTGGCTTCCCGCTATTGAGTATAGGACACTATCACCAGGTTGTTCAAAAAAAATACAACCATTAAAGTACACGGGTCCGCCCTGCGGCTTTTTTTTTGACAAGACAGCAGGTGGACGCATAAAACCTGTCACCTGACCGGGAGCATGCCCAAAGGACAGGTTCAACGCGCATCGAATGCAATACTCCCAAGGGGGCCGAAGTCCGCCCGATAGGCGCCCGGCATCGCCTTTACAATCTTGCCGAGGGCCCCGTTCGAGATCACGTGACCGGCCCCGATAGTATACCCCTGTTGCAGAATCTGATTCACTGTTTTTAACAGGGTCGGCCATTGCCCGAGAGCGGCCATGTCGCCCCGCGCCGTATTAATGGTTTCTTCATCTCGCGTAAACGCTATTTCCACCGCATCCGGGTCGATTTCAGAAGGATCATGGGGGTCACCCGTAATCATTTCCTTCCCGTTGATATTCCAGGCGACCAGGTCTTCGCGGGTACCCGGCTGGAAGGAAGCCACCGGGTTGCCCGGTACTTCGATAACCGCCATCACCGCATCCACATACGCCCGTAATTCTTCTATCGAACCCGGCGGCTCGAGGATAGGTTTGCCGATGCGGTAGCCGATTTCCGTTTCCACATGCCGGGGCGGGCCGTCCCGCAGGTCAATAACGATGGTATCGGTGGAAGAGAATACACCGGCAGCCGGTATGACCGCGACAGGCGGGTAATCGTCTTCCACCAGACCGCCCACACCGGCGGCCTTGAACCCCCCTGCCGCGCCAAAAATACCTGAACCCAAAACCAGTTGCCGCTGTATGGCGTAGGCGTCCGCCAGGGTGGCCTCCGGATGGACGGCGCTCAACTGGGGCAGGGGATGGCCGCGCCGCCAGGCATCGATAAGACGTCCTGAAAAGGCGCGTATCCATGCCGGAACCTCTTCTTTTCCGGGAACGCCGGAGAAAGGCGCCATGCCCGTCGGAATGCCGTTGCGGTCGGCGCCGATGCGCACCCCCGCCGCGCGCCGTGCATTGATCTGCTCCCGGCTGCGCAGGCGGTATTCCTGGAGGGTTTCGATGTCATGCCTGCGGCACAGGTCGCGCACGCGGACGCCCGGCTTCAACGCCCGCAGCATTAACCACCCTTCCGGATGCCAATCCTTTTCCAGAACAATCTCCTCCCCGTGCGCCGCCAGCAACGCGTCCACCTTGGCCCGCGTATAATCCTTGTGCACCAGCGTGCGGTCCAGGTCCAGCGTCGCAATGTGAAGCCCGTCCATCGGCGTTACGTCCGGCGCAATATCCCCGCCCGTCATGTCAATAAAATCCCCATCGCCCACGGACACGACATAACAGGCGTTTGTGCCGGCATACCCGTTCAGTGGGAACCCGCCACCGAACGCGCTCGGCCAGAACACGATTTCGGAACCATTGCGTGCCGCCTCCAGCCACAGTTCGGGAAAATTGATATCGAAGCAGATCAAGATGCTGATGCGCCCGAAGTCGGTGTCAAACCACGGCACCCGCGCCTCGCCCGCATGGACGTTTTCACTCCAGAACACAAATATCTTGCGGTAACACCCGGCAAGGTTACCCTCACGGTCAATCAGCACCGCCGTATTGTATTCCTTGTCTTCGAAGTGCTCTTTTAACGGGCAAATGACATACATGCCGTACTGCTTTGCCAGGGCGGCAACGGTGTCGGTAGTCGGACCCGGCACCGGTTCTGAAGCACCGCCGCTGAATTCTTCAGGCAGGCACACGATGTCCGCCCCTGCCGCACCGGCGGCATGGAGATGTTCAATCGCCAGGGGCAGTTTCTTCTCGTAGTCGCCTCCGCAACCGATAGCCGCCGCCGCCACCTTCACGGGCCGGCCAATTTTATCGCTAAAGTCGCCAGGCGCGGCAAAGGCGCCTGTCATAAAAAATCCGGCCAGCAACAGGACCGCGGTTAAACAACTGTGCATGTGCTTCATTAAACCTCCTGTTTATAGGTCGTATAGGTCATATAGGACCTATACTACAACAGTCATCCGCCGCGGTCAAAGGGCCTGTCTTGTGTATTCCAAGCTCCTTTTGCTACGCTGAGTCCAGACAATATAAACAGGTGCGAAATCATTCTGAAAGTACCACATATAACACAACCGGAAAGCCCAACGTGACATTACCCATTCGAACTTTTCTATTCTGCATGATGGCCGTTATTTTTGTCTTTGCCGCAGCCAGTGACGAAGGTCCGGTGGTGCCGGACGCCTCACCCCGTCATATCGTTATCGTCCTGGTGGACGCGTTGCGCGCCGACCACCTGGGTTGCTATGGATACACGCGAAACACGTCACCCTTCATAGATACGCTGGCGGCGGACAGCGTCCTTTTTGAACGCGCCTACAGCCAGTCGTCCTTTACCGTGGAATCCACGCTGTCCCTGTTCTCCGGGATGTACCCCTCCTCCAACCCCTGGGGCGGCGGACAGTACGCCAATACCAATCCGGAGGTGAAGGACCTGGCCCAACTGCTTGCTGCGGGCGGGTACCATACCGCCTATTTCTCTACCAACCCCACCCTGGACTACACGGCGTTGCATAAATCCTTTGACGAACATGCCTTTCTCGCCAAGACCTTTGACAAGAAGAGCCAGAGCCTAAAACTGACGGAAAAGGCCCTCAATTTTATGAAGGAGCATACAGGCCGCAGCACCTTTATGTATCTTCATTATGTCAGCCCCCACACGCCCTACACACCGCCCGATGAATACTATCTGCGTTTTGCCCCGGAGGTTTATCCGGAACCGCTGGACGCCATAGACGATGTACGCGCGCACCTGGACACGCTGCTTGCCGAGGGTTTCGGGCCGGGCGAGGCGCGCTTCGAGGACCTGATGCTGCGCTATGACGCCGAAATCGCCCAGGATGACGATGCCATCAAGGCTTTGTTCGAAGGATTGAAGGCCTTGGGAACGCTGGAGGATACCCTGCTGGTCTTTGTCGCCGACCATGGGGAGGAGTTTTTAGAGCATGGCTCCGTTGAGCACGCCTGGTCCCTCTTCTCGGAGTCCATCCACGTACCCTTGCTTTTCTGGATGCCAAAGCGGCTGGCTCCGGCGCGGATAGCAACCCCCGTCGCTTTGGTGGACCTCCTGCCCAGCCTGCTCGAACTGGCGGGGCTACCCCCGGCGCAACACGCCGTAGACGGCGCCCCGCTGTTTCAGCGGGAAAACGACGCCTGGGTGCCCAAGCCCAAGGAAAAGCCCATTATCGCCGAACTGCTCAACCCCGTACGCAATGTCGTCCGCGCCGTGGTGGAGGGAGAATACCTGTATATCGCCGCGCCCAAGTGGCTGACCTTGGAAGAGCGCGTCAGCGTTTCGCAACACATAGCTGACGCGCGCTCGGAAACACTGCGGGGCCTGCGCCCGTCACCACACCCGTGGGGGCCCCTTCAATACGAGGCGCTTTTCAATAGGAAAAAGGACCCGGCGGAAAAAGAAAATATTCTGGAGGTACTGCCAGAGCTGCGCGACCGCATGCACGACATCCTGAATGCCTTGCGGGAACGGTGCCCGGACCAGGTGCCCGACCCGGTCAAAATAGTCCGCATCCCGAATGTCATCACCCACGACATCCGGATGTTCCTCGAGGAAAAGGGGTATCTGAAACCGGAATCAACCCCGGAAGAACAGGCCGTGGAAACGGAAGAGACGCTCCGAAGCCTCGGCTATTTTTGAGCGAGGCGGCAGTATCGGAAAGGTGACCTTATGACAGCCCGGAAAAAATGCATCGTATGGACAATAGGGACGATTGTACCCCTGTATTCGATGCTGATAGCAGGCAAGTTGTCACCCGACCTGCGCCTTCTTTTCATAGTGCCGGAAGTGGCCTTATTTGTTGTTTTCTTTATCAAGCTACTGTACGCAGAAAAATCGCCTTTGTGGAACGGCGCTGTCGCGTTTGTATTCTGGTTGCCCGTCCTCGGATTCCATTGGGCGTGGCCGGACGCCACAACCGTTTGGGAAAGGGAAGTAGGCGCCGTGGCAATCAGCATCGGGGTAGTTGCCTTGGCGCATTGTTTCATTCAAGCTACCGGCAGGGTGTTTATTAATCGGTTTTATACGGAAGAAAACGCCCGTTCCGGCGGGAAAGAGACAACCTCAAGGAATAAGCGGTTCTTATGGATGATTTGGCCGTTATGGGCCATTCACGTGTCCTTTATACTGGCGTTTACGGTGGGGACGGATTCAGAGGCGATGAACTTGACACTGACAGTCCCGGCGATGATAGGTTTTGTTGTTGTATTTTTTTCGCTGTTGTATGTAGAAAAATCACTCTTATGGAATGGCACGGTCGCGTTCCTGTTCTGGATGCCTGTGGTGGGGTGGTGCCGGCTTATACCTGAGATGCGAGAGGTCCCGTTTTACGATGTACTTTATGTTGTTTTCCAGATTGGCCTGGTACATGCTTGCCTTCAGGTTCTTGGCCGGATAGTAATGAACTTGTTTATTTGGAGGGGAACTGCCCATATAACAAAGACAGGACAGGCGTAGGGCTTTTTCAACAGGACATCCATAGTACAAAAAGAAAGGGTTATCGTCCGCACTTTCTACAAAATGGTGGGCGTAGCGGTTCTATTCAGATGCAGGGAAACACAGACCCGTAATCAGCGCGGGGAATAGTAGAGAATAGAGCATAAGGTCAATGGTGCCCGTACCGGAAAGGAATGTGTCTTATGCGGTCCTTAACGTTGCTGTTTATCGTCCCTGTTGTTTTGTCGCTTCTTGCGGGAATGGCTGCGGCGCACGACGCCACCAATGTTTTTTCTCCTCCTCCATGGGTTGTACATGTGGATGTTGAGAAGAATCTGCTTTTTGTTCTTACAGATACGGCGTTGTACGCACAGCGCATGGATAGCGGAAAACGCTTGTGGTCGCTTCCGTTCGAAACTTATGACGACTGCATGTTCAGCCGGGATACCTTGGTCATTGAGAAGACGAAGGGCTTTCGGGTGGTGGATAAGATCACGGGCAAAGAACACTGGAAAGTTTCTGAGGATTCGAAAGGCAAACCCAGTCAAACCAAGTTTATCGGGAACAGTGCATGGGTATACACCTGTTTTGACGATGGGGGCGTTGTATATACCCCGGAGGGACTTCCGCTCCAGCCGACCATTTCCGGGGAGAGGACCGGAAAGTTCGGGGTGGGTGGTTGGATGCCGGACACCAAAACCCTGTTAATAGTAACGGGAGAATCACCGCCAAATTCACAGAAGACCCTGACCACCTGGTTCTGGCAACCGGAAAGTGGCCTGATTGAGAAGGGATACGTCCTGAGCAGCAAGGATCATCCCCTGTTGTATTACGTCACACCAGGCGGAAAAGCCGTTTTTGACGAACTAAACATCAATAACTGGAGAACCAGGCTCACCCTGATTGACGCGCGCACGGGCGTGGTGGAGCGTGTCCTGGAAACCTCGGCGGCTCGATACCATTTTACGCCTGAAGGGTATATGCTTACTGGGAGTGTTGAAGGAGACAGAATGACGGCTGTCAATCTGGACATGGATGAGGCTGCGGTGATCCTTGCGGGAGAAGGACATGCCTTCGTTTTATATAGTCCTGTCCTGGCAGAAGGTAAAGACTGGATTTATTCCTGGGACAGGTCCCGCCGTTGCTGGCTTTGGCCCCTGGAGGAGGGTGCAACGCCCCGGATGATTTGGCAATGTCCGCCCGGGAACTATGCTCCGGGAGAAATCAAGGCAATACGGCCCCCCCATATTTTGTTTGATACCCACAGGAACAAGATGGAAGCCTGCCGGTTGGAAGATATGGAGTGCGTCAAAACCTGGCATGCCGAAGGGCCGCCCAGGCGGCATTTTATGTCATACGTTAGTGCAGACCTGAACCGCGCGCTGGCGTGGTACACCAGGGAGGATGCTGAAAGTCGGGAACAGGCAACTGTGACACAGGTCTTCGAAGCACATCTTGCGGAACCCATACGGGAGGTGCCCGGTTCGCCCCGTGGCCTATCTCCCGACGGCCGGCATTGCGTGGTTCAATATCCTTCAAACGGTCCTTTTCATCTGGTCGAAATAGAAAGCGGACGGACCTGCGCTTCCATTCCGGCTGAAAAGGAAATGCCCTATAACGAGGTTTTCTTTCCGCCAAATAGCCGGTATGTGGCGGTACATGCTCCCGACCAGTTGACCGTCATTCACCTGGAAAACGAGTACACGCAAGTGGACATTGATGTGCCCGTGAAATATGAAAGTTTCCCCCGTCAAACAATGTTCCATAGCATATCTTTCTCCCCGGATGGGACTTATTTTGTGTTTCAGGGTTTGGACGGATATGTAAAACTTTACAGTTCCTCGACCGGTGAGGTGGTGCGCACTTTTACGGAACCAGACATGGTAGCGGCGCGGCAGGAGAGTCCTCCGGACGGTTTTCTCGAGGCGGCGGCAAGTTTCGGGAAACGTCTCATCGGACGCATTGTAACCCTTAATCCTGTCACCCCAAAAATCACCAGCGGGTTCTCGGCGGACGGTAAACAGCTGATTACCATGGCCTCGGGACAAATTCTGCGCGTCTGGGATATCCAATCCGGCGACTTGTTACGCACCATCCGCACCGGCCTGGCGGAAGCGCGGAATGCCCGGGGAGAGCTAAACAATCACCTGGCATTAAGCCCGGATGGCGCCTATGCCTTTGCCTATAACAGTGACAGCCTTGATCTTGCCGAACTGTGGGAGATTTCCACCGGCAAGGCCGTGCGGCATTATAATTTACCCCCACAAAAGATTGATGAAGCCGTTGTTGCCGATAAAGGCACCGGTATCTATCTGAGAAGCGATGAGGAACTCCATGTCCTGGCCGGGATAAAGCGATAAGTAACGGAAGTGGGACGGGAGCAGGGGCAGCCCCGTGCCCAAGAAACGGTTCCTGCTGCCGCGCCAATAAGCCCCGGTTTTCCTGCGCGCTGCCAGGCGGCATGTCGTTTAGGTCCTTGAGGTCCTTTTGGTCCTTCGTCTTTGCTTTTCCAATTCCAACCACCGCTTTTCAGCACACATCGTAATACAGTGTGCTTTCAATCCACCGGGCCGGGCCGGGTAATTTCGGGAGCGGTTTGCAGTCGCGGGCGCAGGGCGAGCCAGTCCACGCCCTGGAAGTCGGGATCGGGCATTCGCCGTATTTCCTCTTCGCCGAGGTAGGGCGTCATGGCATCCACCCAGGCGATGAGGCGCAGGCGCTCGACTTCGTCCACCTTGACGTTGTAGTGGTTGCCGCTTGAGGCGAGTTCTACCAGGCGGCTCTTGTAGGACAGGGCCGTCATGGGTTCGGGCGTGGTGTAGGCGGCGGGGTCGCGCGTATCGTAACCTTCCACCATGAGTTGGCCCGCGATGCCGAAGCCGGGCGGCGGAGTTTCGGGTGGCTGGTAGGGCGCGCCCCAGGACGGCTGGCCGATAATGGTCAGGTACGGCTCGGTAAAGGTGTTCGCGCCGGGGCGCTCGGTGGTATCGAAGACCTCCCGGGCTTCCCCGTCGCCTTCGTGGCAGGAGGCGCAGTGCTTGTCCAGGATGGGGCGGACATACCGGGTCCAGCTGATGGTGTCGGCGGGCCAGGGCGGCGGCGTTATGGCGCTCGGCGTGCGCGCGAGGGCGGCGCCGCGAAATTCACTTTCCGGGGAGCGGCTGTGCAATTCGTGGCAGCCGAGGCAGCCCCGGCTTTCGCCGGGCATGACATTGACGAAGCTGCGCATGGTCTGCAGGGCGCGCTGCTCCTCGTCGAGCAGCTGAAAATGAAGGGGAATGCCGGAAGGCGCCTCGAAACTGACCGAGCCGTCCGCTTCGATGGGCACGGTGCCGATAACACGCTTGACGCCCTCGGACTGGACGGCGGAAACGACCGGCCCCGTCGAAATATAAGGCCGCCGGTACCAGTAAGTGTACGTCTTGTGGTCTATGTTGAGAATACGCAGGTATCGCGCCTTGCCGCGCAGCACTTCCGGAGCGTTCTGGTAGACGTTGGTACTGTAAATGACGCCCGGACCGGGCGCGTTCCGCGCTTCCGCCGTGGGCAACTGAGCGCGATCAGCAATGACCGGCGGCGCCGTGCGCGGTTTCAGCGGCATGGCGTGCAGGATATGGTTGTCGCCTTCATAAATGAGCTCGCGGTTGCCGTCCACGTCCATAAGATACAGGACGAATTTGCCCGCGCGGTCGGCCGAGACGATGAAATCCTGTTCGCTCAGCGGATAGGGAGAATAGAAGCCCTCGTACTTGCCGTACGGATGATAGTCGAAGGATTCCACGGGGTCCACCGGCCCGTTGCCGCATTCGGGCCATTCCACATCGGCGGTGACCTTGGTGAGACCGTCGGGAAAATTGAGGCCTTTGTCCGGGTCAATGATACCCACGGAACCGTGGAACCAGTTGTGGTGGGCGCTGCCGGTAAACAGGACGCGCCTGCTGCCAGGGATGGCACGGGCGTCCTTGAGCAGGTCGGGCCACACGCTCTGGTTGCCCCAGAAGGTGTTGGATTGGGCGCCGTCCGGGTTGACGGTCCACAGACTTTGCGCGCGCCAGAGCGGCTTGTCCGTGTATTCCCAGCGTGTGTAGATGACGCGGCCATCGTTCATGACCGAGGGCAGGTAATCCGGCTCGTTGTTGGCGGAAATGAGGTAAATGCCGCTTCCGTCACGATTGCATCGGGCAAGAACAAACGCATTGGTGGGCGGCATGCAGCGGACATAGGTATTGCCCCGGGTAGTCGAAAAGAGAACATAGTTTTCATCGGGCAGATATATGGGATCGAAGTCGTCGTACGGACCGTCGGTGATCTGCGTCAATCCCGACCCGTCCACGTTGATTTCATAGAGGTGGAAGGCTTTCTCGTTATGGGGTTTGAAGCAGAACAGCACCTTCTGCGCGTCCCAGGAAACATCCGGCCGCCAGAAGGAGCCGTGCAGCGGCGGTTGCGGCATCAGCTGGCGGACCTGCCCGCCGGGTTCCAGCCCTTCGAGGATGACCAGTTTGCCGCCGGGCACGGCCATATAGCCGAGGCGGTGCCGGGTTTCGTGGGGCCACTCGGAACCCTGGGGCATGGGCATATCCACAAACAACACACGGTTAAAATCCACGGCGGGATTGGCGAATATAAGCGAGCGCTTGACCTCTCGCACCTGGAAATACAGGCCTTCGTCCGGGCTGGAGAGCGCCTTGGCCTCGCGGGCAAGTGCGTCAAGGCGCGCAAGCGGTTCCCGGAAGTCCGCCCGATCAGGCCAGGCGCGCTTGATGCGCGTGGCAAGCACCCTGACCCAGCGAATCTCATTGCGGATGGCGTCAGGGCTGAAATCGCCGTTCGCCTGGTGGCGCCAGTCCTGTTCCAATATTTGGCGCGCTTCTTCGGGAGAGCGGTCCCGCGTCTCGGGCGTGGCGGGGGTGATATACGGCGCGACCGGCTCGTTTTTCTGCGGACGAACATCAATCCCCGGTCCCGCTTCCAAAGCAAGGCGTATCCATTCGGGCGAGAAGCGGGCGGCTTCGCCCTGTTCGAGCAGCGCGTCATACCGCCGACGCACTTCTTCGGCCGCTTTCCATTTGGCCCCGTCTTCGGGGGTTTGTTTAGCCCACTGGGCCTCGGTCAGAGGTTTATATTCGACCAACAGGTCCATGAGCCGCCCTATGCGTTCATGATGGAAGGAATCGTCTGGAACCATAATGTATGCGAGAGGCGACGCACCGCACCACTCGGCGAAAGCGGCTGCCTCATCGCGAAAGTCGGCATGCAGCCGCATGGCGAGAAACTCGATATACTCTTCATCGGCAGCGGACGGACTTTCCTGGACATGCCGCCGCATGGCCGCCAAGGTCTCGGCGAAGGTTGGCGCAGGTTGAAAGGATTGCGCCATGCGCGCTTCTAGTGCTTGTACCCGTTCGGCAAGCACCGCGCGTCCCGCATCATGAAGCGCCGCAATCTGTTCGGGCGTCAGGGCTTGGGTGTACACGCGCAACTCATCGAGCCGCCCCTGAAAATGCTCGTTTGTCCCTTCTGAAGAACCGATAAAGGCCGGCGCGTTCGGGTCGAGTGCAATGTGTCCCGGCCTGTCCAGACGGCCCGCCTCCCGGCCGTCGAGATAGACACGCATGACGGAACCGTCCGCCGTGGCGGCACAATGGTGCCAGCCGCCGTCCAGCACGGAGGCCGGTTCGATGGGCGCATCACACTCCACATAGCCGCCGATATCCAGGCCAAGGGCGAGTATTGTGCCGCCATTTTGAAAGGAAAACAGGAGGCGGTGGCCCGATTCCTGGCGCAGGAGTTCGCGATAGCCGCCGAGGTCTGTGGGGCGGCACCAGGCGGAAATGGTAATCGCGTCCATCTCCGAGGCCCCGAAGGTGTCAATACGCAAGGCATGTTCACCCTGAAGATCGAGCGCGTTGCCATGAACCCCCCGCTTGCGGGGAATGGCCATTTGGGCAACCGCCCGATAGCGCGCCATGTCGGCGAGGTCCACCGCCGTGGCGGCTTCACCCTCCTCATCAAAAGTCCAGTGGGCAAGCAGCGACGCCTCTATTTCAGGCATACCATAAAGAGCGCCTGCGACTGAAAACAAACCCGCGACCAGAACCAAGGCCAAATGACAATGCACGCCAGAAACAGAACCCGGCTTCGCCCGTCTCAGCAATTCTTTTTCATATATGGACATCCCAGGGATTTCCTTTCTGAATTTCTATCATCCGTAATAATAGGTCATATCTCCGCCTGATTCCTAATCCTATCCGGCCCTGTGGGAGTTGCATTATTCCCCCCCCCTGCCATCCATTTACAAAATAGGGCAATCCTGAGGATAGGTTTGGAATACAGGGACTGGCGCCGGCAAAAGCGAGAGACAGGGCTCTCCTTTTTATTGCCGTTTATCGTAAAAAAACCGGCAATAAAGTACGAGTATTCTTTTGTGTTTTCTGTGCTTTTTGTGGCTCTAAAACGAATTGGCCACATAAGGCACAAAAGACACAGAAAATGCGCCACCGTGCCTGCTTACATCATTCTTTCAGCGTTTGAGCGGGCCGGAGTCCGTATTGAGTATCGTGCAGGTAAACTCAAAGGGGACATCATAAGGATTCGCGAATTGGTGCTTCTCGTTGGGACATATAAAGACGCTCTGCCCAAGGGCCAGTTCATGGACCGCGCCGGATTCATCAAGGGCGGTTCCACGTCCGGACACCACGCGCACCAGGTGTTCATAATCATGGGTATGACACGGGGTGTGTCCGCCGGGAGCGATTCGAAAAAGCCGCATAATCATATTTTCCGACCCGTCGTCCCGACCGATGGGTATTTTCATGGTGACGGCCATAGCGCCTTCCATGGTCACGGGCAGAAATTCCATTGATGAATCATGCTTTACTATCATGGCTGCTGTTCCTTGTTGCGAATTTTGACTCTAAAATATGATAGCATAGAAAAGGCTTGGGAAGGTTAGATTTGAATTCTGGATTCGCAGGACACGACCTGCGATCTAGTTCTCCCTTAAAACAGTTTCACCCTAAGGATAATTTAATCTGAAGGATATTTTACGTGGGCGTACCTTCCGAGGTGCGCCAAAGCAACCCCTAAAAAGCCGCAGCGGTATATCAGTGGCGCACCCGGGATGGTTCGCCTGCAGAAAGGAAACCCTATGCTACCCAAGGATGAATCAAACACATGCAGCGTTACGACACGTCGAGATTTTCTGAAACGATCGGCGGTACTGACCACCGCCGCCGTCTCCGGTGCCCATAGCATTGCCGCAAATGCGTATGCTGCCGGAAGCGATGTTCTCCGAGTAGGCATGATCGGGTGTGGCGGACGCAACACGGGCGCGGCCGTAGAGGCGCTGACCGCGGACCCCGGCGCACGGCTCGTGGCGATGTGCGACATCTTCATGGACCGGGTCAAGGCCAAACGGGAACGGCTGAGCGCGCAACTGAAAGAGCAGGTCGCTGTTGATGACGACCATTGTTTCGCGGGCTTTGACGGCTACAAGCAGGTCATCGAAGCGTCCGATGTGGTGCTGATTGCCAATGCGGCAAAATTCCACCCCTTTCACGCGATGGCCGCGCTTCAGGCCGGCAAACATGTATTTGTGGAAAAACCCCACGGCATCGACCCCGCCGGCATCAAACTCCTGCGGCAGGCGGCTGCCCTGGCGAAGGAAAAAGGCTTGTGCCTGGTGTCGGGGCTGCAAAGCCGGTATCACGCCGGATACGCCGAAACGGTCCAGCGGATACACGATGGGGCTATCGGTGATGTTATCAGCGTCGAATTGAATTTCCTGCGCGAACCCTATGTCATTATTGACCGCGACCCCGGGTTGTCGGAACTCGAATGGCAATGCAGCACCCAGTACCACTTTCGCTGGCTCTCGGGGGACGATGTTGCGCAGTCCCTGGTGCATAACCTGGACCAGGCCAGTTGGGCGATGCATAACGCCGCGCCGGTCAAGTGCCACGGCCTCGGCGGACGCTCCTCGATGACGGAACCCATCTACGGCGACGTGTTCGACCATCATTCCGTGACCTACGAATTCGAGGACGGCGTCCGGTTGTATGCCTTCTGCCGCACAACCAAGGGATGCTACAACGACTATTCCAGCGTTATCCTCGGCAGCAAGGGCCGGGCCTCCATCATGCAAAGCCAGATCTGGGGCGAAAACGCCTGGAAATGGGAAGGCGGCTGCAACCCCTACCAGGTGGAGCATGATGTCCTGTTCAAGGCGATCCGGTCCGGCGAACCGGTCAACAACGGCGACTACATGGCGCGGAGCACGATGATGGGCATCATGGGACAGATTTCCTGCTACACCGGCGAAGAAATCACCTGGGAACGGATAAACAATTCCGATTTCGCTTTCTCACCCAAACCCGAAGACTGTCACGATGGCATGGAACCGCCGGTTGTTCCCGGTGCGGACGGCAGCTATCCCGTGCCCAAGCCGGGAGTTACACGACTGCTCGAAGCCTGAGACCCGGCCACAGTCCCCGCTTGAAACGGCGCGTCCGTTCCCTTTACTTTTCCGCCAATTGGCAGAGAAGCCGGGCCGAGGTGTCGGCAATCTGTTCGCCTGCACCGGCGGCAAGGTAACTGCAGCGGGCGGTACGCACTTCGTAACCGCCGCCAAGAAATGCCTCGGCAGTGCCGACATACCCGCAGCACCCGTTGGCGAGTTCAACGACCATTGTAGGTTTCCATGGCGAAGCCTGCTTGATGTTGAGGCCAAACTGGCAGAAATACTCGGCAGGATTGCCGACAATACCCGCTTCCCCGATTCGCATCGCCTGTATTTCAACCGTCACAGTGGGCGATTCGGCCTTCATTTCGCGGACAAGGGCCGCTTCCTTGAGATAGATTTCATCGCCAGTGCCCAGCCCGATGCCGGGGGCCTCACGTTTGACGAGTTCCTCATCCGAAGTGCCCAAATCGCGTATGGGCAGAGAAAGGTGTTCCGACTTGACCGCCAGCAGCGCCTCCGCCTTGAATTCCAGTTTCGCAAGCACATTGAGGGCCGCCGAGCCCACGCTCATGCCGACGCGCCGCGCCCATGCTTCGCCAAATTCTCCGGGACGGGGATTCTGGTTATCAACCTGGGTTACATCGCCGCAGGCGCCGTTAAGGAAGACCACGCCAATGTCCGCACCCAGACCGCCCCGGATGGTATTTCGCATATAAAAAGGCCAGTCGGCGGAAATCAGGCTGCCACTGAGGGTTGTACCGTGCAGGGCAAAATTGACGATGCATCCGAGCAGATTGCCCCCGGTGTCCTCCACCGCGAGTACGGCGACATCAGGGTC
>Ga0209606_1002994_pt1 | contig 17663 bp, 13 predicted proteins | sample AD_UKC057_MetaG_FD_184412 | JGI IMG/M metagenome (GOLD analysis project Ga0209606, IMG submission 184412) | Active sludge microbial communities of municipal wastewater-treating anaerobic digesters from USA - AD_UKC057_MetaG (SPAdes) (version 2) | ecosystem: Engineered > Bioreactor > Anaerobic >...
TGTGGCCCGCTATGAGGGCGATCTGGAAGGTGAACGAAAACTGATGTATGTGGGTCTTACCCGGGCTCGAGATGTACTGGTCGTGAGTGCGTTTACCTCAATGAATGGACGGCGGAAAGGGCAAAGTGAGTTTATCCGGGATGCACTTGATGTCGAGGGGATGGAACGGATCACTGAGAGACAACGTCTGCCTCTCCATGACCTTGTCCTGCAGGGCGACCCCGATGAGATTCAATCCTTTTCCGCGGGAGAACTCCTGCAATATGGGAAGTGTCCATTTCTCTATCGCATGAATCGATTGTGGGGATATCAGCCTGGTCTGACCGAATATCTTGGATATGGAAAAGCCCTTCATTTCTGCATGCGGATTGCTGCAGAACAGATGAAGGAAGGGTATTCTCCCATCAGCGCTGTAGCGAATGCCGTTGACAAGCAATTTTACCTCCCGTTTGCCGAAGAAGGACGGCATCATAAGTTGAAGGAGACCGCAAAACGAAAATTAATTCAATTCGCCAGGGAGCGGGAGGATGACATGCACCGTATCAGAGAAGTGGAGACCAGGGTTGAGTACCCGCTTCAACGTGCGACGGTGGTCGGGAAGATTGATGTGATTCTCCACGATGTAGGTGGCATTGAGATCCGTGACTATAAGTCATCGGATGCGGTGACCTCCCAGGAAGAAATGACGATGCAATTGCAATTATATGCCAACGGTCTCACCAGACTTGGGGAGACGGTCACACGCGGATCGGTGGCATATCTCGAAGACGCGACAGTCGCCCATGTGGAGATCGAGGAAGGAACCATCAGGGAAGCAGAGCGAGTTGCAGAGCAACGAATCGATGGGATTATGCAGGGTCGTTTTCAACCATGTCCCGGTAATGCGTGTGGTCACTGCGATTACGGGACTATCTGTAGATATTGGGGGTCCGACGATTATAATTTAATGCGTTCTCTCCTTTTAAAAGAGAAAAATATTAGGAATAGTTTGGATTAGTGTAATACATTAGTGAGATATGGTTCTAATGAGCTAGGTAAGAAGGAGTTATATAATGGGTTACGATGCATTACCCAAAATATCTAATCGACAAGAAATGTATACTGAGCTTGAAAAAGCGATATGTAATATTTCTCAAGAGGATGAAGAAGAAGCAGAAGAAGAACGGTTAGCTGAAGGGAAGTCTACTCAAAAAAAGTATTTAAAAGCCTTACCAATCGAATCAAATATTCAACTTGAAAATGTTAAAATTGATAAAAATATCGAGTTCCTACCTACTTCCGAAAAAAGTATAAAGATCCTAAAATTGACCCGTTTCAGTAAAATAACATACTCATATCTTGACATGCTTGATAAGAGATATTGGATCCTTTATTCTTTGGATAATAGTTTAGACATAAAGAAGGATATTAAAAACCTTATTCAACAAAACAACAGTCATTTGGATTATACTTGGTTTTCCTCAACATCTCTCATGAAATTGTCTTCTGGATACTCTAAAACTAGATTTAGTATGAAGTTTTTGAATTTATTTCGGAACGAAAACATTCCAATGAAAAGACTTTCATTACAACTTTCTGCTGAAGATGCATCTGATATAGTTGAAAACTTAATCACTAATCCATTTATTGGGAAAGGAGCCTGTTTCTCAAATATTGAAGTTCTTTTATCATACAATCAGGGGGATTTTATAAAAACCCGATTATCAATGGATGGGTCAATTAATATTTCAAGAGGAAATTCAATAAATGATGTTCTAGAATTTCAAAAAAAGGTTATTCAAGGCCATTATAAACCAATCGTTGAAAAAATTGAACAGGAATTCTCCACAGAATATATTTCAACAAACAATGGAATAGAGATTAAAGGGGATATCTTATCCATTAAACTCTCGTCAAAATTGGAAAATCTTGAATTTTTTACCAATAATTTACTAAAAGGAACAAATCCATTCAGGTTCTTAGGGTTTGTTAACAAAATTGATGATGAGCATTATATGGTTGATGTGCTGGATCTGCATAACTTTGGACATTTCGATATAGAAGTTTTTCCGGATGAATTATTAATTAATCTCCCAAAAGGAACCTGTGGAAATTCTATTATGCGCTTATTCACATTATGCCAAGGGACAATTGATCCATCAGCAAGGTTATCCGGAGGTGCAGGAAGTGCTGTCATACCCTCCTAGTGAACATACCAAACTTATGAATCTCTGCGTACTTCTTGGTCGAAAGAATATTTTTATTAAACCAACTTTGTATGACAGGGGATATCCTTTAAGAGAGTTGGGTTTAAGGATTCCGATACCATCGTTTGATCCTGATGCAGTTCCTCCACCCGCTCCTACCCCAGATGCAGGGTATTCCTCAACACAAAAAAATGCCGTAATTTTCCTTGAAGCAAAAGGTGGCGGAAGCGATGAAGATCAAGTCGAAAAATTTTATTATATTCAACAACATCCAGAAACCCTTGTTGCGACATCTAACAAACTTCAAATTAATGAAATAAATTTGATCATCGATTTTGGAATTATTTGTTCGAATATTGAAAAAATATCAGAAGACAATAAACGAAATCCATTGCCCTTTCCTGTTCTTTATTATGACGAAAAACAAAAATTATTGAGTTCATCGAATCTTATTAAGGCCTCTTTTTTAAATCCAGATATCATAGAGGCATTCTCAGACCCGATAAGCATTCCACGCCTTCCATTGGTCAACATTCCTTTCAGCTCTTATGATTATCCTGAAAATGCAGCATATTTCATTCAAAAAATTATGATCATGGTTCTTTCGAAATCAGGGAAATTAGGAAAATATGAGAGGTTCCCCCCACTCGAAGAAATTGTTACGCAAGAATATCCGTTATTTAATTTACTTGGGAAAAGGGAATTTCATGAACTTATTGTTACAGTTGAAAGAATTTTATACCGCCTCTTTCCCGATGATAATCCCGATTCTTCATTCGATATAAACAAATATCGTGAAGTTAAAAAAGGCAAGATTTTTTTACGACGAAGATCCTTAAAAAAATTTTTAGGGATTCTTGAATCATCTGCGATTGAATATCAGAAATATCGTAGAGGAACAATGCAAACAAAATTATCCCGATGGGACAATTCAAAACTCGATTCACAGAGGGATCTTTATGATCAAATCGATCAATTTTTTGATCCTACTTTGTTTTTTACAAAAAACTATGATGCTGATGATGAATAGTCTAAGTCCACCTGACTAATAACCGAATTTAAATTTCGTATGCTTAATGAGGTTACAATTATGGCCGAAGATTATACAAAGAAACTCCAGTCCCTGCTCCGAAAACTGTTCCAGTTCGAATCCGCTGATCTCGACTTTGGCATCTATCGCATCATGAATAAGAAGCGGGACGTGATCGAGAAGTTCATTGAAAAAGACCTCATTGCAGCGGTTGATGCTGAGTTCGGTAAAGTTTCTCATGCAGATAAAGCGCAGTTGCTCACTGAAGTTGAGGCCCTGGCTGGGAAACTCGGTATCGGTATTGATGACGATCCGGCCGCTTTACAAGCAATGGCAAAGAAGGTCCCCGCACTTCAACCGTTAATCACCGAGTTTGAGAAGAAAAGGACCGATTTGCTCAATCTTGCAGGAAGGGACGAACATAAGGCAGAAGTGTTCAACCACATCTACCAGTTCTTCTCGCGTTACTACGACAATGGGGACTTCATGAGTTTGCGCCGTTACTCGGCAAAGCAAAAGTTCGCGGTACCCTACAACGGTGAAGAGGTCCTGCTTCACTGGGCCAATAAAGACCAATATTACATCAAGACAGGGGAGCATTTCTTCAACTATGCATTTCGTGTCGGAGAGTTCACGATTCGGTTTCAGATTGTCCAAGCCGAGACATCGGTGAATAACACCAAGGGTGAAAACCGGTTCTTCGTACTTAAATCGGGCGATGGAAACATTACCTATAATGTGAAAGCGAAGGAGCTTGTTGTCCTCTTTGAATACAGGGCACTGACTGAGTCCGAGAAGGCATCTGTGGGAACCAAAAATATACAGGATGCCTTGAACGAATTGGCAAAAGAGGCAATTCTTACTGCCATCCCTGATGCAGGATTGAAATCCGGACTAACCCGGGAGGTCGATGGAAAGACTCCACTCGCAAAGCACCTTGCCACATATGCGAAGCGAAACACCTCAGACTACTTCATCCACAAGGACCTGGCGGGATTCCTCACCAGGGAACTGGACTACTACATCAAGAACGAGATGTTCGATCTCGATGACCTGGGGACCGACAAGGAAATCCCTATCAAACAATACCTGAACCGGGTCTGGGTGATGAAGGCAATTTCCCTGAAGATAATTGCATTCCTTGCCCAGATTGAGGATTTCCAGAAGAAACTCTTCGAAAAGAAGAAGTTCGTCCTCAAGAGCGAATATTGTATGACCCTGGACCAGGTGCCTGAATCGCTATATCCCGAGATTGTGGCAAACATCGCCCAAATTAAGGAATGGAAGGCACTCTATAGCATCGGGGAATCAACCGGGCAGGCAACCCTAGCCGATTCAAGAGGCACTGTTTTCGACCTCGAATTTCTGAAAAGCCATCCCTATCTCGTCCTCGATACGAAATTTTTCCCACAGGAGTTCAAGGACCGGCTTCTCGCATCATTTGATGATCTTGATGATGCCATTGGCGGACTCATGGTGAAGTCAGAAAACTGGCAGGCGTTGAATTTACTTCAGGAACGGTATCGGGAGCAGGTGAAGTGCATCTATATTGATCCGCCGTATAATACGGGAAACGACGAATTCCTTTATAAAGATAATTACCAGCACAGCAGCTGGTTAACAATGATGGGAAATAGGTTAAACCTCGCAGAAAAAACAATGATGAAAAATGGAGTCATTTTCTCGAGTATTGATGACAATGAATTGGTAAATTATAGTGATCTATTCAAAACAATTTATTATGGAAATTCTGTAATTTCAACATTAATTTGGAAAAAAGCTGATAGTCCTAATGAAAAAGGACAAGCAATTGCGACTTATCATGAATATGTACTGACTATTAAACCGAATCCATACAGTGGTGTGAGCTTAACTCAAAAAATTAAACCCGAGATTTTTAATGCGTATCCTAAAAAGACCCAAGAAGGAAAACTATATCGATTAAGGCAATTGCGTAAAAATGGGAAAGCAGCAAGGAGATCTGATAGACCCAACTTATTTTATCCGATTACTGCCCCAGATGGTCAAAAAGTATATCCTATTGCACCAGAAGGATGGGAAGGACGTTGGGTTTTAAAAGAAGAGACTTATAATGACCTTGTCACAAGAAATGAAATTGAATGGGTAAAAAGGGAATATGGCTGGATGGCGTATTATTATGAATATGCTCCAGAGGATCCAAGAGTACCATTTCCAAGTATAATTGATGATGTAGATCAAAATCGTCAAGGAAAGGCTGAATATACATCGATAATGGGATCTGAAAATTTCGAGACTCCCAAACCATCGAATTTTATCGCCCGACTATTGCAGATCGGGACAAAACCAGAAAACAAAGACATTATTAGTGATTTCTTTGCAGGTTCTGGGACGACTGCCCATGCTGCACTAAAATTAAATCGTGAAGACAAGGGAGATCGCAAATACCTCCTTGTGGAGATGGCCGATTACTTCGACTCAGTCATGAAACCCCGCATCCAGAAAGTCGTCTATTCATCCGAATGGAAAGAAGGCAAACCCCAGAATACCGATGGCATCAGCCACATCTTCAAATACATGACCTTGGAGCAATACGAAGACACCCTCAATAATATTGAATTTAAAGAGGCCGGCACGGTCCAAAAAACCCTCATGGACATGGAGGGGTACCTCCTCCGCTACATGCTCGATTTTGAGACCCGTGAGAGCCCCTGCCGGATGAATGTGGCAAAACTCGAGCGGCCTTTCGAATACACGCTCCGTATCACCCGGGATAACCAACTTCACAACGAGACCGTGGACCTGGTTGAGACCTTCAACTACCTGCTCGGGCTGAAGGTGAAACGGATCAGGACATTCAAGGAGAACGGGACAATGTACCGGGTTGTCCATGGCGAGACTCTGCCGGGGCAGTCCACGACAGTAATCTGGCGGACCACGGTCGGACTTGATCTGAAGAAGGATAAGAAATACATCGAAGAGACGCTCCTGAAGGACCCGAAACTCAAGGCGGAGCGGGTCTACATCAACGGAGATTTCCATGTCGAAGGCGCTCTCCCCATCGAACCGGAATTCCAGCGGCTCATGGGTGCATGAGGAGAATAAACTATGGCTACAGCGAAGAAAATCATAAACGCAAAGACGAAAGCAAAGCCATCGGCACGGCTCACTGAGCACCTCATCTTAGCAGATTTCATGCATGGTCTCTTCGGAAAGAAGAGCTTCGATGAGATCCAGACCCTCCTCCGCGACGTCCAGGAGGGCTACGATGAAGAGGGCAAGAGTTACCTGTTCCATGCCCTCATCTCATGGAACGGACTTGATACCCGGGTCCGGGCAAACCTTGAGACCTACGATAACCGAATCCGCGGATATGTGGACCGTATCAACCGCCACCGGGATCTCCCGGTCACCCTCACCTACTTCCAGCACCTGGGGCTTCTCTACAATGAAATCTTTCTCGACCGCTATTTCCAGAGTCCTCAGAGATTTCTTGATGAATTGAACGAGTATGCCTATAATCTCATCGAGAAACAGAACCTCCCGACGGATTTCCTGTTCAATGATGACGATCTCCGCAAACTCGCGTTCTGGATGGCAACCGGCAGTGGCAAGACGCTCATCCTCCATTTCAACTACCTTCAGTTCATGCATTACAATACCGGACCGCACCGGATCAATCTTGACAACATCATCCTCATCACCCCGAACGAGTCTCTGACCAATCAACATCTTACTGAGCTTGCCAAGAGCGGGATTCCGGCGGAAGCCTTCCAGCTCCGCGGCGGTCTTTTCGCCTCTACCGTGACTCCTACAGTGGTCCAGGTCATCGACATCAACAAACTCACCGAGGAGAAGAAAGGACAGGGAGTCTCAGTCGATATCGCCAGCTTCGATACCCGGAATCTCGTCTTTGTCGACGAGGGACACAAGGGGAGCGGTGGAACATCCTGGATGGACTTGCGAAAGAAAATAGCCGTCGATGGATTCACCTTCGAGTATAGTGCTACCTTCGGGCAGGCCGTCGCTGCTGCTGGGAAAAAAGTTGAAGAGAATAACCTCCTCACCGATTATGCAAAATCCATCATCTTCGATTACTCGTACCGTTACTTCTACCGGGATGGGTACGGCAAAGACTATCGGCTCCTCAATGTCAAAGATGCCAGGTTCGACCAGAAGACCAAGCAGATTGTGATGCTCGCCAACCTCCTCACGTTCTATCAGCAAAAACTCATTTTTGAAGAGAACCCGGAGATTGCACGAGAATATAACCTGGAATCTCCTCTCTGGATATTCGTTGGCAGTAAAGTGAAAGGAAAGACCGGCGAATCCGATCTCCTTGAAGTCGTCCGGTTTCTTTCTACCGTGCTGAAAAACGATCAGGGTTGGGCGGTGAACACTATCCGCTCTATCTACGAAGGAAAATCCGGCCTCTTCGATAAAATTTCCGGCCGTGACCTCTTCTCACCAAGCTATCCCGAGCAGAAACTCGCCTACCTCAAGGCAAAAAAACTCTCCCCGGAAGAGACCTACACTGATATTCTCACCAGAGTCTTCCATGCCCAATCCTCAGCACCACTCCATCTGGTTAACCTGAAAACTGCTGCCGGAGAGATCGCACTCCGAAGTGGGACCGACTCACCTTATTTCGGCGTAATCAACATCGGTGAGGATGTAGAATTCATCAAGCTGGTGGAAAAGGAAGAACCAGCCATTAAATCCGACAAAGACGAGATTACCGCATCCCTCTTCAATAGTATCAGGGAAAAAACCTCCCCCGTCAACATTCTCATCGGTGCCCGAAAATTCATCGAAGGTTGGGATACCTGGCGTGTCTCCACCATGGGGCTCCTCAACATTGGAAAGAGTGAAGGAACGCAGATCATCCAGCTCTTTGGTAGGGGGGTCCGGCTCAAAGGGAAAGAATTCAAACTGAAACGGAGCAGTGCGATAGAAGAAGCCCCCCCAACATATACCCACGTACTTGAAACCCTCAATATCTTTGGAATTGACGCCAATTACCTCGAACAATTCCGGGAATACCTTATCGAAGAGGGTATCGAAGTTGATTCCTACCTAGATATTCCCCTCCCAATCCGCATCAATGACGAGTATCTCAAAGAGGGGCTCCTCATCCCTTATGTCGACAAGCGTCTCTTTAAGAAAGAAGAGCTTTTCGCACTTGTCATCGACGATAATATTTACGCCGACGTAGATCTCATCCCAAAGGTTGATATCGAGGACAGTCGAAAAAAAGGATACAGTCTCGATGCCGAATCAGAATTCCCGGCTCGTTACCTCAATCCAACATATATTGATGCCCTTGACTGGAACCACATTTACTTCTCACTTCTAGAGACGAAAATTCAGAAGAACTGGTATAATTTTGTCTTTGCCCTACAAGACCTCAAAGAAATTATCAGAAAACAACTCTATCGTCTCAAATGCCCGGAATATTTCATTAAGCCCACGAACTTTGAGCAAATGCGTCTGGTTGAAGATGTCACGATTGCCATCCTCAAGAAATATCTCCAAAAATATTACGATAAAAAACGGAACCTTTGGGTCAGGAATAACCTCCATATGAAGGTCCTGGATAAAAGTCACGGCAACTTTGATTTTGCATATCACATCCAGGTCAATGAACGAGAACAGGACCTCATTACAGCGGTTGAAAAACTCATAAAAACAGACCTGGATAGTCTCTGTAAAGGATCACACAATCTTCATTTGATCAATGCGTTTTTCAGCCGGCATCTCTACCAACCATTGCTCGTGAAACACGGGGATCCAGAAAAAATCGACATTCAACCCCAAGGCCTCAATGATGGGGAGCAGCAATTCATCCAGGACCTCAAGAAACACCTTGAGAACGAGGCAGCCTCCTTCTCCGATAAAAAGGTCTTTGTCTTGAGAAACTTGCCCAAAAAAGGAGTTGGATTCTTCGAGAGTGTGAATTTTTACCCCGATTTCATCATTTGGATTGTCGTCCGTAATTCACTCCAGCATATCATTTTCGTCGATCCGCATAGTACTGCATTTTCGGGGCTCGAGAGCGAAGGGGAATTGCAAAAATTGACCTTTGGAAAAGAGATCAAAGCCTATCAGGAACGATTGAGACAGAGATGCCCCGATCGAAACTTTACATTGGATTCATTTATTGTCGATGTCACTCATTGTGAAAATCTGGGGGCAGTAAAAGAAAAGCAACATATCTACGGACAGGATCCCGAAGGGAGGTATATCGAGAAAATAATCCGGGGCATCGTCACTTCATAAAGACAACCTTTACTATTTTCTATCACGATCCATTCATCATGGTTCAACGATGGCTCTGTATTTCCACCCGGGCGAATGATGAGGTCACTAGGAAAAAACTTATCTGGGGGGTGGCGAATCGATATCAGAATACGATTGCACGGGTAAAGAAGGGCGATACTCTTCTGATGTATACCATGCAGGAAATTGTGGATGGCGAGGTAATTCCTTCTGCGATTACGGGAATCTATGAAGCATCTTCAGACGTATACGATGATGATTCCTCGATATTCATCACTCCAAAAGCCCTAGGGAGTGAAGTATTCCCCCTGCGAGTGAAAGTGAAACCTGTACAAATATTCAAGGAGCCCATCCCATTCAAGCCTCTAGTGCCGAAAATGACGTTCATCAAGAACAAAACAATGTGGTCAGGGTCAATTCGGACGGCGATGCGGGTGATACCGGAAGAGGATTATCAGACGATAATAAAAGCATAATATGAGTGATCCTGGAGATAATTGGATAGAACGTGATTTGTATTATCACTTGAGAAGAGCACTAAGGAGCAGATATCCAGCATCGGAAGGTTGGAGGATCTTTCCACAATATAACGGAATAACCTACATCCCTGATTTTGTATGTAAAAGAAAGAATAAAGGAAGAGTTGAAACAGTTATTTGTGAAGTAAAAGGAGGATCACGTCCGACAATTTCAAAAAAGGACGTATCTCAGCTCAAACAGTATGCAAGGAACCTGGCAGGAAATAATGTAATAATCCTGGATAAGATATTCGCAATTCCCTATGGTGTCGATGTGATACACGTCCCGGATGATATCAAAATTATCAGATTGAAAAAAATGGGATATGTTGAATAAAAGAATAGAGACTATCAATCAAAAAATTATTTTATCAAAATTTCTCGCTCAATATATCGCTTGAATTTTTCAACATCGGTGAAGAACAGATACCCGGCCTGATTAACTGCTTCTTTGGTTTCATCGTCTTCATTTATAAGCAATGCAATCGGCCGAGAGAGCCCTTCTTGTAATCCGTTTGGCCAACCAAGATCGATTGTTGCAGTTATCTCTCCGGTTTCATTGTCCAACACTTCGATATCGTATTCCCCATCCGGAAGGTCTTGTTGTCTTATCCATTCGTTGGTCTGACGGAGTATTCGTTCCTCCTCAGCCCCTTCTAATGCTCGGCCTTCAAGGAATGAAGTGGGGGGGAGAGCGACATCGGCAATTGTTCCGCCCGAAAGATTCTTTAAGAATTCATTTGCCGCATTTGCCAGCAATTTTCTTCGTTCTTCCAAAAACAAAGGATAATTCTGAATTTTCCACCATTCCCTATCCATTGGTATCCAATGTGACTCTAATAATCTCAGACCTTTATCGGCGTATGGCGGAAGATATGATTCGGGCAATTGGTCGAGAATTTTGAGATTTGTCTCTTTTGTCAAGAATGTGAAGTTTGCAATTGCATTCACTTCGGATTTTTTATAGCCGGCTTTATAGAGTTGTTTTTTGGGGAATATATGATGCAATTCAAGACTGCTATTATACCCCAGAAGGTGATGACTGAGATCGAGTTCCGTTTCGAAATCTTTTGCATGCCACACGCGGGTCAGCATGTATAACAACGGATAGAACCTGGCTCCCCGATTCCAGCCGCGGAAGTCCTCCGGACTTATCTGTAAATCTCCTCTTGTGCGACGGAGATTGTTAATTAACCGTTCAACTGCTCCATCAAGTGTTTTAATTGCCTCTAGATCCTGATTGAGGACACTTTCAGTCGAACCAGCATAGCGACCCCAGAGGAATGTGTGAATATACCAGTAAAGAAGTCGATCTCGTTCTTTCCCAACCGGCAATTTTCCGCCACTCATGGTGATATACCGTGCCAAGAGTGGGAGGGTGTATCGGCTCCCGAAAACTCGGTCGTGATCTAATCCAAGACGAGAGGCAATCAGGTTCAGAGATGAATCAATGCCCTTTTCCGAATCTTTTAACCCCTGTTGAAATTGAGGAGGATGAACATTTTCCAATCCTGTAAACATTGCCTGACCAGTTGTCACTGCGGTGATACAACGTAAGAGAAGTTCAAGTTTGAAGGGGAAACCGGCCTTTCGCCATTTTAATAATCGTTGTTTCATCTCCTGTCGGGCTTCAGGCCATTCAGCACATACTTTTGCGAGAGCAAGATCGCCTTTCGAAAGTTTGGTACCGCCACTATTTACACGGTTGAAAATATCAACAACGATATCAACGGTTTTGTCTTCTCCAGAAACATAGTCGATATGCAATTCGATATCCTTGATATTGTTAATCGCATTGAGATGAGCGATGTATTGCGATGATTTGCTCGCTAGTAAAGGATTTGTAAGAACTTTTTGCAGTGCAGGACCCAGTCCATCTTTCTGAAATAATGCAGTAACATCAACCCAAAGTGGATTATCTTTCATTTTTATGGGGGCATAAAATTCGAAATTTTCTTCATCAAGGTTAAAATATAGTCCAGTGAATGCATTCGGATTTCCATCAAAGAAACGAGGCGGTTCACCTCTAACTATCCCATACAATGAGGTGAGCCGCTGTTGACCGTCAAGGAGAAGAGAAATAGTTCCTGGTGGTGAGAGTGTGCTTTCTCCCCGGGTCCTTGCCATCTCGCTTTTTGTTATCCATACAAGTAGACTACCAACGGGGTGCTTATGGTATAGTGATCTCATAAAACCACGAACTTGATCTCGATTCCAGACGTATCCACGCTGAAACTCGGGAAGAGCAAGAGACCCCTGTTCTATGTGATCGAGTAAAGTCGAAATTTTCATCATGCTTAATCTTCACCCCGATGACTATGTGTTAGGCATCTTTTGAATAATATTAACTAAAAAAAATTTTAATTCTTCGATTCGAATTTTTATTTATTCTACGATTATTTTGCTGGTTACTTCAGATTCAAAGTGCTACTCTCTCTTTTCAATGTCGACTTATTAATTGTGAACTCCCACTCCCCCGTCCTTGCGTCGCGCCGGGGGATAGGCAAGTATCCCTCTCTCTCCGCACCTTATAGGCCGGGCTCCTCCTCTCCCAAGGGAGAGGCAGTGGAGCGATGGTACGCTAATTAATCTCTGGATAGCATTTTTCAACGATAAAAACTATAAGACCTTGTTGAATTGAATGGAATCGAAAATTATAGGAGCTATTGAAGAATTGCAGAATCGAATCGAATCAGGAAATTACAAACAAGAGATTGAAAAGATAAAAGAGTGGGGTGGGGCTGATGTCATTATATCAAATCAAATAACGATAAGTATTCAAGAATGGGCTGGGAAACAACAAGTTACAATAAGTTTACAACAAACTATCCCACAAAGAAAAGTGGTAATTACTCCATTTTCAAAGGAATTGAGCTGGTTATTCTATGAACTAAGAGATATTTTCCGGGGAAAAATCGATTATATATCAAAATACGATTTTTATGGTTTATTGGCGCAATCCGCGATTGATTATACTGAATCTCATAAAAATTGCGAAAATTGTACTGAGTTATTATCAATTGTCATTGGAAAAGCCAAGGAGTATTATTACAATGAAATTGCCCAATAATACCGGTTTACCCTTTTTTGCGTATGGGATATTTAAGCCAGGACAAATAGCTCATTTTCGAATAAAAGATCTCGTTGAAAATACAAAGGATGCAGAAATATCGGGTTCTCTTAAGGAACGAGATGGAATACCATTACTCATTATTGGCCAAAATAATGATAATATTCAAGGCTCTTTAATTACATTTAAATCCGGCTTTGGTAATGATGCATATCTCCGTATCAATCAGATTGAACCTAGTGAAGTTTATAATTGGAAAGAAGTAATTCTTTGTGATAACAGTAAGGCCAATGCATTAATTGGCCGAAAAGCTGGTAGAGGAAGTTCAGATTACGAATACAATTTTTGGGATGGAAAAATTGACCCTCTTTTTAATCAAGCCCTCGAAATTGTTGAAACGATATACAGAGAAAATTCAGAATTCGATTGGGATTATAAACCGCTGTTAAACTTACAGATGGGGTATTTCCTTTTATGGATGTCAATAGAAAGGTATGCAAGCCTCCGGTATCATTTAGGATCGGATGTGACTCATAAGATTAATCAAATTGCCAATGAAGGTTCTTTTGCTAATGGTTTGAAGAAATATGTTCATAGAAAATACGAGGAAGAGATTTTTGATACAAGAAATCCCGAAACGAAGATTAAACTTAATCCAGAAGATCCTTCCTCCTCACTACGCTATTATTACCAGGTCCGTTCGAATTCTGTGCATCGTGGAAAGACGGTTCCTAGAGATTTTGACATTTTAAAAAATTCCTTAAGGGAACTTCTTTCGATATATAAGGACATGCTCCAAGAGGTGTTTAGTTAATCTTGGTAAACCTTTAATAAAATTCAAGCGAGGGAGAAGCGATATCCAAGCAAAATGAAGTATGCAGTATTAATAAGAAAATCCTCATTATGGAAGATATTGAGACCGAACCATCCCTGCAAACCGATCTTTATCGGTTTGGTCATTGATTTTCAAAATATCATAGAATCATTGATGGTAAAGGTATGCAAAAAACGCGATCTCTCGTTCCAGAAACCATACGTCATCTCATCCCGCTTGTATAATATTACCTGTCGTAAAAATTAATAATTGGCAAAATGGGTAGGGATCTCTTTTCCCTTGCCCCAATCTCTGAAGGATTCGAAGCAATGGGGATCGTGCGCATGTGTTATGAAAATTAATGCGAGGAGATATCGATCCCTGGCGTTCTCTTCTCTTGCATCAGCTTCACTCATTTGACAATTCTCTTCGAGATCCTGCTCCAGGTGTTCAATTACTCTCTCCTTGTATTCGCTTTTAATGCGTAACCAGTATTCATACTCATCCTTCCCAACAAATTCCACACATAAGGGGCCGATATCGTGCCCTGCAATAACAAGATCACCCGTCGATCCGTCTATTGTTGCCCGGATATGAATATCCTGGCCGTTGAGTTTTCCCGAAAATAAGAGAATACTCATCACTGGATTATAGAGGGGACTGCTCATGGCTATCACTGATTCCCGTTTTCACGATCCCTTCTCCTCGCACCAAGCCTTTGCATCATCCCGTGCTCTCTTCAACCGTTCCAAAGCGTCGGTATACCCGTTCCGGATTGCCCCATCGGACAGCTCCTCGATCAGCCAATCGGTCAGGTGGAGGTATTTTCTGAGGGATTCCTTCCCGAGACTACGGGCATCCGCCAGGTTATCGGTCCGGTCACACAATTTGACCAGGATGGCCTGTGGGGGTGCCCGGTTGATCCGCCGAATGGAATCCATCAGCCGTTCGCCCTTGTCGGGGATTGCCGGGTTCTTGGTCATGGCAGCGACGATGGCGTAGACCGCGACCCTGTCCTCATCAGGAAGATCCGTCTTCTGGAGGGTCTTCCGGACGACCAGGTCGCCATCGGCACAATCCTCGATCACATCGTGGAGCCAGGCCGCGATCATTCCCACATGGTCCCCGCCGCATCGCCCGACACATGCTGCCACCCGCTCGGGATGGACAATATAGGGCGTAGTGGTATCCTTCCTCGTTTGTCCCCAATGGGCTTCGGTTGCTGCCCGTGCGGCGACTGCAATGGCGTGTGCTTTCATCGCCGGGATCTCCTTCATACCCACATGACCCCTACTTCCTTTCGTATCGAGACCGAGAGCTTCAGCCCCTGCCAGGCACCCTGGGGATCGGTGATGAGAACCCGCAACGTTCCTGAACGGGATACGTGGACCGGGATCATGATCTTGGATTCACCGGGACGAAGTCGTGCATCCCTCCAGGTCTTGATATCTCTGCCATCGATCTCAATCCTGACCGAGACCCCGGCAGGCCGGAGCCTGATGGCAAAGGTCAGGAACAGGGTGTAGGAACCCTTCAAGATCGGGCAGGAATCCACGAGGACTGCGGTTCCGTTCTTCACCTCGAGGGCAGGGATGTCGATGGCCGCCGGGATTACTATCAGGGGTTCTGAGATTCTTGGGGAACGCTTACGGGACATCTGCACGTCGGGCTGCATGATCATATCCCTGCGTTCCATGCATAGATCGGCGCAAGAATCATGAATCTCCCATCCGGCCGGGAGAGCGTTGGGAACCGCGACGGTGACCGGGGGGACCGTCCCTTCCTTATCGGAAATGCCGACAAATGCCGTGAGGGTGGAGGGAATCCCGTATCGGAGCGATTCGGAGACGAGGAGCCGTTCAAGGGCGTCATGGAGCGCCTGCCTCCGGTTCTCTGGATACAGGGGGTTCTCCGGTGAAAGGGTGGCATAGCCGGCCACTTCGAGATGCCGGACCAGCTCCACGTCCGGGTACCCGGCATTCATCAGGTATTCGAGGGTGCGGAGCCGGCCGGCCCCGAAGATTACCTTCAGGGATCCGGCGAGGTCGCCATCCCCCGGCCGTGCGGAAGCGACAGCCATCGGCTCCTCATCAGCCATGCCCAGGGTCAGCACCGGTGCATTGGAGGAGCATGGAATACGGGAACAGAGGAACACCGGGGTTTCCGGCCGGAGGTCCCCGATATCCACCGCCTCCTTCCCGGACTTGGAAAGAACCCGGTAGTCATTCACCTCGATCCCTGGCCAATCGACGGTAAGGACCGCATTGGAGAGGATCGGAGGTTGCCACGAGGCGAGCAACTCTTGCAGGGCCGAATCGACCTCCTCGCTGCTCGTCAGGAATTTAGCCACGCCTCCCCCGATCCGTGCCAGCTCAAGCGCCAGGTGGGCATTTGGTGCGGTATCGATGGAGATTACGCTCACCCGACGGGATAACGGTGCCGCCGCCTCTGATCCGACCAGCTGGAAGAGGCGGGCTTCATCGGTCACCTGGCCATCGGTGATCACGAGCACGTGGCGCGAGTACTCCCCTGGCTGGCGGGGCTGCCGAAGTGCCTGTTCGAGAGCGACCCCAAGCTCAGTCCCTCCAAAGAGCGAGGTCGCCTGCACAAACCGCTCTGCAGCTTTGACGGCATCCTTCGTGGCCGGGACCGGACCCTTCGGGCTGAACCAGACTGCCTGGTCTGAGAACAGGCAGAGGTTGAAGACCTCGTCTGCGGAAAGACCCTTAAGGAAGGCGACAACACTCTGTGCTGCCGCCTGCCATTTCCCTCCCTGCATTGAACCGGACTGGTCTGCCACCAGGATCACTTCGCGCGGGATCCGTTTCCCCAGTTCATCGCGGGGAGGAGTGATCAGGCTGAGCAGGTAGGTATATGCCCCTTCAGCATCGTCAGCTGCCCAGGAGGTCAGCCATTCGTCCGGAGTGTCATGTGCCCACCGAAAGACTAAGTCATGGTCCGGCCGGGTACTACCGATCCGGATCCGGGTCTCGTCACCGGCCTGGGTGACCACCGCCCCTTCTGGCACCGAGAACAATTCTGCTGTTGGCTGCAGCGTGAGGTCCAGCGAGACACGGTACCGGGGATCGATGACCGAAAGGAGCGGGTTTGCCTGGACCCCTGCATGGGACTCATCGCGGCGGACATACCGGGGACCGATCGTTACCGGGAGCCGGGCCTCCCATCCCCCCGGGACCGCCCGTGCAAGGACGGTGCAGCTGGTCTGGACGACCACGTCCGTGTCGGGGGGAATCCCGGTGAGGTGGAGGGTAAAGACGTCCGGGGACTCGCGGGTCACCAGGACCGACTGGTTCCCTCTCCGGAATGCCTCATCATACACCTTCTCCGCCTCGCTCCGCCCAGTAAGCCGGGTCTGGATCCGCTCATCGCCGAAGGTTGCCACCACCCCGGTAACCGCTGCATCGCCAGGGAGCGGAAACCGGTAGATCGCCTCGATCGGCCGATCCAGAGCCGCCCTTGGGAAACGGAATGTCTGGGTCAGGGTAAGGGAGCCGACCGGGCCGTGGAATGTCCCGGAGATTCCGGTCGCATGGAGAGGAATAAAAAGCCCCGAAGGCCCCTCCTTACTGGTGATCTCGAGGAATCCGGTTCCTTTCGGGATACTGTTCTCGTAAAAGATCGCATTGATCGCCATTGGTCATTCCTCCTCCCTCTCGTTCCTGGTACTGCATGCCCGGAGAAACTCATCGATATCGTCATCGGTGATCCGGTAGGCCTTGCCGATCCGGTAGGCATGGATCTCACCCCGTCGTATCAGCTCCCGCAC
>Ga0209606_1003004_pt1 | contig 17609 bp, 29 predicted proteins | sample AD_UKC057_MetaG_FD_184412 | JGI IMG/M metagenome (GOLD analysis project Ga0209606, IMG submission 184412) | Active sludge microbial communities of municipal wastewater-treating anaerobic digesters from USA - AD_UKC057_MetaG (SPAdes) (version 2) | ecosystem: Engineered > Bioreactor > Anaerobic >...
GTTATTTGGAATTTACAATATTTTTTTTATTTATTCGTTATATATATATAAGGTTGTCGAAAAAGGTTTGTTATTTGAAAAAAATTATGTAATTTTGTGAAATTGTTTTACTGTATTTTTGAAAATCTTAATTAAGTTCTTTAAAATCAATTAATTAGAAATATACAATAAAAAATAAACTAATTCGTTTATATTAATGTTTTAAAAAATGTTTTAAAAAAAAGAAGGTTTTGATATGATTATTCTGTATTCGGCAGAGTTATTAGATAGCGTAAAGAAGTGTGAAGCTTTTTTGAAGCTATTAGGGTCAACAAATCAAAATATTATAAGATTGAAGTGGGTTGCCAATAATCAAGGTGACTCATATATGTATCTTATATTAAATGACGTAGGGTTAATTAGTGAAAACGAGAGGTATGATTTAGAGGTTCCAATACTAATTCGGGAGTGTGATGTAGATGCGAATGTAGATGTCTACGTAGATTACCAATATTTCAAAGCATTGATACAATCACAATTCATCTCTGCGAAAAAAGGTATCGATATAGTAATTTTGGAATACTACCCAGAACTAGGAAGTATAGTATTGCAGAATCAAATAGGTGGAATATTTGAAATTAAAGTTAACGAAGAAGCTATCGAGCCATCGCACGACTTTATAGATTATAATGCATACATAAAATCTACAGAGTCAAATTTTTCTTTGGATAGTCATCAGGTGCTCGATATATTCAAATTGTTATATACTCACAGGGCAAATAAAGAAACTTATCGCCCTGCAATGTGCAATTACTATATTAAAGTTATTGATAAGCAAGCGGTCGAGGCTGCAACTACCGATGGTTATTCACTCGGTATATTAAAATTAAATGGTGCTCATTACCCATTGACACCTCCATTCGACCCTGAAGGTTATATATTACCCCCTTTATTTATTGATTTAGCTCAAAAACTTAAAACAGGTATTAATGTTTTTGCTCATCGAGAAACAGGTGAAAGTAATAAGTATTACGATTCAATTATTACAGTGAATAATTCATATATCTTATCTACACAAACTCGTATTGCACGAGAATTTCCAGCTTACAACACTATTGTCCCACCTCCAGAAACCAAACCTTACCATTGGACTATTGCATTAGAGTCGTTAGGTAACATAGTCCAGGTAATCAAAACATTTAAAAATAAAGAACGAGCTAATTATAGCAGACAACTAAAATTAATGTTTAAAGAGTCGCCAGAGCTAGAAATATATGCTTTATCTGATGGCTGGATACGTCCGCAAGGTGATGATAAAGCTGAACTAAAATGGAACTTTAAACAAGGTATGGAGTTTAATTGCCCGGGCTTTACAATAGGATTAATGTTGGAGCAGTTAGAAACTTTATATAATGAATTTAGCAAAATTGATAAGACAGGAATTATACAAATTTACTTTGACGAGTCAAACCAGAAATCAATTATTGCAGTACTAGATGGATATGAAAGCTACCTGGAAGCTGATTTTATGGACTTATTTATGCCAGTACGCTTGTGAAAGATACAGATATAAATATAATGCAAACAGTAGAGGAAGTAGTATCACGCTACTTCCCCACTGTGCAATTATCGTCACCATCAAGACGAGCTAATTACGTCCAGGCACGACAGTATTTTGCTTGGATATGCACAAAATTAAATGTGCCAGAAACATATATAGCAGAGTATCTTAATAGAAATCACGCTTCAATTTATCGAATGAATATGAATACTCAAAATTATATATGTTTATACACTACATTTAGAAAAAACATAATCAATATATATAAGGATTATATCAAAATGACGCAAAAATATGTATATAGAAAGGTTTTTATTACGTTCCCCGACTTATACCATACATTAGAGAATATAAAGGCACCACGCCCCCAGGAACAACTTATTATCTATATTGACAATATATATAAGATGAAAGATTTAGAATTGCTATTAAAAAGCAATGAAACAATTAAATTGATATTAAAATCTACATACAGAAAACCTGCTACTATCGCAACGTTAAAGGAATATAAACTCTTAACTATTGATTTGCGAGCTAAACATTTTGATAATCATTTAATTGATAATACATATCAAGATATAATAAGCGAGGCAATAGATATGTTAATGTTCGTATTGCCCATTCTTTATAAGTATCAAACTGTTTTAATGTTAAATGAACAAAAATATAAACTAATTTAAAAAAAGGTATTATTATGAGAATATTAAAAATAACTTCACAAAATCGTAGAGATTTTCACGCAATTTATGAATGCGAACACTGTGGCTATACTACACCAGAACGTAGTGGGTATGATGATTCTTATTTCCATAATGTAGTAATTCCAAAAATGGTATGCCCAGAATGTGGGAAAACAGCATCCTCTGATTATCAACCGCAGGCACCTAAATACCCTGATTCACAAGTATTATAAATATCTTAATACATTAAAAAACAAAGAGGAGAATGAAGATGAAGATTGACCTTAAATTAAGACAAGCAGTTGTGTTTGCAATACTAATGGAAGGCAACGGTGGTATACTTAATAAAGCACCCGTATATATTAGAGAAAAACTGAACGTATTCAATATGGACGACCCTGAGGTATTGCTTGATTTTATGAATCTGCAAAAATATAATGTCTATATAGATAAGTGGCTATACAATTAAATATAAAGGGAAAAAATGAATGTTAAATTAGAACAAAAACAACGTTATTATTCAACGTTCGATAATATGGCGGAAGCTTTTGATACCTTAGCACAATTATTCTTTCAAACTCCACACAATAATATGATTTGTCTCGAGAATGAAGCCTGGGATAAAGAAATAGATGTTGCATTCGATCCACCTACAGGAATAATGAAGATTATGATAGATGATGCTACTACAAGATATTGCGAAACTATGTGGGATGTCTATGATGCTTTTATGTATTTTGCACAATTTTATTCTAAAGAAGGATATGAATCTGAAGCAGCCACAGAATTAGAGAGTGCTTGCGCTGATGTTGTTACAGCATTAGATTACGACCATACTCATATCGGGGGTTATGAAGTTGCTGATAGTATATATATATTAGAACCTAAAATGCGGGCACTAGTTAAAGACTTGCATTTCAAATTTTTAAAACGTAGAAAAAAGCAAACAACTTTTATTAAAGATATATTTGCTAAATTTATACCGTATAGAATAACACTTATGAGTGATATATCTCTGGGCTGGACTATTACAAATAAATATCATTTATATCTCGATTATAATATTACACCTACGTATAGTCATTATGGTGTTACATTACAATCTATGATAGACACTCAATATAATAGAACTATAAATGTATCAAGTGCAAACGAAGCATTATTCTATCTAATAAAATTTGGATTGTTCGCTTCCATAGATAACCCAATGTATGAAAGCACTACGTTGCCAGATTTTGTAAGTCAAGTTAATAAGTTCTATAATGAAATTAATGAATGGTTAGAACCTGAAATGCCCAATAGCGATATATTCGGATATGCATACGAAATAATTAAATATGCTCCTGTGTATCCATTAATGGATTTCTATACTAAATATATTAGGCATACAGATAAACATCAAATAGAGTGGAGTTTAGATAATGGCGCTACATTCACATCTGTCTATTATTATGAGGAAAATATAAAGAATAAATATAGAGTAGAATTTCGCCAACATAATGTAGGGCAGGGATGGAAGCTTATTAAAGATGTATCTTCATTAGATGAAGCGGCATTTTATATTTTAAAAACTATGGCAAAATATAATAAAAATAATCAAATTAAAAATAATAAAGGAGTTTATACAAATGAATGAAAAATCAGATAACGTATTAATGAATGCGGAATTATTATTCCAAACTGCAAAATATTTTATTGAACTGCAACAAGATGTATCTTTACTTTTAGAAGATATAACAGAAGAAGTTGGCAACGAAATATTACTGCAAAAATTACAATCTTTATATCACAAATATACGGATACTACTCCAGATAAGTTGAGTTTAATAAGTATGGGCTTGTATGCTTATGGTATCACTTTAGTTTGTATGATGCAAGATGCCGTCGACCGAATATTTGCAGAATCACGAGCGGAGAATTTTAATGATGAAATGGCACAATTAGAACAAGAACAACTTCCATATATAAAAGAGGCTGCAGAATGGCTCGATCGCAATCGTCAAAATTAATACAACAATTAAAACAAACAATCAAAGCAATTCAAAATGTCGATCAACAATTGCAATTTATCGATAATGAATTGAAAAAGAATGAATCTGATCTGGGCAATAGAATGATTGACTTACAGAAATATATCAATATATCAGAGTCTGAATATCCAGATCTTACCGATAATGATTTGAGTATTATTATCCAGAGCTTAGCTGCAAAGTATCCACCAAAAAGAAAAGCGAAGAATGAATTGACGCCCCGCAATATGTTCTATCTTAAAAAATTAAAAAGTTTTGATGCTGAGGGAATAGATAAACTAATGGCACAAATGGAAAATATGACTATATATACTAAATATTTAACTGTTAGTCAATTAACAAAATATTTGGTGGAACACGGGTATATTACAGATGCTGAACGTTCTGTAATTAATAAAAAATATGCTCGTGGTCAATTCCGAAATGTATTTGGGAAACCCCAGTGGAATTATGCCTGTAATATAACACAACGATTGAATACTGATGAATTTATTCGCTATCGTGATATGCTGTTCTATACTTTATATTACGTGGCTAAAACATCAGCTAGCGTTATCAATAATGTGAAAGTCTCTGATTTAAAACTCGAAGGGAATATTTTTGTATTCAATATGGTGCATAGAAAAATAAACGCAGGATTGAATGTTGGGGCCACTAACCGTTCTTTACGTCAAATTTATAATCTCTATATGCAGGCACGACGGTATTATAACATCCAATCTGAATGGCTCTTTGTCAATAAACAAGGGGCGAGAGAAACCAATAATCATTGGATTGTTAAAATATTTCGAGCGCAAACTAAATTTAATCAATTGAACAATATTACAGTTGATGAAAAAATAAAAAAGATTGCTGAGCAGTTTAAATTCTAAAGTATTATTATTTGTTATTTTAAAATGTTTTGTAATTTTACATTAAAGGGAACTATGATGAATTTAATTAACATTTCCAATCATCCCAGTGATGGTTGGAGTTATGAACAGAAAAGGGGATGGGATAAGATAATTGACATCCCGTTCCCAAATGTCCCGTCAAGTATTGATGGGATGGAATTGTTATCCATAGAGAATGATTTATGGATGACAATTAATGGTTTATTTCAAAATGGAGAAATAGACCATTCAAATGCTTATTTTTATATCGCTGGCGACTTTTCTCTTTGTAGTATACTCTATAAAGAGATTGGTTGGCAGTGGCTTGTTTTCCCAACAACCGAGCGTGAGGTTGTTGAGGAAAAGCAAGAAGATGGTAGTGTTAGAAGAACTGCCATCTTCAAATTCAAAAATTGGAGGTATCTCACCCTGACAACATACAGGGTGGAGATATATTCAAAAGTCTCTAACGAAAGGGAGAGACTTTATGAAACTACCAATTTAGATGAGGCAAATGAATATTTTGCCACAATAACGAAGATTAATCTGCCCAAATGGGCAATAGGGCAGCGAAATATTTACAAAAGGTTAACTTTTGTAAATAAAGAAAATGGTAATTTTGTTACCATTAAAGAAAGTGCTTTAACAATTAGAGAACGTATAAAGTGAGCAAAAACTTATACGTTCAAATAATTTTAAGCCGATGAGCCATTTACTTTGTATGAGAGGAATAATATATGTTAAAATATCCATTAGAAATATATGAATATGTGGAACAAAAATATGATTTATTGCCTTATCAAGTAGACGTAATAATGGGTTTATATAGTAGAAGTAGTCCCCGCCTACCAATGAGTGCTATACAAGTAGTGTCTGATGTATTAAGACTATTGACTGAATATGAAGAACAAATCGAGGCAGTCGCAGGCAAAGAATATATAGTAAGAAAATATAATCGTAGAATAAAAAATGAATATAATAGAAAGAAAATTAAACGTCGGTTAAAATATAATTTAAGGTGAATATTATGGCAACTAAAAAAACAACTAAGAAACCACCATTGGGCACAGGTGAAAGATTTAAAAAATTGTCTAATCAATTAGAACAGAAGGGTGTCGAAAACCCCGATGCTCTTGCGGCTTGGATCGGACGTAAAAAATTGGGGGCTAAAAAATTTCAAAAACTAGCTGCAAAGGGGCGAAAGAGAAAATGAGAAAAAAACGAGGGACACCGAAGTCGTTGGTTACAAAGATATTAGCATTGAATAATTATAAATCGCAAACAGATGCTAATATACCAACGCCTAAAATAAAAAAGAAAAAGGTTCTTAAAATTAAGTAAAGTTTGCGAATTATATATTTATTTGATTTAATAAAAAGGAGTTTTATATGGAAGAGAATATTTATGAGAAACTACGTCTCATTAAAAATGATTTGGGTGTTATTATTAAAGATGCTACAAACCCATTTGTCAAGGCAACGTATGCTTCTACTACGCAGGTATTAAAAAGCATCAATCCTATATTTTATCAGCACGGTGTTGCCTTTACTATGGATATGCAACTATTGTCTGAGCAATACGCTGAATATATTACAGAAGTAAAGAAAGATAGCAAAGCAAAGAACGAAGAGCCTGAGGTTATACATAAGCAATCAGTCCGTGTGCCTGTATATTCAATACACGCTACACTCGTTAATATAACAAACCCCGCAGATAAAATCGAATGGACTTTTGTTATACCGTCGGATATATCACAACCTAATCCTATTCAAAGTTTTGGTTCAACAGCTACGTATGCACAACGCTATGTAATGGGTGTTATCTTTGGTATTCCTACCGCTGATAATGAAGACCCAGATCAAAATATGGAAAACTTACCATCAGCATTACAGACACCACAATATTCAAAAAAAGTAATATCTGAACCACAAGCTCGCAGAATGCGTGCAATTGCTTTCTCATCTGGACGCAATGACGAAGATATATATAAGGTATTATCATCATTCAAATATCACAAAATAACAGACGTGTTAGTTTCGGATTATGAAAAGATATGCGGGTTATTATCTCAACCAAAACCAGTATCACAACAGGAGAAAAAATAATGGACAACGTATTTGATGAAGCTGATAATTTAATATCATTGCTAACTGATAATATGGATATGCCTGGAACTAATGGAGTGCAATCCGCCGATATTTTAAGTGCTGTAGATTATTACGATAGACCTGAAATAAGTGCCAGCGATTTGAAATTATTATATTTATCAGTTAAGCATTGGATAATGTTGCGTAAAGCAGCGCCCACTCCAGCAATGGATTTTGGGCGTGCTTTCCATACCCTGATGTTAGAGCCACATTTATTTGACGATTCTGTTAAATTAAAATCTTCACCTCGTGCTAAAATACAGGATAAAGAAAAAGGCGTAGCATATATAACAGCAGATGAAATGGGCATATTAGAACAAATGCGGAGTTCATTAAACGAATCCCATACGGCAACCTCATTGTTATATAACGAGCATACACAGTACGAAAAAGAGATATATTTTGATTATGTAGATATTCAATGCCGAGCCAAAATAGACGCCGTCGATGTTGTTAATCATAATATTATAGATTTAAAAACTATATCAACTGCGGAAAATCCATATATATTAAAAGCACAAATAAATAAATATGCGTATGATTTACAAATGGCTTTTTATATATTAGGAGCTTCAAAGGTATATAATATACCCCCTGATTTATGGAGTTGTTATATTATATTTATAGAAAAGACTCCACCATTTGGTATTCGCACCACTAAATTAAGTGCTAATTATTTAAATAGTGGAATGATAAAGATTGGTATAGCAATGGATCGCTATCGTGAATATTTGCATAGTTCTAAAATTACAGCATACGAAGATACAATCATAGAATTGGACAATAATTTAGATTATATAATAGATGCGGATGTATAAATAGTTGCGGGGGTAGGACTTGAACCTACAACCTTTGGGTTATGAACCCAACAAGCTACCAATTGCTCCACCCCACAATTACAAAATTAAGAAAAAATAATTAAACGAATAAAAAAATGGATGTAAAATTTATTAAAGAATCTGCATATATAGGTGAAGCGTTAGAAGGCGATGATGCCCAAATGCTTTATGATAATATATGTTTATATGAAGAGAAAGCAAAGGCGGCTGGATTAACAGTCGAACAATATCTAATGGTAGAAATTATTAATAGTATATATGATATTAGGTCGCAAATACATTTATCATCTGAACATAAAGTTAATAAATTTCATACGCAGGTTTCTAGATTGCACGTGCTTTTAACATTGTTAGAATTACAATTTCAATATTTATATACATCACAGGGGATTACTCAACGGGGTATTACAGATTTGATACAATCATTAGAAAAGAAAATTAATCTTACGTAAGTAAGTGTATAACAAAAAAAAGAAGGTTTTGTTTGAAAAAAGTCAGATTATGGATATAATAACTTTATATCAAGCAAATTTATCATTTATTCCTGTTGCAAAAGATAAGCGTCCCATCTCTTATTTACTACCAAATTACAGTTGGCGTGAATATATATATAGACGTCCTACATTAGATGAAGTTGCTCTATGGAACAATATCCCTAATATATATATAGGCTTAATATGTGGTTCAATATCAGGGAATGTGGAAGTTATTGATATTGATAATCACGGTGGCAATGCGAGCGAGATATATAAAGAATTGATAAAGCAATTGCAGGATAGGGATATTAATATATATAATAAGTTAGTAATAGAAATGACGCAATCAGGTGGATACCATCTTATATATAAGCATAACACTGGAATAGTTGGGTCTAAGAAATTAGCTCGTCAATTCATAAATGATAAAACAGATACTATGATTGAGACTAGAGGCGAAAAAGCATATGCTATCGTGCATCCATCACCAAATTATAAAGCTTTAAAAGATGATGTATCCAACATACAGACATTGGAAGATAATGAAAGGTTGTTATTAATCCGTTTGTGTGAGGGGTTTAATAAGGTAGAAAAACGGCGCCCTTTTTCATCAACATTAGCACGTCAAATAAGCAAGCAATCATCTGCTGATGTAGATACACGTTCATTAAAAGAAATTATTGATTTCGTAAATCAATATATGGATTATGCGTCGGTATTAAAGCGTGCAGGATGGCATCTAGATAGGGTAGATTTGAATGGGCAAGAATATTGGACACGACCAGGAAAGAGTTATGGTATATCGGCGTCGTATGGTTATTTGCCCAATAAGTTCTTTGTGTTTAGTTCTAATGCTGACCCTTTCGAACCTAATATATATTATTCGCATTTTGATATTTATGCTTTACTGCAATACAATGGAGATTACGAAAAGGCTTGCAAAAACATAAGAAACGATTTATTAAAAATAACTTAATTTACTATGATAGAAAGAAACATTATTTATAACGAAGATTGTCAGTCTCTTATATCTAAGATACCTAATAACAGTATTGACTGTGTTGTAACTTCACCACCATATTGGCACTTACGTCAATATGATATTGAAAAAGACCAAAATAATAAAGCACAATTAGGACAAGAATCGATGCCTGAAGAATATATAAATAATTTAATGTATATATTCAATTCAATTCGACGCATTTTGAAACCTGAAGGCTCGATGTTTGTTAATATAGGCGAAACTTATTATAAAATGACCACACGAAAAAGATCTATGGTAGGTATCCCTGACCGTTTAAAAATTGCATTTATTGAATCTGGATGGTATGTTCATAATGATATAATTTGGGTGAAAGATACTTATAGTTTAGACCCAGTTAAAGATAGATTTACTAATAATTATGAACGAATATTTTTTATAACCAAAGTACCGAAAGGATATTATTTTAAACAACCTCGAATACCATTTGCTGAATCTACTTTAAAGCGAGTTCAGTATGCTGCGTCAAATAAAAAGACCAACCATAGAGGAATGGGAAATGATAATTATCAAAAAATGTTTAGTAGCATCGCGAATAAAGAAATAACTCATCGTGCAATGCGGTCTGTATGGGATCTCAAAAGAGATGCTACTACACTAAAATTCCCGTATTTGACAGAACACTCTGCTAAATTTGATATGAATGTAGTAAGATTATTGATTGATGTATCCACGCCAGAACAGTTATCTGATGGGACTAAAACACTTGTATTCGATCCATTTATGGGCGTAGGTAGTGTAGCTGTTGTGGCTAGATATATGGGTCGGGATTTTATAGGCGCAGAAATATCTAAATCATATTGGGAGACATCCCAAAGATTTTTAAATGATACAGCAGGATTGTTTGACAATTTATTTGATATTGTAGAATATAAAGATATGGAAATAATATGATGGATAAAGAACTTCGCATTGAATATGCAAAACAAATTATTATCGATACTATGAAATTAGAACGTGTGGAAATTACCGATCCACTTACGTATATATATAGTGGTATATATAAGAATATACATTTTCAAACCCACGTGCGCATATTTAACAAATTAAAATTTGTTATTGTGTATATTATACAGGACGAGGTATTAGGCACCAAGTTCTTTTTAAAATTTACAGATTTTGTTACATATTTATTAAAAGTGGAGGATTATTATGAGGGAAAGAGCAATAGTCAAAATATTGACTGACCAGCAATTAATGAGTGCAGTTCGTAGATATACACATTATGATGTTACAAGCACTAAACCAAGACGCAGTATGCACGCTAAATTAGGTATTATGCTGTATGCTGAACTGCAAAGATTAGTTAATAATCAGAATTATCATATAACAAAGAAATCATTACCACGAATGTTTGTTCCAAAACAATTTTTATATTTATTAACCGAGCCTGAAACATTATCGTTATACCGTTTTATATTAAAAGATATACAGAAACAATTGATAATTAAATTCTTATTATATATGAAAAGATACAAAGCGTTATTAAATGCTTCCGTTATTACCCAAATACAAAAATTAAATGACCCTGAAAATTATGATGAATATATTGATAGAGAAAAGGAATTTGGACAATCAGAGATGACTACAATGGAAGATAAAAAAATATTACAAACTATTTTAAATATGGAGATTTAATTATGATAAATCATATTAATACAAGCGGTGCAGTATTAAAGTGGGCAAGAGAAAAAGCTGGGTTGTCAATTGACAAAGCGTCTGAATTATCAGGTATCCCCAATGAAGCATTGCATTTTATGGAAATAGAAGCATTGTTCCCAAGCGTTGATGAAATCAAGAAACTTGCAGAAATTTATAAAGTAACAGTAGCAACTTTATTACTTGACGAACCGCCGATTCATCAATTCACTATATATATTAGTGGGCGGATTAGTGATGATTTGGATAATTATTTTGAAAACTTCGTAAGAGCAGAACAAGAAGTGAGGGCAATGTTCCCAAAAGCACAGATAATCAATCCAATAAAATTCGCTGAATATATACCAAAAGATAATTATAAAGAATTGCTATTTGAAGGGCTAAAATCACTAAAAGATTGCGACGCAATTTATATGCTACAAGACTTTTACAAGTCAAAAGGTGCAATGAGTGAATACTATACAGCAATTGCATTTGGATTAGAAATTTATTATCAAAATAAAACAAAATAAAAAAAACATAATAAAGGAGTATTTACAATGAATAAATTAGAATATTTGAACAAAGAATTGGGAACAAAATATACCTCAATTGACGAAGTTGATTGGGGGGATGTATCTTGTTATCAGCATTTAACAGATAAATTTATGCGTATTTTCTGCGATGATTTGAATTGGAGGTATATATCAGAATATCAAGTCTTATCTGAAGATTTCATTCGTGAGTTCCAGGATAGAGTGAATTGGGTTTTTATTTCAGTATATCAAGTCTTATCTGAAGATTTCATTCGTGAGTTCCAGGATAGAGTGAATTGGGGTTTTATTTCAGTATATCAAGTCTTATCTGAAGATTTCATTCGAGAATTTCAAGATAAAGTAAGATGGGATTATATATCAAAATATCAAAAGTTATCAGAAGATTTCATCAGGGAGTTTCAAAAGAAGGTAAATTGGATTGATATTTCAAAATATCAGAAGTTATCAGAAGCGTTTATTCGGGAGTTCCAAGACAAAGTATTCTGGGATTATATTGCTCAATATCAAATATTATCAGAAGATTTCATTATGGAATTTCAAAATAAACTGAATTGGTGGATAATTAGTAAATACCAAAAATTATCTGAAGAATTTAGAAATGAACATCAAAATAAAATTGAAAAGGCAGATATTTGGCTATACAAGACCGCTGAAGAAAAGAAACAAGCTGTTATGAATACAGGTTTGTATGAGTGCTATGATGATTATTTTATCGCATACAAGGCAATTCGTATGGATAGGTATTCCCTTTATAATCGGCAGTATATATACCTGCGAGGTTGCACTTACAGTTCCCATTGCGACACAACAAGAGATGAAAATAGTTTTGGCTTGTCTGCCTGGACTTATGAGGAAGCTTGCGGATGGGGTGAGAAACTTTCAAAGGTAGTAAAAGTAAAGATTTATTATGAAGACGTTGGCAGGATAGTGCATCAAAGCAATAAAATACGCTGTTTCAAATTAACCGTTTTAGATTAAAAAAAGATTAAAGGAAAAATATGAATAAAATATTTGAAAAAGCAAAAGATTTCTGGAAGCAAGATCAAAAATTATGCACTGATGAATTAATTAAATGGAATTTTAATGGTGGTATGGAAGTGTCTTTGAAACCCATCGGCGATGATAAAGTGCTCTTTACATCCCTTGATTATCAGACACACACGAAATCCACTTTAACAATTGCAATGAAAGAAATGCTCGCAACTTTATTTTTAGATAGATATTTGCAGAGTTTTGGCAGTCATATAGACAGCAAGAAATTCTCAAAAGAACATAATAAATTTGAATTTGAAGTTATAGGGTTCTTTAGTAAATAAAAGGAGTTTATAATGAAAATTAATAATATTAAAGAATTGAAAAACAAAACAATTGTAGAAATCTCAGGTTTGAGAAACGGCGGTAATATTGTAGAGTTGCGTTGTGATGACGGCTCGTGTTATACTTTACAAAATTTACATTATTCCAGAAAAGATGTTTATATTAATGACATTAAAGGAAATACAGATGATTTACTTAATTCACCAATAATGAAAATAAAAAGAACTTCTGTAATTATGTATGTGTTACCATACGGGGGTGAAAAAGAATACAAAGTCGTTTGGTCTGTATTTAAATTCGGCACTCAAAAAGGAAAAGTAGAAATATCCTGGAGGGGAGAAGCTCATAGGAAGTCATCTGCAAAAGTTAGATTGATACAAATATTGGAATAAATTTGAATTAGAAGTTATACATTTTTTTAATAAATAAAGGAGTCATTATGTATTCAAATCAATTCGATTATTTATATAATCAAGTAATGGAACACGTGAAGGTGCTATTACTGAACAAGGCAAAGGAATATGCACCAAATAAAGACCGTTTGGAAAACTTCAAGCAGGGTGCAAATCTAACGCATCTTACACCTGCGCAGACTTGCTGGGCTTATCAATCCAAACATATAGCAAGTATAAGTCAAATGGTATTTCAAAACGACCCTGTGGAGTTCAATTACGCTTTAGAAAAAATTGGTGATAATATAGCTTATTCAATATTACTGCTTGCTAATTTAATAGAGGAAGGCAAAGTAAAGGAACAGGAAAATGAATGAAATTTTAGATAATTTAACAGAAGTATATGAAATTCCAAATCTAAATGAAGTTGAGAAATTCATTGCACAAACCCCTGATTTAAATAGTATCCTCGAGGATGCTCCCATTTATATTGATAAAATATTCGGGGAAGATAATAACAAGATATTAGAAATCCACAGTGATCCTGAGGCAGAATGGGACGAATTGTTTCTTATTATTCAAACTCCTTATTCACCACAGGAAAATATAATGCTAGAAAAAAAATTATTTGATAGTTGGTTTGTGAATATATCAAATCGAATAAATAACAAATTTAATTTTATAGCAGAATCTGTATAACATTTAAAGGATATGACAATGAATAAATTATCCCGTGATATTAACAAATTATTTAAGAAATGGGCAGTCAAAACCGCAGAACATCATACCATTAAATTCAATAATGAATTGGAGGAAATTGAATTTTGTTATGATATTTACTGGCTTGTCAATCATTACTATACATTGGGTATCAAAACAGAAAGAAAAGCAAAAAGAAAAACAGTATTAAAAAATTTATTTAAAAGGAACAGAAAATGGGAAAAAACCAAATAGTTGATTTATGGCAATACGCACAAAAAGAGAAACCTGATTACCCTTGTGTGTTTGCTACCCGCTTGCCAACTCTAAACGGTGAATATGAATATCGCATATACCAATTTGAAATAATGGAGGAAGGCGAAGATACTTATATGGGGTGGTTGGATGATGACGGCATCGAATGGGATGATTATAATGATTGCGAATTTGAAGAATACTTAATTTTAAGTGTAAATAATTATAAAAATAAAGGAACAGAAAATGAAATATGATTATATTGATGAATTAGAACGTGAGAATTACGAGCTTTCACTTGAATTACTTAAATTTGCATTTAAAAATCAAGCAGAAGAGTTTGAGAAAGAAAAAATGGAACATCAGATGAAAACCTTCACTTACTGTGCAATAGTTAGTTTAATAGCAATTATTTGTATATTTATTATTGGAGCGTTGTGAGGGAATGATTAGTCTTAAATTAGAAATTAAATATTAGAAGGTATAATCCAACTTAAAAATAATACAATAAAATATTTCTTTATTCGTCTGTAATAATGAGAGAAAAAATATAGCCTCTATAATTAAACTTCTCAATGAAAAAACCTTCTTTATCCCACTAATTCAAAATAGTGGGATTTTTATTTTAGAAAAATACCCTTCTACTTTTAACTTAGTAAAGAGTTTATATGCTTGTCTATATATTTATATCAAAATGATATTAAAATTGAATGTAGGGCATTATAGCCCCTTTAAAATTGATTTATGAAAAATCTACATATTTATCCAGTCCTGACTCTAATATTTTAGAATAATTTTTATACATTTCTGCTACGAGTTGCCAATTGAGATGAAATTCTGGTTCGCTATATTTAATTCTACATTCTTCGCATATTGGGAAGGTCATATCTAATGTATGAATTATATGTTGTGGTATCCCAAATGCTGGAGTTCCACAAATCACGCAATCGTTATATTCAAAAAATAATTTATTTTGTAATTCAAATTGGGGTGGGGAGAAACTATAGATTAAATTTCCTAATTTAGTTACGGTATCGGGTAGTTCCCAAGGGGATAGTTCTTTTAAGAATTTTTTTGTTTTATTTAAAAAGTCATTAATGCTTGTAGGTGTATCTGTATATATTCTATCGTCGGTAGCAGTTGTGGATATACTTTTATACATTCGATTAATAAATACAGGGAATGTATAATTGCTCATTTTATATTGTTCTACTGCGTAATCTATATTGAAATTTATAGATTTTAAATATACATTGAATTGACTTAAAAGCCCAGAGTTTATTTTTAATTGTTCTGCTAAGTCCCGTATATTAAGCGTATGGATACGGTCTGTTTTCTGTTTTAAAAGATTAGCTGTAATGTCTACATATTCAACTGAATTAGGACTAAATTTTGTTGCTAATTCTAATAATTTTTTTGTTGTTGTTGTTGGTGAAAAACCCATATATAACCTGTTATTTAAATTGTATTATTATCTTAACCATATTGCATCTACCACTATGCCTACTAATACTCCACCTAATCCACCATATATATATGGCATTATACTTTTATTCTCTATTTTAAGAGTATCATATTGCCAATAAGGTTTGGATATTATTAATGTATCTATTGTGTGTATAAATCGTTCCTTTGGTGGTATATATATCATATTAATACTGTCCTCAGGGAAATAATAATCTAAATGAAGATGAGCATCTGATAAACTTGTATCAATAGTTTTAGTAAAGGACGAATCTATATATATCGGCACTATACTGTCCCTGTATATAGTTTTTAATTTATTAATTATTACTGTATCGGTTTTGTGTTCTATATATGTAGTATCAGAGTGCGATGTTAGTGGCTGGATTACAATTGGTTCATTTTGAAATTTATCAATTAATTGAATACTAAAATATAGTATTGCTGTAATGAATGCTAATATAATAATAATGATAATGCCAGCTCCAATTATATCGGATTTAATGTTCATCTATTTTTGTGCTTTCTTTTTATTTTCTATATATAAGTCTAAAAATCTTTTTATTTGTTCTTCTTCTGGATAGTCTTCAATGCTTCGTCCTTTGTATTTATCATCGGCATATATAGATTTTACTCTGTTAGATCGGTGCAATACATTTTGTAAAATATCATTGGTCATATCCGCTCTTTGCGCACTGCTAACATAACGTGCGGCCGCTTGTTCTAAGGCATTTAAATTACGTTCGGCTTCTGTATTTCTGCCGTAATAACGATCCACTTGGGGATCAAATTGTATAATTAAATTTCTAATATTTTCATCTTGTAATAAATCGTCGATATAATCTTTCCCTACTTTAAGCATTTCTTTATATTTTTTTGTTTTTCGTGGCTTACCTAAACCATAATAATTGCGGTATATTTCATCAATTTTATCTTTCTGTGATTGGTCTAATCGATTAATTGCATCTGTTAAATTGTCCTTTTCATTTCTCTTTAAATTTAATGTTTCAAATTTGGTAATATCTTCTATACGGTCAGCAGGGGTCATATTTGATTTGTTATATATTTCTAATCCTGTATGAACATCTAAATTAGATTCACCGAATATCATTAATTTGATAGCCCCTAATGTTGAAATATCTCGTAATGGCATCCCATTTCTATCAGTCAAAATTCCACTTGTTAATGCGTTATAACCGTGCGCTAAGTTGTATATTTGTGGCAATCTCTTACGAAATGTGCTTCTAATAAAATCTTCTTTAGATTGTGTCTTTGCATTACGAATCATATCACGTGTAATATCCACAATAAATGCGTCAAGTAAACCACTCATATCGCCTAGCTGACGCAATCTAATATTTGTAAATGTTCCTAATACTCCATCATATAATGCACTGTAAAACTTTCGAGCATTCTTTTCTGATGCTCCTAAATTCATTAGATATTGAACTGCTTGTTCTTCCATCCAGACATCGATTTTGAAGTTCTTGTCCTGATTGGACATTTGAACTAAATCTTCTATTAACATTTTTGCATCTTCCGTGCCTGGCATATTGCTATATCCTACAAGCAAAGTGCTGGCAATTGCAAATGCCCCAAGTCCAGCTACCGCCATTTTCTTTTGTTGACTTGCACCTGCTCTAATAGTCAAATCAGCTATA
>Ga0209606_1003009_pt1 | contig 17571 bp, 17 predicted proteins | sample AD_UKC057_MetaG_FD_184412 | JGI IMG/M metagenome (GOLD analysis project Ga0209606, IMG submission 184412) | Active sludge microbial communities of municipal wastewater-treating anaerobic digesters from USA - AD_UKC057_MetaG (SPAdes) (version 2) | ecosystem: Engineered > Bioreactor > Anaerobic >...
GTTTTAAATCATTGATTCCTAACATAGACAAAAGTTAAAAGGATATAGTCCGAAAGATCTCATGCCAGCTTTTCGGGGGATTCTTCACTTCGTTCAGAATGACCGCTTTTTTTAATGTCATCCTGAGCGTTAGCGAAGGATCCCTCGGCTTTTAGCATTGTGCAGCTATTACTGCTGTGGATGGGATTCTTCACTTCGTTCAGAATGACCGCTTTTTTTTAATGTCATCCTGAGCGTTAGCGAAGGATCCCTCGGCTTTCAGCAATAATAAGCAATCTTTGCTGTGGATGGGATTCTTCCTTGCCCGCCGGTTAGGTGGGCCTGCCCGCCGGTTAGGCGGGGGGCTGCGCCTGCCCACCCCTGGTGGGCCCTCAGAATGACAGAAATAAAATGCTCAGAATGACAAAAAATATTCGGAATAACAAGATGCTGTTTCTTTGATTAATATTGCATTCTATCTTAAAAAATATTTGCAACGTGTCAATTAATTTCAAAAGTTTTTTGTTTAGTTTTAGCGCCTTTAACCAAAGATATTCGCGAAGGTGCTACATCAAAAAATTCTGCTAATATTTCTATAACGGCCTTATTGGCTTTACCCTTTACTGCCGAAGCAGTCGTAAAAATTTCGAATTGATTGCTATCAATTTGAATAATTTTGTTGAAAGAAGCGCCGGGTTTTACTTTAACAATCACTCGCATAAATCCAAGGCCTATTTCTAATGATCGCCTTCTTTTTTTTCTTCTTGATTACTCAATTTGGAAAGCGATTCACGAAGCGCTTTTTTTAATTCATCAACATCAACTTTTAATTTCGGTTTTTCATTCGGCTTTTTCTCTGCTATTTTTTTCGCATGACTTTCTAATGCTTTAACTACTTTGGTTTCTAAATGGAGCGGCTTGAGGGGCGGAATAATTTCGCCCGCTTCTACACCTCTCAAGCAATCTTTGCAATAAATTGGCCTTTTGCCATCGGGCTCGAAAGGCACTTCGGTTTCTTTGCCGCAAACCCAGCAAAAATCAACAAAAGTTTTCTTTTTGGGCTTCTCAATTTTAACTTTTTCTTCTTTTAGGTCTAATGTTTCTATTGGCGCCCATTCTTCGCTAATCATTTTTTCTACTTCTGCGCGTGGCCGACAATATATTTGACGAGTGTTTTCAATAATTTCTTTAACAAAAGTTATTTCCGGAATTGGTCGCGGTGGCAATGTCACGGCCGAAAATGCTTTGGAAGTGATACCATCGATCATTAATTTAAGATAAATATTGTATTTACCTAAATTAACTAAATCGTTAGCCATAAATTCCGGCGCAAATTCCTTTTCTAACCATTCAGCATCTTCAGCTCCAACGCGAAAAACAATAAAAGTGCCCACGTTGCCAAAAATAGCTGCCCTCACTGTATCGGGCAATTGAGCAATATACTGATGCGAAATAATTAAACAAAGGTGGTATTTACGAGCCTCGGATAAAATATTAGCAAAGGCCTCGGTGGCAAAAGTCTGAAATTCATCAACGTATAAAAAGAAATCGCGACGGTCTTTCTCGGGAATGTCAGCGCGACTCATTGCGGCTTGCTGAATTTTTGTAACTATCATTGCGCCCAAAAGCGCTGAATTTGTTTCTCCAATTCTTCCTTTAGATAGATTCACAATGAGAATTTTTCCTTCATCCATGATCTGACGAATATTAAATGATGATTGGGGCTGACCAACAATATTTCTAATTAATGGATTGGTTAAAAATTGACCTACTTTATTTTGAATTGGAGCAATGGCTTCTACTTGAAATTTATCATGATAACGCGAAAATTCATTAAGCCAAAAGTTTTTAACCACTGGATCGGTTAATCCTGAAATAATATACTCGCGATATTTTTTATCGGATAAAAGACGCATGATGTCTAGAAGTGTGGAGTTTGGATATTCAAGCAAGGCCATCAAACAATTGTTTAAAATGTATTCCATACGAGCACTCCAAACATCAGGCCAAATCTTTTTGAAAATTTCTAAAATGCCACTCGCCACCAAATGGCGGTGTTCTTCACCAACGGTTTCCAAGGGATTAAAAGCAATGGGATAGTCTGTATCGTGAGGACAAAAATAAATCACGTCTTTAATGCGATTTTCTGGAATAAAATTAAGCAAACGCTCGGCCGATTCGCCGTGCGGATCAATAAAAGCTAAACCAAATCCTGATTCAATATCTGAAATCGCCATATTCTCTAGCATCACTGTCTTGCCCATGCCTGTTTTACCGATAGCATACATGTGTTTGCGTCGGTCATCTAATTTAATGCCAAATTTGGTTCGTTGATTGCGAAAATTAGTTTCCGCAAAAATATTAACATTTTCCTCTCGATAATCAGCCATATACCACTTTATTGTAACGCAAAAGTAAAAAAACTCAAATCGATGTATGAGTTTATAATATAGTGAAAGTCTATTTCCTATTATAATATCCGGATGGGTACACCCCCCGACTATTACTGCTGTGCATGGGATTCTTCCCTGCCTACCGGCAGGCAGGCCTGCCCGCCGGTTAGGTGGGCCTGCCCGCCGGTTAGGCGGGGACTTCGTCCTCAGAATGACAATTTTTTTGTCCTGTTTTTTTACTGTCATCCTGAGGGTAACACCCGAAGGATCCCTCGGCTTTTAGCATTGTGCAGCTATTACTGCTGTGGATGGGATTCTTCCCTGCCCGCCGTAGGTGGGCCTGCCCGCCGTAGGTGGGCCTGCCCGCCTTTGGAGGGCCTGCCCGCCGTAGGTGGGCCTGCCCGCCGGTTAGGCGGGGCTCCGCTCAGAATGACAAAAAACGTTCAGAATGACAAAAACTGTTCAGAATGACATAAATAAAATGTTTGAAATAATGGAGGGAAGACGAAACGGGCGGCGGAAAAATTCTAAAAGAATTTTTCCGCCGCCTTCTATTTTCCAATTTCTCTCAAAATAACAAATTAAATAAGCGCTGCCTTGTTTATTCTAATTTTTTATATTAAAATTTAATATCATATGCCTGAATTAGAAAAAACTTATCAGCCTAATAAAGTTGAAGAAAAAATTTATAAAATGTGGGAGAGTTCCGGTTATTTTAACCCGGATAATCTGCCTACTTCTAATAAAAAAACATTTTCCATTATTATGCCGCCGCCTAATGCTAACGGATCACTCCACTTAGGCCATGCGCTCACCATGACTATTGAAGATATTATGACTCGCTATCAGCGTCTACGCGGACTCAAAACATTATGGCTGCCAGGGGCTGATCATGCGGGTTTTGAAACGCAAGTGGTTTTTGAAAAAGAGTTAGAAAAAAGAGGAACGAGCCGCTTTGAAATTTTGAAAGAAAAAGACGGCCGAAAAAAACTTTATCAAATGATCTGGGATTTTACCCAAAATAATAAATTACAAATGGAAAAAGAGGTGAAAAAATTAGGCGCTTCATGTGATTGGAGTCGGGAAAAATTTACGCTCGACCCTTCCATTGTTAAAATTGTTTATCAGGTATTTGAGCGCATGTATAATGATGGATTAATTTATCGTGATTATCGCATTGTCAATTGGTGTCCCAAACACCAAACAGCGCTTTCTGATTTAGAAATCAATTGGGAGGAACGAAATGATAAATTATATTATGTGAAATATTTTTTGGTTGACGATCCTCAGCAATTTATTACCGTCGCAACCACTCGGCCTGAAACCATCCCCGGTGATTTTGCTATTGCTGTTCATCCCCAAAACAAACAATACAAAAAATTTATTGGAAAATTAGTCACTAATCCCCTTATTAAAAATCGCGGAAAGTATGGCGATCAGATCAAGGTCATCAGCGATGATTTGGTTGAAAAGGAATTTGGCACCGGTGCTTTAAAAATTACTCCAGCGCACGATGCAGTTGATTTTGAAATTGGCAAAAAACATCAATTACCGCTCGATTATCAAATAATTGGTTGGGGTGGAAAAATGAATGAATTGTCGGGAGAATTAAAGGAGTTGCCTATTTTGGCAGCTCGTCAAAAATCCGTAGAAATTTTAGAAAAAGCTGGCGCTTTGGAAAAAATTGAAGATTATAAACACCAAGTTTCAATATGTTATAAATGCAAAACCACCATTGAGCCTTTGCCGCGAGCGCAATGGTTTGTCAAAATGACTGAGCCGCCAAAAAATGGCAAAAAGTCCTTGCGCGATTTAGCAGTAGAAGCTGTCAAATCAAAAAAAATTAAATTTATCACCAAACGCTTTGAAAAAATTTTTTATCACTGGATGCAAAATATTCGAGACTGGAATATTTCACGCCAAATTGTTTGGGGCATTCCCATTCCGATCTGGTATTGCACAAAATGCAATAAAGAGGTGGTTTATATTGAAGAAGGCGAACCAAAAAAATGCCCCCATTGCGGCAATGTAACCTTTAAAAAAGAGGAGGATGTTTTTGATACCTGGTTTTCTTCTGGTCAATGGCCTTATGCCACGCTTGGTTATCCCAATAATGAAGATTTTAAAAAATTCTATCCTACAAGCGTTATGGAAACAGGTTGGGATATTTTATTCTTTTGGGTGGCGCGCATGATTATTTTTGGAATTTATACAACTGGCCAACCGCCCTTTAAATATGTATATCTTCATGGATTAATCCGCGATAAAGATCGCCAGAAAATGTCAAAATCAAAAAATAATGTCATCGATCCATTAGGAATGATTGATTTGTATGGGTGCGACGCTTTAAGAATGTCTTTAATTTTTGGCAATGCGCCCGGCAACGATCCTATTGTCTCTGAGGATAAAACACGCGCTTTTCGAAATTTTGCTAATAAAATTTGGAATGCTAGCCGTTTTGTCCTTATGAATCTTGATGATTTTGACGGAAGCATTCAACCAAAATTATCTAAAGAGGATAAAAAAATCTTAAAAGATTTTGAAAAATTCACTGCTGATGTAACTCGAGAAATGGATAAATTTAATTTCCATATTGCTGCAGAAAAAATTTATCATTATTTCTGGCATGTTTTTGCAGATAAAATTATTGAGCACGAAAAACCGCGCCTCCAAACAGAAAACCGACTCCAAGCTCAATATCTTCTCATCACCCTATTAAAAAATTTACTCATACTCCTGCATCCTTTTATGCCCTTTATTACTGAGGAAATTTATCAAATGCTTCCTAATAAAGATAGGGAATTATTAATGATTGAGGATTGGCCTTACAAAATATGATTTCTGGCATTTTTTATCTTTTTTTTCTTCTCGCTCTATCCATCACGCCCAGTTTAATTTGGTTGAATTATTATCTAAAAAAAGACTTTAAGCCAGAACCTCGACGTTGGCTAAGTATAGCTTTCGCTGCTGGCGTTTTAATTACAATTATTATTGGTATTGCTGAAAGTGCCTTGTTTGGAGAATGGACCGAGTTGCCTAATAATCAGAATTTAATAAATATCGTTTTCTTTTTGTTTCTGCCATTTTTAGAAGAAACCGGCAAGTTCATAGCCACATTCTTTAGCTCTTTCAAGAACCCTCATTTTCGCGATGAAACAACGGATCCTATTATTTATGCTGTTGTTACTGGATTAGGATTTGCAGCGGCAGAAAATTTAAAAGTCTGTTTTTCAATCCTTCAAGAAAATATGGTTTTGGTAAATTGGCAAAATCTAGCTTCTTTTTCTCTATCTGCTCCGATTATCAATACGCTTATTATTACTATGTTCATTCGCCTTCTTTCGGCTGTTTTTCTCCATGCTTCTTCTTGCTCTATTTTTGGTTATTTTTGGGCAATCGGCCGAATTTTAAAAAAGAAAAAATATGCTATCATTGGATTGCTTGTTTTTGGAATTATAATGGCTTCTCTTTTGCATTCTTGTTATAATTATCTTATAATGAAAACTGTTGAAAATCTTTACTTTGCTTTTGGTGTTGCGGCTTTATTAATTATTTCTAATTATGTAATGAGTCGAGCTTTTAAACAAGTAGAGTCTTATCAAAAAACATATGGCGTTTAAATTATTTAAATCAAAAGGCGAAGACGTCGAAAAAGATATTGAAATTAAAAACACTCCTTCGTCTAATGAAGAAGAGGATGTTTTAACTGGGGAAGGTCAGTTAATGGTTGATGTTTATCAGACGCCGACGGAAATTGTTATTAAATCCGCCGTGGCTGGAGTAAAACCCGAGGATATTGATATCTCCATTGTAAACGATATGATTACCATCAAGGGTAAGCGGGAATTAGATGAGGAGGTTAGAGCGAATGATTATTTTTATCAGGAGTGCTATTGGGGATCATTTAGCCGTTCAGTTATTTTGCCAGTAGAAATTGATGGTGATCGCGTTAGCGCTAGTTTAAGAAATGGCATTTTAACTATTCGCCTTCCTAAACTGGATAAAAACAGAGTGAAAAAAGTAAAAATTAAAGCGGAATAGAAAGTTTCCAAGTACAAAAAGTAAAATTAAAATTGATAGCAGACAATATAGCCGCCGGAAAATTTCGCAGAAATTTTCCGGCGGCTATTTTCTTTTTATGAAAAACGAATTGATAAAATGTGGAATTTTTCTGTGATCATTTCAAATTTTTTGTGGCTATTTTTTCTACAAACCAACCACAAAAAACGCCTATAATTATGCCGGCAAAAATATCGGACGGATAATGAACGCCGCAATAAATACGCGCTAATCCCATTAAAACGCCCAAAACCATAAAAACCACGCCTAATTTTTTATTTTTTAAATAAACCAGAGCAATAAGCGGAAAAATAAAAGTCATATGACCCGAAGGAAAAGAACCGCTAATATCATGAGTTAACAATTGATTAACGGGATGAGTTAAAAATGGCCGCGGGCGATAATAAAAAAAACGGATGATTTCTGTAATAAAACCACGACTCAAAATAATAGCCGCAGCTGCTACAATCAGCGCTTTTAATTGTTTCTGGTATGCAAAAAAAAGATAAATCAATCCGGCAACCAAAAGAATATACATTAAATATTCTGCTAAAAAAACCATAACTTGGTCGCACCAGCGCATAGATCCAGCTGCACTATTAATTTTTTGAAAAATTAAATAATCCCAATTACTCATTTTCAAATTGATAATGATTTTTAACAAATTCGACCATTTTAACAATGTCGGTGTAAACATCCTTAGAATTCAATACCACAAAAACAACTGGCCGCTTTTGAGAATTACCTATTGATAATTCAAAAATAGCCAACATCGTTTCGCCGCTTCCTGATGTTAATCCCATTTTTCCTCCAACAAAACTTGGATCATCAGCAAAAAGATTTAAATTTTTAAGATTATATGATGGTTGACCATAATAATCGTTATCAAAAATACCCTTAGTCATTTTCAAAATAAAACTGCGATTGAAATAAAGATATTTGGCTAACTGATATAAATCGAGCGGCGTTGAAACATTTTCTAAGCTTACGCCATTAGGGTCAACAAAATGGCTATTGGTCATGCCAATGCTTTTAGCTTGGTTGTTCATTAAATTAATTGTTTTTTCTGATCCTAAAAACGCTGCTAAAGTATTTCCTGCCTCATTTGAAGATTCCGCCAAAAGTAAAGCCAATAATTCATAAATGGGAATCTTCTGACCTGCTTTTAAACGAGGAATTGAAGTAAATATTATTGCTTCTTGAGGCACGCGTGCATAATGCTCTAAATTAGTATAATCTAAAACTACTAATGAAGTGATTAATTTAGTAATTGAAGCAATAGGCAAAATCTGATTGCGACTCTTTTCTAAAAAAATAAAATTATTTTTTAAATCAGCCGCTAAATAAGCCTGGGCACTTAACTCTGGAATTTTATACTGATAAGTAGAATTTTCTACCTCAAACGCTTTTTTAAAAACTAAAACCGGCATACCCACTTCGGCTAAATTATAAATTTCTTTAGCATCTTCATCAAATAATCTGATGCAACCGCCGGAATATGTAGAAGATACCGGTTTGCCTGATGGATAATAAGGCCAACCGTGAATAAGAAAATTACCTTCAAAAACTAGACTATAAGGCATATAAACCCCGGCAAAATTAGAATAAGCTTTTTTGTGTTTGGCTTCGATTTTATATAAACCAACTGGCGTTTCCCACCACGAACCTTCGCGGCCTTTTGCGCCAATTGGCACTTCTTTAATTATTTCACCTTGTTTAAAAACCTTGAGTTTCATTTGATCTAAATCAGCCATTATAAAATCCATTTTTTGTTCAATAAATTTTTCTAAAACATTATTAAAAAAATCCACATCGCCTAACTGAGGCCATACTCCATATTGAAATTCAATATTATTATCAGACGAACCATTAATAATAATGGTATAATTTTTAACTTCTTTTTTGGGGCCATAATAAATTAAAGCCGCAAGGGCCACCGCTGTTACTAAAATTAAAATAAGCCATGGTAAAGAAACTTTTTTAGAAAAATCGCTCATAGAATAGTTACTTTACGGCCATTAATTTTAATACGACCTTCAGCAAAAGCTCTCATTCCTTCACATAAAATTTCTTCTTCTTGCTGATGAATTTTTTCTTCTAAACTTTCGGGGGTGTCGTTGTCTTCTATTTTCACTGCACGTTGAAAAATAATTGGACCCGTATCTACACCTTCATCAACAAAGTGTAAGGTGCAACCTGTAATTTTGACTCCATATTCCAAAGCTTGCTTCGGAGCATCCAGTCCTGGAAAAGCTGGTGATAGAGCCGGATGAATATTAATAACCGCATTAGGAAAATATTTAAGAAATTCTTTGGAAACAACTAAGTCCCAACCAGCCATCACCACTAAATCAATTCCCCGTTCTTTCAGCATCTTCCCTAATTCATCATCAAAAGCCAAACGATCCTTGCCTTGAGCCTTCCAATCAGAAAGACGAAAATAAAAGGCTTCGATGCCTTGTTTTTTTGCCCATTCTATGCCGGGTGATTCTTTTTTATGAGAAACGACCAATGCTAATTCTGCCAAAGGATAATCCTTGACACAATTATAAATAGCCGGCAATCGCCCGCCCCGACCAATTAAGGCACAAATTTTAATTTTTTTCTTTGTTTCTTGAGACATTAATTATAAACAGTTTTTTAATCTATCAAATTAATCTTTCTCTTTTTCGTTTTTGTTTTGCTTAGATTGCCCTAAATTTTCTAAAAACATCTTTGAACTTTTATAATCTCCTTTTTTAATTATTAAATCAGCTCCGGCTGTTTTTAACGCTTCGTTATATTTGTCTTCAGAACTATGGGCAATAATTAATGGCTGCAAAACATCTTCCATTTCTCTAATTTTTTTAATAATATTCCCGCCGTACTGCAATTCTTCTAAAGTATCACCATCTAACCAAGCATCCATAAAAATTACCTTTGGTAAGGATTTCTTTTCTTCTTTTCTCCGATTAATCTCAGCTAATGCTTCGGCCGCCGTGCTAAAAATTTTCCCTTTTAAATGATATTGATCTGTTATTTTTTGCCACATTCCCATTAAACTGCGTATTATTTCAGTTGAATCATCAATAACCCAAAACTCCGAATCATCCAAAGGAATTTTTTCTTTTTGTTCTTGCTGCCTATCAATAGGAATTTGGTCTTGTTGGGTCATTAATTTTATTATAAATCTTTGCAATAATAATTCAAATAATTGAGACAATTGACTTTCTTAAAAAAAGGGCTATCTTAAAAAGAGAGTATTGTATAATACAATCTCCTATTTTTCAATGGCCGAGTAAAAACATTTTTTATGCCTAAAAAAAGTTCAACCTTACAAAAGAAAGCTCTCAAGCTTATCTTGGATAATGTCGCTAATCTCTCTGATGAAAATTTGATTCAAATTATTGAAATCGGAGAAAAATATTTAATTGAAAATCCGACTTTAAAACAACAAGCCGAAGATATTAAAAAGCTTTTTGAACAAAAACATCCAGCTTTAGACTTGGTGCGCCGAACCTTAAATAGTATTTCAAAAGAATGTCGCGATAAATTAATTGAAAATCTAATCATCAATGCAATGGTAATTGAAAATCAACGGCGCCAAAAACTCGCCAAAGAGCTCGGTTTTGGATTACCTTGGTTTTTTGTAATGAGCCCAACGGCACAATGCAATCTTAATTGCCGTGGCTGCTATGCCGGAAGATATATTAAAGACGAGGGGTTACCTTTTGAATTAGTGGATCGAATTCTTAACGAAGCTAAAGACCTGGGAATTTATTTTGTAGTAGTTTCGGGCGGTGAACCTTACTTTTGGCCACATATTCTCAAAATGTTTGAGAAACACAACGATATGTATTTTATGACCTACACTAATGGCACTTTATTAACGAAAGAAATGGCCAAAAAACTGGCAAAATTAGGCAATGTTGCCCCTGCCATTTCTATTGAAGGATTTGAAAAAGAAACAGATGATCGCCGAGGCCCAGGAACATTTAAAAAAATTATGGAGGCAATGGATAATCTTAAAGAAGCGGGTGTGCCCTTTGGTTTTTCGGTCACACCAACGAAATTAAATATTGAAGCACTGATGTCTGACGAATTCGTTGATCTTATGATCAAAAAAGGCTGTTCTTTTGGTTGGTATTTTCAATACGTACCCGTTGGTCGTAAGCCTGATGTTAATTTAATGGTTGCGCCCGAAGATAGAAATAGATTGCGAATGAGAACTAATGAAATTCGAAATACAAAGCCTCTTTTTGTTGGCGATTTTTGGAATGACGGTCCTTATGCTGGCGGTTGCATCGCTGGCGCTCGACCTGGTGGTTATTTCCACATTAACTGCAATGGTGGAATAGAACCATGCGCTTTCTTGCAATTCTCAACTGATAACATTAAAGATAAAAAACTGCTGGATGTTATTCGTTCTCCTTTTTTCCAGGCCTTCCAAGAAGCTCAGCCTTATTGCGAGAACGGAAATCTTCTTACCCCTTGTGCTTTAATTGACAATCCAGAAATTTTACGAAAACTTGTAAGAGAATATAATGCTAAACCATCTTATGAAGGGGCGGATGACGCTATTTGCGATCCAACTATTTGTCATTTCTTAGATGAATATTCGAAAGCTTATAAAAAAATTGCTGATCCGATTTGGGAAAACGGCATGAATAAAAAACATAAACATTGGAAAGAAAAAGCAGCGGAAAGTGCGAAAAAAACTAATAAATAATAAAAGGAATTAGAGATGAGAAAAACTGCGGGCAAATGCCCGCAGTTTTTCTCATCTCAATTAAAGTAATTATTTTTCTTTTAAAGATTCACGCAAATAACGCGCCCGCGCTTTTTGTAAAGATTCTAAATGGAGGATGCCACTTTCATTAGAAGTCTCCATATTGCCCAATAACCGAAAACTGCCTTCCCCGAAAGTCTTTTCCATTAATCGAGCAATAGGCAAAAGTTGACCAGTAAAATGAGCTTTGAGAAAAAGCTTATAAACTTCACTGGAATCTTTAAATTGTTCTGGATATTGTTTTTTGATTTCCTCACAAACATATTTTAAAACTTTCCGCTGGGCTCGGTAAGAAAAATCCTCATAGTCACTACCGTCTTCATTGACCCAAATAATATCTTCTTCGGGGATGCCTTTCTCAATGGCAATTTTTTTCTTTAAATTTTTAGCTTTTTCAGAATTTAACCATCTTTTTTCTAAAGCCAATTCTGGCAAATCAAGCAATTTGGGTAAAAATTGTTTTTCCGCTTCAGAAACAATGGCCTCGTGAAGACCAGAAAAATGAAAATGAAATTGATTCTTATTAATAGTTTGCTGAGAAGAATAAGCCGTCACGCCATGGCGATAAAGCGAACCATGAATTTTAGACGCACTTTCTTCTTCTTCAACCTCTATTGATAAATGTCCTTTTAAATGAAGTAATTCGTGAAAAACGCTAATGCCCAAATAAACAGGATTATTTCTAAACCGTTCATCATTAAAAATTATTCCTTGCTTAACGCAGAAACTAGCCGCTACAGTATCAGCGTCAAATAACTTTTTATAAATATCGGGGGAGACAATATGAAAATTTTCAAAAGGCACACTATACGGCTCAACGCCTGCTTCTTGCATCAACCGAGAAGTTTCTCTGTCTGCTAATTGAATAAGTGCCAATTCTTTTTCGGATTTGGCTCTCTCAAATTGGATAAACATCTCCTGTTCTTTTTGAGACAAAGAATCAAAATGCTCAAACAAAGCGCGTTCGATATCGTGTTTAATCTCTTTTTTTGCCTTTTCCGACGCTCCTCCAATTGCTCTAATATTTAGTCCTTTTCTCATATTCTTTATTATAACATATTTTATACAAAAATGCTAGTGCCAGCTCCCCTGTTTTTTTCGCCTACAAGTAATTTGCCTAACGGCAAATTCTCGCAGGCCGCCGCTCGCGAGGCTCGCCTTTCCAACTTTCGGTTGGAAAACTCGCCTAACGCTGCGCGCTTCTCATCCCCACGCAAGCCAAGCAGTTGGCTTGCTCTGAATATTTTATAAAAGCGGAGGCGGGAGGATTCGCCTACAAGTAATTTGCCTGACGGCAAATTCTCGCAGGCCGCCGCTCGCGAGGCTCGCCTTTCCAACTTTCGGTTGGAAAACTCGCCTAACGCTGCGCGCTTCGAATCCTCGCGCAAGCCAAGCAGTTGGCTTGCTCTGAATATTTTATAAAAGCGGAGGCGGGAGGATTCGAACCTCCGATCCCGAAACCGGGATACCGCATTTCGAGTGCGGCCCATTCAACCACTCTGGCACGCCTCCGAAAATATAGCTCTTTCCTTTTAAAATCTTTGAATTATCTAGCTACTTTTTAACTTTAGCTTAACACTTTAATCCAATTCTACCCAATCACCATTATTTGGCACTTCAGTAATAATTCCAAAATTATCTCGCACTTTCTGAGCCAAAGTATTAGCAGCTGCTTCTTCTCCGTGTACCACAAATAGTTTTTTTAAACGAAACCTTAGTTCTTTAATCCAATTAAGGAGCATCTTCTGATCGGCATGCGCAGAATAACCAGTAATCTGCTCTACCCTACAATTGACTTTAATAGTTTCATTATGAATTTCAACCTCAGAAACGCCCTCTAATAATTGTCGTCCTAACGAATTTTTAGCTTGATAAGAAACAATTAAAAGAACGCTGTGTGGATCAGGCAGATATCTTTTTTCGTGATGTAAAATGCGACCTCCTTCTGATGATCCAGATCCAGCCAAAATAACCTTCGGTGGCGGCACTGCATTAATGGCTTTTGATTCTTCGGTTGTTAGGGTAAAGGTTAAACCGGGAAAATTGAATAATCCCCTTCCATTACTAACAAATTTAAAAGCTTCAATTTTAATATAATTAAGATATTTTTGATAAACCTCCGTCACTTTAATTGCCAAAGGACTATCCATAAAAATTGGAACTAAAGGCACTCGATGATTCACTATTAATTCGTTTAACTCTACTAGAATTTCCTGCGTTCGTTCTACGGCCAAAACGGGAATCATCAAAACGCCTCGATTGGCTATAATCTCTTCAACAACATCCTCTAATAAATCCTTTCTTATTTCTGCATCTTCATGAATGCGATCGCCATAAGTTGATTCAACTAAACAATAATCGGCTTCTTCGCTAATAATGTCAGTGTCAGGCAATAGCAAATTAAAAGAATTGCCCAAATCGCCAGAAAAAAGAATTTTTGTTTCCTGACCATTATTTTTCTTAATTTTTAAAAGAACGATTGCTGATCCAAGAATGTGACCGGCGTTATAAAAAACAAAAGAGATATTCTGAGAAATGCCTATTTCTTGATAATAAGGTTGAGGACTAAAAAGATTTAGTGCTTCGTCCACATCTTCTCGCGTATAAAGGAGCGGGGAATGTTGTTCTTCAAAAGCGTTTTCCATTAAATTATAGGCGTCATCCCATAATAATGTACAGAAATCAATGGTTGGCGGCGTAGCATAAATCTTACCTCGAAAACCCTTTTTGTAAATCAGCGGCATTAAACCACTATGATCAATATGGGCATGAGTCAAAATAACTGCCTTAATTTCTTCTGCTTTAAAAGGCAACTGCTGATAATTAAGCTGACTGCGAACATCTCGACGAATGCCGCAATCAATTAAGATTTTTTCATTTTTATACTCTACAAGAAAACAACTACCTTCAACTTCTTTTCCAGCGCCATAAAAATGGAGTTTTATTTTGTCCTTATTATTCTTGCTGCTTTTATTCGAAATAGTTTTATAACTATTTACTGAAGATTTTTTCTGTTGATTCTTTTTAATTATCCCCGATTCTTTTGTTTTTTTTGAAATCTTTTTTGGCATTGTAATTATAGTAATTATAAATTCCTGACTTTTTAAGAAACGCGACGGCTTGAAGAAAATATTTTTTAACGTTTTTAAAAGTTATGATACTAAGAGCTTCTTTAGTCGTAAACCATCTGCCTTCTAAATGTTCTTCAGAAATTCTAATTTCTTTTTCTTCAGTTTCGCCTAATAAAAAAATGACCCTTTTAAAAACCATTTCATCTCTTCCTGAATATCGCTTGTTATTAAACCAGTATTGCAATGTTTTTTGAAAACGTGGAATAAGTTTCAAATTTCTGATTCCTGTTTCTTCCGCAAGCTCTCTCCTTATAGTTTCCTCTATTTTTTCATTTTTTTCAATATGTCCTTTAACAAAATCCCAGTGACCGGCAGGATAATGAAGCAGTAGCCACAATATTTTCCCTTTTTCTCTTCGAAAGAGAAAAATGCCCACTGATACTTCAAATTTTATTTTTTTCTTTTGCTTGCTTTTGTTAATTTGAACATTTCTGGCCATAAACGTGTATTAATAATATTTTTTTTAGCAGCCCAACCGCGTCGCGCCTGAGCAATGCCAAATTTTAAATAATTTAAATGGGTTATCGAATGGGCATCAGAATCAATGGAAAGATTTACGCCCGCTTCGATGGCTTTTTTGATATGTTCATCTTTTAGATCTAGCCGATCTGGATACGCATCAATTTCCAAACAAGTCCCATTCTTTTTAGCTTCGTTAATAATCTTTTCCACATCAATTTTATAAGATGGTCGTCTCAAAATAACTCGACCCGTAGGATGAAATATTATATCAACCAAAGGATTACGAATAGCTTTGCAGATTCTTTCAGTCATTTCTCTTTTATTTTGATTAAAATGCGAATGAACTGCTGCGGCCACCAAATCTAGCTTAGCTAAAACATCCGCTTCAATATCTAAACTACCATCTTTTAAAATATTTACTTCGGCTGATTTTAAAATTTTAAAGTTAAGGCCATCTTTTTCTAATTTATGATTTATATTATCAATGGTCTGCATTTGTTTTAATAATTTTTTTTCATCGCAACCGCCAGTCATTGCCAAGCTTTTGGTATGATCTGTAATAGCAATGTATTTTAAGTTTTGTTTTATTGCTTCGGCTACGTATTCTTCAATAGAATTCGCTCCATCGCTCCAGTTAGTCTGAATTTGGAGATCACCTTGAATATCATTATAGCTAATTAATTTTGGCAATTGATGATTAGCCGCTGCTTCAATTTCGCCCCAATCTTCTCGCATCTCCGGTTCAATGTAGTCTAAACCTAAGGCGTTATAAATCTCTTCTTCTGTCCTTCCTGCTATTTTTATTTCTTTTTGATTTTTGTTTTTGGATTTCGGAATTTTAAATAATCCGTATTCATTCAATTTATAACCTTTTTTCATAGCAATCTCCCGTAAATGAATGCCGTGATTTTTTGAACCGGTAAAATAATTGAGCGCTGCACCAAATGATTCTTTAGGTACTACTCTTAAATCAATATCCAACCCGTTTTTTAAGCGGATAGCGGATTTTGTTTCGCCATGAGCTACAACTTGAAAAACATCTGGTAAATTAACAAAATAATCCATCACTGACATTGGATTCTCAGAAACAATTAAAATATCAAGGTCGCCAATTGTTTCCTTCATCCTCCTTACTGAACCAGCTGCCACAATTTTTTGCACTTCTTTTAATTTTGAAAGTCGAGCAACAATTGATTCCACCTGCGGATAAATAAAGCCCAGAACAAAACGATTGCCTCCTTGTTTTAAAAACTCAATACTTTTTAAAATATTTTGCTCGGTTTTTTCGCCAAATCCCTCAATTTTTCTAATCTTTCCTTCATGAGCGGCTTTTTCTAAATCAGCCAAATTTTTGATTTTTAATATTTCATAAAGTTTTTTTAAAGATTTTGGGCCTAGGCCTTCTACGCGCCTTAAGATCTCCAGATCAAAAGGATATTTCTTTTTAAATTGATCATAATATTTGAGCCGCCCTGTTTTCAACAATTCTTCAATTTTTTCTGCAATAGAAACTCCAACTCCTGGGATTTCTTCAATTCCCTTGATGCCTTGCTTCTGATAAATTTCTTGCAGTGGCACATCTAATGCTTCAATTGTAGATGCTGCTTTTTCGTAAGCGCGGGGTTTAAATGGCTCGCCCTCCATTTCTAAATAAAAAGAGATGTCAGATAAAATTTTAGCAATTTCCCAATTGTTCATTCTCTTATTATAATCTCCTTCTTTTAAATAATAAACATCGCATCACCAAAACTAAAAAAACGATATTTATTTTTAATCGCTTCTTCGTAAGCTTTAAAAATTAAATCGCGGCCAGCAAAAGCTGAAACCAACATAAGCAAAGTTGATTTAGGCAAGTGAAAGTTGGTAATCAAGGCGTCAATAAATTTAAAATGGTAACCAGGATAAATAAATAGATCAACAAGTTTTTGGCCGCTTCTCAAAATACCCCGACGAGTAGCAAAACTCTCTAGAGCGCGAGTGGAAGTTGTTCCTACCGCAATAATCCTTTGATGATTTCTTTTGGCTTGATTCAAAAAATTAGCGGTTTTTTTATCAATCTCCACCCATTCCGATTCCATTTTGTGCTCCTCAATATTTTCCACTTTCACTGGTTGAAATGTGCCTAAACCAACATGCAGAGTTATATATTTAAAAATAATTCCTTTTCTTTGGAGTTTTTTAATTAAACGGGGAGTAAAATGAAAACCAGCTGTTGGTGCCGCTACTGATCCTAAATATTTGGCATAAACTGTTTGGTATTCTTTAAGATTAGAAAGCCGCTTAATGTAGGGTGGCGTTGGCGCTGTCCCGATTTGATAAATAATTTGTTTTAATTTTTCTCCTTGCTGATTAAAACGAATCAAACGTTCATAATTTATTGCTTTTATAACTTTGGCCTCTAAACCATGCGGAAAGATGATTTTTTGTCCCTCTTTTAATCCCGGCTTGCCAATAACAAACCATTCTTTGGACCACTGATAATTTTTTAAATTTTTAACGTTGGGCCGAACCAGAAGCACTTCAATTTTACCTCCGGTTTCCGGTTTAATACCGACTAATCGCGCGGGAATCACTTTACTATTGTTTAAAACCAAAACATCGCCTTTTTGCAAAAAGCGATCGATTTGATAAAAATAGGTATGTTGAATTGCGCCAGTTTTTCTATCAACAACCATCAAACGGGAATGATCACGAGGAGAAATTGGTTTTTGAGCAATAAATTCTTTAGGCAAATAATAATCAAATTCTTTTAAGTTCATTTTTCAAAATCAAATCCGGC
>Ga0209606_1003011_pt1 | contig 17564 bp, 13 predicted proteins | sample AD_UKC057_MetaG_FD_184412 | JGI IMG/M metagenome (GOLD analysis project Ga0209606, IMG submission 184412) | Active sludge microbial communities of municipal wastewater-treating anaerobic digesters from USA - AD_UKC057_MetaG (SPAdes) (version 2) | ecosystem: Engineered > Bioreactor > Anaerobic >...
CGACAAGTGCGATATTAGATCGTATTTTTCATCACTCAGTCATAGTAAGTGTAAAGGGACCCAGTTACCGTAAGCATCAGGGTGAACGATTGCAGAAGGAGTATGCTGAAAAGAAACCAGTGGATACGGAAAAAGGGGAATAATAACAGATTAAAATATGATAAAGTAAAGGTACTGACCAGGTTGGTGCCTTTTTTTATTACGCAAAAACAAAACCGATTTGCTTACGCAGGAATCCTTGTCCCCAATTAGAGAGAACCAGCGTTCGTTTTGAAAAGACAAAATTAAGGGGTCAACATGCTCCGAAACAGTTGCTTGTTTTTGAGTGAAAATCGAACATGAAAATCTTCACCGGAAGAGAAGAAAAAACAAAGTCCGGAATCCTTTAGTAAATCAACAAACCAGCAGAGTGGTATCAAAATGTTCTGTTAGGTGGTAACATTTATTATCGGCATTAAAAATATGTTACCTTCCGCCACCGACCTCAACAAAATCCCCCCTGAGCGAAGCGAAGGAGGGTTTTTTTTTTGAGCCGAAGCCCGCTTGCGAGGCGAAGGATCGCAAGGCTTGCAATCCTCTGATGAGATTGTGAAAGAACTAATGTATCCGGGCTATCGACAAAATATAAACCAATTAAAATGGCTAACCCTATTTATAAGTCAGGCGAAATTGCGTCACAGACCGGAAATTTGCAATTACATGATAATTCTATCCCGCTCCTTTAGAGGATTGGCAACAAGCTAAAGTTTCTTGCGAAAGCTTAATTGTTCTGAAGTTCTTTTTCCAGCGCTTGTTTAATCATCTGGTTCAGCGTTATGCCCTTTATCAGGGCAGATTGGGCTGCCTGTCTGTGCAATTTCGGACTTAAGCGAACATTTAAAACACCTTTATACGATTTTTCAGCTGGCTTGCCTTCAGCCTTGCAATCAGCAATATGCTGATCAACCATGTTCCGGAAGGCCGTTTCAAGCTCATCCACGGTTGATCCTTCAAATGTCACCAGATCATCTATCCCTTCAATTTTTCCGAAAAACAAATGATCCTCAGCACTGAAACTTACTGTTCCTATAAAACCTTTATATGCAATTACATTCTTCATAGTAGTCCCAAATCCTTTAGTTCCTGTTCAATTAATTCAATCTGGTAACGTTTTAAGACATTGACGGGATGCGGTTTATGGAGTTTTATGCTGTGTCCCGTCTGCTTATTTAAAAATACAACCCTCGAACCTGATGCTTGCTTTTCAGAATAGCCAAAGAATCCTAAAAGACGTTTTAACTCCTGGTAAGTAAAATCCTTTGGTTTTCCTGTAAATCTGACTATCAGTTTCTCTTTTGTGCCCATGCAACAAAGATACAAAATGTAACTGAAAAATAGTTACAGAAATTAAACTTTTTGTAACTGATCAGTACTTAAAGTGAGCTAGAGTTTTTTTAAAGATATAAAAAAGGATCAGATTCACTGAATATTAAAATTAAAATCTGTGCTGATAAGTTGAAACTTCGACGATTTGTCAACCCACCCAGAATTTTTGTTCAAGTGCCTGATTTTTATATGTTTGTTAGAATGGATAAAAAGAAAGCCCCTGATGATTACCGTGGGCAGAAAATACTATGCTTGTTTTCTTTCAGTAATTATTCTTTAGTCCGGCATTGGTGTTGAAATTTCTACAAGATTCCGTAAGTGTCATGTCTTGAATCAATAACAATTACCCTATACTTGTAAAAATTAAGAAAGCCAAGGAGGGGTGCTATTCTTTATAGATGATTTTGTCGTTTTTGGAAATGCAGAAGCAGCAGGAAAGGAAAAAATAACTTCCCGGAATATGTTATTTGCAAATATAAAATCCTTAATTATCTTCAATTGTCCTTGAGGCAACGTACAGAAAAACCTACACTTTTTGTGTCTAAATCTGTGTCTAACAAACCGTTATCAAGGCGCAGGTTAAGACTCCGTGCGTCAACGGCATCATAAGCAGTACAAGTCCACCAGTAACCATAGCCTCCAATATCTAAAAATGTTCCACTTTCACCACGCAATCCTCCCGGAAGTGCTGTAAAACCGGTTTCGTTTGTTGCTGCTGCGTTAGGACTATTCCAATGTATTGTACCGCTTTCTTTTAGTTTGCCGCCTGCAATAAGCTCGCCGCCTAAATAAGTCATTAATTCTGACCATTCGTTACCAGATGGTAAATGCCAACCGACAGGACAAACTCCCTGAACTCCGCTGGGATTGTTATTGCTACTTGTCGAGCCGGCCATTGCTGCTGGCCAATTGTATAATACACCATATGCGTGATAAACTCCTGAAGCTTTTGCCTCATTTACAACAGTTCCATTATAACCATAAACATAATAAAAAGGGACCGAAGTTGAGCCAGTACCTGGTCCATTTACGCTTGGTAAATATTTCAGATTGTCGGCCATCCACGTCTGATTCCCTATTTTAACAGCATCATAATGATTCCCATCTCTGGAGTCAGTAAATCCGAAATTTACTAATTCAATAGCTTCGATTCTTGATAATATAGCATCTATATAAGCTTTTGTAACAGCATCCTGATCATTAATCGGGTCGGCAAGATTGATGATGTTTTTATTCCCTGCCGAATTGTTTTGTGTTAATACATCATTTAAATTTTGATTTTCAGGTGCTGTATCAGCCATCCTGGCATACAACGCGTAAGGTACACTTAACAGCTGGCTTGTTCCTGTGATTGAATAGTTTGTACCACCCGTTGGAGTTGTAAAACTCATGTTGAAAAGATCGGAGTTGTCCATGTTCAGGTTGAATGTGGATGCAGCTCCCAGAAATAGTTTTCCCTGCTCCGGCTGGCCGTTTACCGGCAGGAACAAAAAGAAACAGATCAGAAAGATCAAAGAAGTTAATTTTTTCATTAGCAATACATTTTACTGGTTAATTAATAAAGTAAGAAATAAACAATTTACTAAAACACTTAATTTTTAGATTATTCTTTATCAGGTTCTTCAGGAATGGTTAAAAGGAATATTTATATTTAAGACTAACGTAACTCTCGATCTAAAGGACCAGTCTGTAAGGGATGTCCTTAAAATGATCGAAAATCAGACCGAGATCAGATTTTTCTACAGCGATGACCTCCTTGCCATGAATGATATGATTGATATACAGGCAGACAATAAGAATATTATTGCCGTACTTGATGATCTTTTCATATCATCTCCCCTTACATACAAGGCTTATGAAAACAACCTGATAGTAATAATGCCTAAGAGTCTGCTTCAGCAGAAAAGAATAACCGGTATTATTACCGACAGGTCAGGGTTACCTCTTCCGGGCGTAAATGTGCGTGCAACAGGAACAGCTGTAGGTGTCATATCCGGCAGTGATGGCAGATATTCAATTGAAGTACCTGCAGATGCAAAAACTCTTACATTTTCATTTGTAGGGATGGAAACCAGTGAGATTGTGATCGGGAACCAGACCCAGATAGATATCAGCATGACTGAATCGTCAATAGGACTTGAAGAAGTGGTCGTGGTTGGTTATGGCACTCAGAGGAAAAGCGATATTACCGGTTCTGTCGTTTCAGTTTCAAATGAACAGATTACAGAACGGCCTGTAAACAACGTATTCCAGGCTCTCCAGGGTAAAGCAGCAGGTGTAGATATTACAACTTCTCTCCGCCCCGGTACACTTGGAAGCATTTCAATCCGCGGCGCCCGTTCGCTTACCGCTTCAAACTCGCCTCTTTATGTTGTTGACGGTATTCCAATTCTGTCGAATTCCGGGATTGAAACACTTAACGAGCAGGATATAGAATCCATTGAGATTCTGAAAGACGCATCGGCAACAGCTATTTACGGTTCGAGAGGCGCCAACGGAGTTGTACTTGTAACAACAAAACGCGGTACCGACGGGCAGTTTCAGCTTAACTACTCGGGTGCTCTTACAAACGAACAGATGGTCTGGCGTTCTGGTTACATGGACGTTGCAGAATTCATGGAATTTTCGCGCTGGGGAGCATATTATGCATCATATGATGCAAAAACCGGCCAGTATTCAAGATTGCCGGGGAACACTCCAACCCTTGCCAACGATGGCACTATAAATTATTTTACAGCAGAACCTGTTGCATGGCAGAACATCCAGAAAGGATGGGCAGGCGGAACATGGAATCCCTCTCTGGTTGAAACATTCGACTGGCTGGGAGTGGTAACGCAGCCAAACTGGACCCAGGAGATCATGGCAGTACCAGGATTACGGACAAAGCAGAACAGGGGGAAGTTCAAACGTGACAGCAGACCTGATCGCGGCTGCAGCAAGGATTGAACCTTATTCCCTTCCTTATGATGAAAATGGAAACCGTATCGTACATCCCGGGGGAAAGGCACGAGTGTGGAATGTTATAGACGAATGGAAATATTCGACCAACCAGCGTGAGACACTCCGTCTCCTTGGCAGCCTCTTTACAGAAATAAAACTCCTTAAAGGCCTCAGGTACCGTATAAATTTCGGCCCCGACTTCCGCTTCTACAGGAATGGCTATTATAATGACTCCAGATCAATTGTCAGGGAGCTCAGCGCTTCCAATGCCAGTGTCTCCAATACAAAGGACTTCTCGTATACTATCGATAACCTCCTTTACTACGACAATAAATTCGGAGCCCATACAATCGGAGTCACATTGCTTCAGACTGCATCGAAATGGACCAGTGAGTCATCAAGTATTTCCGGACAGGGTATACAATTCCCGACCCAGATGTGGTACAACCTCGGTTCCCTTACAAGTGCCCAGCTTTCAGCCTGGAGTTCCGACCTTACCGAACGCCAGCTCGAATCATATATGGCACGTGTAAATTACAATTACAACAACAAATACCTGCTGACATTATCAGGTCGCTGGGACGGCGCTTCACAACTTGCTGAAGGAAATAAGTGGGCTTTCTTCCCGAGCGCTGCCATAGCATGGCGTCTGGACCAGGAGAAATTCTTAGACGGTATTTCATGGATCGACCAGTTGAAGCTGCGCTTAGGCTTCGGTACTGTAGGTAACTCTGCGGTAGACCTTTACTCAACAAAAGGTGCTATCACACAGCTTACAGTACCGTTTGGAACAGGTACCGAATCAGGTTACACACTTACCAACACTGTTGCAAACCCGGCTCTTGGATGGGAAACTACAACCCAGTACAATCTTGCTGTCGATTTTTCCTTCCTCAAAGGACGGGTTAACGGGACAATCGAAGCTTACAAGTCATCAACTTCCGACCTTCTGTTAACTGTAGCCCTTCCAAGCGTTTCGGGCTATACCTCAACAATTGCAAATGTGGGTGAAACAAGCAACAGAGGTATCGACCTCACTGTCAATGCCACACTCTTGAATGTGCACGATTTCGTCTGGGATATAAATGCAACCGCCGCATGGCAGAGGGACCAGATAGAATCTCTGATGAACGGCAAGGAGGATATGGTTGCAAATAACTGGTTCATAGGTGAATCGATAGATATTATATATGATTATCAAAAGATTGGCATCTGGCAGGATACTCCAGGAGACCTGGAAGATATCGCGAAGTTTAATGCCAACGGATCACAATTTGCACCAGGCAAAATAAAGATCAAAGATCAGAATGGCGACTATCGTATCGACGGAAACTACGACAGGGTTATCATAGGTAACACACGTCCGCGGTGGACACTGGGACTCACAAATACTTTCAGTTATAAAGGTATTGAGCTTTCAACCTTCCTTACCGGGCGCCTCAAATATATGGCTGGTGTGGGCGAAGGTCTCACTGGCATGTATGGCGACCAGCGCAAGCTCGATTACTGGACGCCCGATAATACCGATGCCGAATACCAGAGGCCTTTTATGAGCGAGGCAGGCGGCGACACTTATGCCTTCACCTATTATAAAGATGATTCATGGATCAAGATCAGAAACATCTCTCTGGGATACCAGTTGCCGGCAAACCTTCTGAGAAAGGTTAAGATAAACAGCCTGAGGGTCTTTGCACAGGTACAGAATGCCGGTATGCTCTGGTCCAATAATAACTTCAGGGATTCCGAATATAACACGCTTTATTTTAACCGCGGGTATGTATTCGGCATTAATGTGGGATTCTGAGGAAGTACTGATTTAATTTTTAATAATAAAGAAAATATACGATATGAATAAGTCAATAAAAACCATATTAGTGCTCTGGGCAGTTATCCTGCTTGTATCAGGTATCAGCTCATGCAAAAAGGATTTTCTCGACGAAGAGCTGAAGACCCAGAGAAACACCGATTACTTTAAAACTCCCGAGGGGATTGCAGACCTCGCCGATGGGTTGTACAACAACTACAGGAATTTTTTTATGAGCAGGGAGCAGTCAGTTTCCACTAACCAGTGCGGTACTGATGAATTCATTGTAGGGGGCGACCAGGCTCAACAGACCTGGAACGATTATAACTCCAACCTGGGTTCCATAGTTCCTAATGTTCCAACCAGTAATGTTACAAAAACATATGAGATATGGGACATGATGTACAAAGCGATCAGCGATGCCAACATGCTCCTTGCAAATGTCGATGCAGCTATAACTGATGTCAATAAAAACAAACTGTTTAAAGCCGAAGCTTCGTTCCTTCGCGCCCTCTCATATTTCAGGCTTGTACAACAATATGGCCCGGTTGTGTTGAAACTGGAGCCATCTGTAGGTGTTGAAAGGTTTTTTGTACGTGCAACGAAAGAGGATTGCGTTAACCAGATCATTGACGATTTCAAGACAGCATATGCCGGATTGCCTGTTGACGAAGCAGCGGAAGGAAAGCTCTACAAGACTGTAGCAGCCCACTTCCTGGCAAAAGCTCTCCTCTACAGGTGTTCTGAAATAAATGACGACTGGAACTCTTCGTACAAAACAGCGGACCTTGCAGAGATAATAACTCTGACGGACGAGGTAATTGCCCGTCATCCGCTTGCCACAAATTTTTCAGATATATTTGCTTACACTGAGCCTGACGGGCCAAACGAGAGACTTCCTGAAGTGATTTTTGCAGCACAGTTCTCCAGCACGACTACCGTTGCAAATGATGGGAACGGGAACTACAACCATCTTCTCTTTCTCTCGGTATATCAAACACTTACCGGTTTTGTACGTGATATAGCAGGCGGACGTGAGTACCAGAGATGCAGGACTAATGAATACGCTTACAGTGTGTTTGATTTGGAGAACGATTCACGCTTCTGGAAAAGTTTTAAGACCAAGGCAAACCTTAATAATATTTCAAACCTTGCCACGCTTAACGGAAAAGACCCGAATACGGGCACGGATGTGACTTATGCACAGGGCGACCTTGGACTGATTTACATAATCAATAAGGCTGGCGACACCAGGTTTACAGATCCCGCTGCCCCGGGAGGAACTCCTAAGGTAAAAAGTACACATAACGGGGTATATTTCAATAATCCTGTAACCGGGAAACCCACACCTCACGTTTATCCACGCTACCTTGCCGATGGCAGCGGCTTTCTGAAGTTACCGGTCAACGTCAGCAGGTTCCCTGCTCTCAGCAAATGGCTCGACGGATCACGTCCGGCAGTAGCCGCAACAGCAGGCCGCCGCGATGGAATATATGCAAGGGTAGCTGAGACATATCTCATTAAAGCTGAAGCTCTTATCCGCCAAAACAAATATGCTGATGCCATCACGGTTATGAATATCATCCGTGCACGCGCTCAGTTCAAGGATGGTGAAGTCAGGTCAGCATACAGGGATGGTGGCGCCGCTGTTCTTAAAAATTCAAATGCACCATTAAATAAAGACGGTGTATTGATAAATTCGTATTGCACTTCAAATTCATATTACGAATCACTCAATATTGCCCAGACAACAGCTGCCTCTGACATTACAACCGGGATCACGCCGGCTAACCTTCCGGCTGTAGACGAAGCCATTATAGCGACTCTCGGCTATACAACAGATTATGACAGGATGATGTGCTTCCTTCTCAACGAGCGTTCACGCGAGCTCTACGGTGAGCTTTTCCGCTGGGAAGACCTTGCACGAACCAAAACACTTATAAAGCGAGCCAAGACTTACAACGAAGGATCAGTAGCGGCTCTCCAGGATAAGCATTACCTGCGCCCGATACCGCAGACTTTCCTCGATGCTATTTATAATGAAGAGGGAAGAGCTCTGACAGCAGAGGAAAAAGCAGCAATGCAAAATCCAGGCTATTAACCCTGATTAACAGGTAAACCTGATTGATTGTTTGATAAGGAACAGAGGCATAACACGCCTCTGTTTCTGTTTTAGTCTGGTTCTCTGCCCATGTGGAAGTCAGAATTTTAAAATCAAAATGATCCTAACGGAAGTAAAGAGAATTCTGCACATGACTGCTATTCATTTTACCTGCTTTCTGAAGCAACTTATCTATATAATCTTGTGTAAAGTCATAGTATATAATCGGAGTTATAGTCGAACCATACGCCTCAGAAACAGCAGGTTCTGTAATCAGGTTACCAGTGTTTACCGAAACTTCCGGATAACCAAAATCAAAATATATTATATAGTTTCCCTTCTCCCAGAAAAATATCTTATCCCTTACCAGCCGGCCTTCCTGCCCCGGGAAATAAACATTGGATAGCTTCTTCTCCAACCAGTTATATTGTTCGCCAGGGCCAAGTAAGGTTGGTTTTCCATATTTTTCCGTATATAATTCAAATAATTTATTAACCACATCAAGGTCAACATTATATGAAAATTCAGGATCTCCGGGGTTTAACCTTGTGTGCAGAGTTAATTGAATACTGTTTAACCTTTGATCTATTATAAGACTCCCCCTCAGATTAACTTTTGCACAAAGTGAAGAACTAACTCCTGAAAAATCATAATAAAGGTTTTTCTGTGTGTTCCCAAACATATCCGCAGTTTCAAAATAGTATAACTCTCCGGCTTTTAGCAGAGAATCCTTTACACTATTTACTTTTAAATAATCCATATCAAGATAAAAACCAGAAAAACCAATTTCCCGGGCCTGATGTTTTGAATTGAATGATTTTGTATTACAGAATGTTAAGAAGTATGCCTGCATAATTATCAGAGCACATATAAGAATTTTGAATTTGTAACGGATCAATTTCATATTTAATTATTTGTTTGGTTTAATTGACCGGCAAAGTTAACAAGCTTTGTAATACTGTTTGCATATAATTGTTCCTGATAAATAATTAATAATTTTATCTTATTAAAGTCCGGATTGATGTATTAACTTTACTATTGATGTATTCATCCATAAACCCAGAACTCTTATTATGAAACACAATTTACTTCTCAAAGAATTTCCCGGATTAATACCGGCCCTTTTCAGTGTTATGACAGTTTTCCTGCTTACCGGTTGCCAGGAGAAACAGCAAAAAGCCACACCTTTGGTTGATCTGCCCGGAAAATATGTTTTGACCTTTCAGGATGAATTCAATGGAGAGAAACTGGATACTATGGTATGGGGATTCCACAACCTGGGGAAACGACGTAGCGCTGTAAATTTAAAAGAAGCCTGCCTCCTGAACAGCAAGGGAGAACTTGAGATCCGGAACTGGACAGATATTTCAGGAAGTGATACTATTCATCATGCAGGCATGATCCAGACAAAGGAGAACTTTACTTTTGGCTATTATGAATCGCGGATAAAATTCAATGTTGAAATGGGATCCTGGGGTGCCTTCTGGATAATGTATAATAATTTCCGGAAGACATTTAATGAGATTGATAATCCCAAAGAAGACGGTACTGAGATTGATATTATGGAATTTGTCCCGAAAAATGGCCGCTATGGCTGCCATAATTTACACTGGAACGGATATGGGGAATTTCATAAAAGCGAAGGAAGCGGGGAAAGGATGAATGGCAAACTGGAAGGTTATCACACCTACAGTCTGTTATGGACTGATGAAGGTTATATCTTTTATATAGACGGGGAAGAATCGTGGAGAACCGACAAAGGGATCTCCCATGCACCCGAATATATTATTCTGAGCACGGAAATCCAGGACAAAGGATGGGCGGGGGATATACCTGATCCGGGATATGGCACATTTGATTCAACCAGGAACATTATGTATGTTGATTATGTCCGGGTTTTCCATGAAAAATAATGACAACAGGATCCTGCCTGTTTATTGACAGGCAGTTCAGGTTATGGTCTGAAATACACTACAGTCTAAAACGAGAAATTCATTCTGATGTAAAAATTCCGCCCTGGTTCCACACTGATACTGCCCCTGTTAGTTGAAAGATGATTTGCATAACTCGTATTTGTAATATTATCTATACCGGCAAAGATCTGTAATCCTGTCTTGCCCAATGCAATTTTTTCCGATCCCATGGCCATATCCAGACGAATATATCCATCCGTTTCCTGTTCACTTTGAGCGATTTTTGTCTGCTTTGCAACCCCTGTAACCGTAAACTCCGCTGAACCTAAATTGTGATATGAATACCGTAATCCGAGCCGTCCCTTCAATGGCGGGATAAGGGGAAGGTTGCTTCCGGCTTCTGTATCCTTTCCGCGGACATATGATCCTGATCCGGTAAAAACAAAATTGCCATAGAAATTATATTCAAACTCAAAATCCAATCCATATAAAAGAGCCCTGCTTACATTTGAGTTTATCAGAGCAGGCAAAGTATCAATTGTATATTCGGATGAACCTGTATATGCCTTGTAGATAAAATCGCCCGGTACCTCTACTATCATATTTGTCATCCTGTTTATAAATACACCTGCCTGGAAATTGAGGTCACTGTACCATTTCCTGATTCCCAGATCGACAGATAGCCCTCTTTCAGGGTTAAGAGACGGATCGCCAAGCCTTACAAAGTTACCAAGGTCAATATATTTAAACCTTTCTTCGAGGGAAGGAGCCCTGAAAGATCTTGCAATGTTCAGGGAGAGATCAGTATTTTCTGTCATATTATAAAGCAATCCTGCATTAGCACTCCATGATACGTTGTTTTCGGATCCCTCAGAGAAAGTAAGCCTCCGGTCGGGAAAATCATTAACCACATTGTTGATAGTTATATAATCAACATCATAGTTTTCTTTATTCTTAATCAATACGCCATCAATCCTTCCTCCAACGATTAGTGTCAGCCGATCATCCGGAAATCTGATCTCATCCTCCAGAAAAAGGCCGGCGCTGCTGAATGACGACTCGGGCGTAGGTGTTTCACCCCGAATAATATTGTTGGTTTTAATAACAGTACCTGAAGGATTAAGGACTTCAACAGTAATATATTTGATCCTTTCCGTTGTCAGTTTACGGCTCCATACATCGACTCCTGCAATAAGCGTATTGTTTGCCGACAGGTTCCAGGTACTCTGGATCTGACCACCATTTGTAAGATGCATGCCGGCAGGAGTAAACAGTTCAGGAGTAGTACGCTGGGTGTTACCATTGGGTAATTTTGCTTCTGTGACCGTATTGGGTTTCATTGAAACAAAACGGTCGATATATTGATTAAAATATCCGAATTTGAGCGAGCTCAGAGTGTTACTTAGATTTTTGATCTCATAAGTGGCAGACAAAAGGTCTCTGCCGATACCCGAATAAGTGGCTTCTGCCGGTCCGGGGAAAGCATCACCGCCGGGAATGCCAACATCATTTGCCTGGTAGCGCTGAAGCTGAATTCTGAAAAAATGATTATCAAAAGGCTTCACCCCGAGTTTGGCAGTCAGGTTATTATATGAATACTGGCTGTTTGGCATTACACCTTCGGGAGTCCGAACATCACCTGCATCACTCAGTGTCCCGCTCAGTCTCAGATACCATTTTTCCGAACCTGTATTAATATCTGCATGACCTGAAAACAGGTTGTTTACTGATGCAAATCCTGATGCAATATTCCCCGACAGGTACGGTTTATCGGCAAAATGAGCATCTTTTGTTATTATATTGACGATCCCTCCCATTGCGCCCGAACCATATAATGATGATTGTGCGCCTTTAATCACCTCTACCCTCTCGACATCATACATATCAATCATGCTCATCGATGCGGTAAGGTCATTGGCCGTCTCAACCCTGTTGCCGTCAATGAGGGTTACCAGCCGGTTTTCACTTAAGCCACGGATGTTTATATTTGTAGCCCATATCCCGTCGCCACCCATTGAAATACCTGATTCTTTATCCAGAACATTGGAAAGGGTAAGAGAGGACTGCCTCTGGTAATCATAAGATCTTAAAACTACCATGGGTGCGGGCAGATTTTTAACCTGCCGGTCAATCCTTAAACTCGAAACGACGACCTCCCCGATGCTTATGGTGGTATCTGTTATGGATCCCCTGTTGATCTTTAACTCCTGATTGACATTCTCCTGGCCGCCGGAGCTTAACGGAAGAATAATTACTAAGACTGTAGTAAAGTAAAATAGTTTATTCATTATCTGTGTTCTTTAAAAGTACTGACTTGACCTGAATTCCGCTTAAACGGCCAAGACGGCCTGTAAGGGAACCAATCTGATCGGTGGTACCTTCAAGAACAAGAGAAATAATACTTTGATTGCTGCTGAGATGCAATCCCTGACGGCCAATAATGATATCGGAATGATCTGATAAGATGTCGTTCAGCATCTGAACGTTTTCACGGCTCTCAACCCGGATAAGTACTGTCCCAATTCTCTTTTCCATCAGAATACCTTTGGATTAGATTATTTATTTACCTGCTTACCTTGACCGGGACAAAAGTCCCGAATCTCAGTGACAATAACAGGTTTTATTGTTTAACGGCGCAAAAATAACAATTATTGATATATTGCAAAAGGACTATTATCATCTTTTTAATACCCTATCCCTCATTTAGGTTAATAACCACATCCCCTTACGATAGCTACCGGGACCTTCCCCTTAAGCTAAGGGGAAGGGTGTACACTAAAGTACAATGTCTTAATACTCCGCTCAATGGATCTCAAAGAAGGATCAAAATACTACTAAACGGAAGGTTATCCATTAAAGTAGCTTCTTTAGTGACCCCCTTCCCTTAGCCTTAAGAGGCTGTGTGAAAATCCTGATCTACCCCCCATCCCCCCAAGGGGGGCTTCGTAAGCATCAGTAATTCAATAAGTCCCCCCTGGGGGATTTAGGGGTAAAACGGCACCAGGAGGATTTTCACACAGTCTCTTAAGGGAAGGGGGAAAAGGGGGAAGGGTTGAAAATTGTACCAAAGGACATGTAAAAAAGCCGAAAACCAGATCATCTTTAAATATTCCAGAGTAGAAATAAATGCTTTAAATTAAATAGCTTTGTGCAAAATTTCAGGATGCGCGTCAATTTAATTTATATTCTCGTGCTGCTTGCTCTTGGCAGCTCCTGCAGGAATCCTGCCCGAAGTACCGGGGACCAGCCTTCCATAATTATTGCAAGCCTGAAGGGTCCTTCCTCAATGGGTCTTATTAAATTTATCGACAGTATTTCAAATGCCGGAAATAAGGATATTAAAATAGAAATTTTCGATGAACCCATCCAGGTAAGAAAGCTGATGCTTGATGGCAGTGCAGAATTTGCTCTTCTCCCGACTACAATGGCATCGATACTTTATAATAAAGGACTTGATTTCAGGCTTATTGCGATTCCCGTATGGGGAACCATGTATCTGAGCGGTGAGGATACAACAATCAAACGATGGGAGGATCTCAGGAACAAAAGAATAAATGTCATGGCAAAAGAAATGACACCCGATGTAGTCTTCCGTCACCTTCTTGTGAAAAACGGATTAGATCCTGAAAAAGAAATAATACTTGACTACAGTTTTCCGACGCACATTGATCTGGCCAATGCAGTTGCAGCAGGACAGGCAAAACTCGGAGTACTGTCAGAACCCCAGTTAAGCCTTGTAATGAAGAGGAATAAAAATGTTCACCCATTATTTGATCTTAACAGTGAATGGAACAAAACAGAGGGCATCCCGATCGCACAGACTGCTTTTATGTGTAAAGAAAGCATACTGAGTAATGAGCCGGAAATTGTTGAAAAGATAATCAGCGCCTGCGAAAGATCTGTTAAATGGGTAAATGATTATCCCGACAGTGCAGCTGCTCTGATAGTCAGGTATAATATTCTGCCCGATCATGAAGTTGCTTTGAATTCAATCCCGCGATCAAATATGAATTTCGTGAGGGCTTCTGAGATAAGAACTGAGATCAGAGACTATCTTGATATTTTCTATAAAATGAATCCTGATATTATCGGAGGAAAACTGCCTGATGAAAATTTCATTTACTAAAAAGCAATATCTGGGATTTGCATCTGTTTTGTTGATGCTTGTAATATGGCAATTGCTTGCCATGTATTTTAATTCCGATTTTATAATGCCATCCCCGGGCAAGACATTCATGACAGTTATAAGACTGTTTACCGATCCGGATTTTGTTTCTGTTGTGGGGATGACCGTTTTACGTGGACTGGTCGGATTTTTTATATCGGCTGTTCTGGGTCTGGTTCTCGGGATAATTGCCGGCATCAGTCCGGGATTCAACGCTTTTCTTAATCCTTTTCTTGTAACTGTCCGCTCTGTTCCTGTTATTGCAATCATTCTGCTTGCCCTGATATGGTTCAGTCCGGGTTCGGTTCCTGTTTTTATAGCACTGCTCACGATGTTCCCGTTCATCTGCACTAATGTCATCGACGGGATCCGGAGTGTGGACAGGGATATTATCGAAATGGCAAGGTTTTACAGGATAAGCCGCAGAAGGATCGTATCCGAGGTCTACATTCCTGCCATTATACCATTTATAATAAGCGGGGCATCAAGTGCCATGGGTATAGGATGGAGAGCAATAATAATTGGTGAAGTCCTCAGCCAGCCTAAATACGGAATTGGTACGATGATGCAGGCCCAGCAAACGTATCTGAATGTGGATGCGGTCATTGCCTGGACCATCATAGCTGTACTTATCAGTTTTGGTTTTGAGAAGATCATCCGTTGGAGTGAACATAAAATTGTTGTCTGGAAAAGTTGATCATGGCTTTACTTATTGAAAATCTTAACAAGAAATATGATGATATCCTTCTTTACAGGGATTTCAATATAAGTTTTACAGAAGGGATAATTACTTGTATTCTTGGCCCGTCCGGATGCGGAAAGACTACATTGCTCAATATCATTGGAGGGATCATCCTTCCCGACAGCGGGAATTTTTCAGGTTTTCAGGAAAAAACTATGTCCTATATTTTCCAGGATCCAAGACTTTTAAAGTGGAAAACGGTAAGGGGAAATATTGAATTTGTAATGGACAGGGGAATGACTGATGAGGAAAGACATAAGGAAAGTGACCGGCTCATTAAGCTTGTTGAACTTAAAGGATTTGCAGGTTATTATCCCTCGCAGCTCAGTGGCGGTATGCGTCAGCGTGTCTCAATAGCAAGGGCTTTTGCATGCCATTCCAATATAATATTGATGGATGAGCCCCTGAAAGGATTGGATATTGCACTGAAACAAAATATGATCAGATCTTTTGCCCGTATATGGAAGACCGACAGGCGTACAGTAATTTTTGTGACTCATGATGTCGACGAAGCAATAATGCTGGGAGCGGAAATAATGGTAATGAGCCGGCCGCCTGTAAGCATCGTGGAACATGAAAACATTATTGAGCTTCCCGAGATCCGCCTGCCCGAATCGGATCAGTTCAAAAATCTCAAACAAAAACTGATCAAAGCCCTGGGTTAAGAGGATCAGAATTTTACCTTGTATCTTTTTTCCAGAGTTTCTCTATCTGCTCCAGAGTTTTCCCTTTAGTCTCGGGTACTATTTTCCAGACAAATATTACTGCTAAAATGCAAATAATCGCATATATCCAGTATGCAAATCCATGGTGGAACTTTTCAACGAGCCAGATATTGTCATCCAGCACGGGGAATGTCCAGGAAATAATAAGATCTGAAATCCAGACCGTAGCAGTAGCAACTGACATCGCACCCCTGATAGAATTTGGAAAGATCTCGGATAAGAGTACCCACATCACAGGCCCCCAGCTCATGGCAAAGCCGGCAATATATATTAAAATGAATATAAGGGCAGTTATACCCATACTCTCCTTATAGAAAGCAAACCCTATCACCGTCATGGCAAAGCTCATGATCAACCCGCCAATTATAAGAAGAGGTTTCCTGCCAAACCTGTCGACTGTAAATATAGCGACGACTGTAAATATAAGGTTGACAGCGCCTACAAGGATTGTCTGCAAAAGTGAAATATCAAGGCGCGTGCCTGTATTCTGGAATATTTTCGGGGCATAATAGAGCACTACATTTATACCGATCATTTGCTGAAATGCCGCCAACAGGATACTGATAACAATCACAATTCCGCCAAAAGAAAGCCAGGGAACAGATCTTCCGGCAACTGTTTCGCTGATCTCCTTCAGGTCGGCCTCAGCCTCCTTCTCACCAACTGTTCTCTTTAATACTTCCAGAGCCTTTCTGTTTTTCTTTTTCAGGGCAAGGTATCGTGGTGTTTCCGGTATGAAAAAAAGTAGAATTATAAAGATCACAGAAGGAATAACTCCCGAAAAGAACATCCATCTCCAGCCCATTGTCATATTCCAATGTTCATCACCCTGTTTTGCTATGAACCAGTTTACAAAATATACAACAAGGATCCCCAGCACAATTGCAAACTGATTCCACGACACAAGTTTACCGCGGATATCCGCAGGTGCAATTTCTGAAATATACATTGGCGAGAGCATTGAAGCCAGCCCTATACCAATACCTCCAATTATTCTGTAAAAGATAAAAGATATCAGAGGTTGCATTCCGAAAATGCCCATTTTTTCGGGGAAAGCAGCACCAATACCTGATAAGATAAACAATGATGCAGCCAGTATCAACCCCTTCTTTCTTCCCAGTGACAGGCTCACAAAACCGGCAACAGATCCTCCGATGATACATCCGATTAAAGCGGCTGAAACAGTAAACCCGGTAATGGCATTGACGTTGTTCATTGTAACAACAGGGGAATTGCCAAACTGCACCATCAATACAATGGCTGCCAGGATAAACATTATTGTACTGATAATGAACCCTTTCTTCCAACTGAACAATCTGATAAGCATTCCGCTGACAGCCAGACCTACAATAAATACCGCAACGGAAATTGTGATCCTGTAACCTGTTATTACTTCTCTTGCCTGGCCGATGTTCTGAGTCATCGGTTCGACAAAAAATTCACGGATGGCTTTTACTGCACCCGATACAACGGCTGTATCATAGCCAAAAAGCAAGCCCCCAAGCGTTGCGACAAGAGTAAGCCTGTAGATGTATGAAGAGTGTTTCCTTTCCTGTAACATTCAGATATCTTTATCAAACGTTATGCCCCGGACTTTATGCCTGATTGCAGAAAATCTGATCCTTTTTTCAGACCTTTTTCAGGACCTTATATAGCTCCTGTATCTCGTTTGTAAGATTACTCAGCAAGCGGTTATTGTGATCCGTGAATCTTGCAATAACATACTGAGTATACAGTTCCAGATTATCCTCAACATTTTTTACTCCCGTATCTTTCAGGAAATCAGTCTTAAATTCATTAAACCTGTTT
>Ga0209606_1003014_pt1 | contig 17547 bp, 15 predicted proteins | sample AD_UKC057_MetaG_FD_184412 | JGI IMG/M metagenome (GOLD analysis project Ga0209606, IMG submission 184412) | Active sludge microbial communities of municipal wastewater-treating anaerobic digesters from USA - AD_UKC057_MetaG (SPAdes) (version 2) | ecosystem: Engineered > Bioreactor > Anaerobic >...
CCAACCGGCCCCACGACCGGAACCGTTCGCGCCCGTAGCTCAGTAGGATAGAGCGGCGGTTTCCTAAACCGCAGGTCACAGGTTCGAGTCCTGTCGGGCGTAGTGAAGCAGACGCCCGCCGCGACACGCCCGAGAACCCAAACGACGCTCCCCGCCCCACCAGGATGAAATGGCCCCAAATGGCGTGCGTTTCCCCTTTGTCGGTTGGCGACCGCCCTTCGATGGCCGGCAATCGACAAGACCCCTTTTACAAGGAGCACGTCATGACACTTCGATTTTCCCTTGCGTCCCTGGCAGCTGCGGCGGTCCTTACGGTCCTGGGTCTGGCCACTCTGGTTCGCGGGGAGGCGGTCAAAGCCAACGGCAAGGTAAAGGTGTTCATCCTGGCGGGCCAGTCGAACATGGAAGGCAAGGGGACGATCCGCCTGGCCGAGTCGCAGCTCCAGGACCCGCGGTTCAAGGACTTCTACAAGCACCTGTACAAGGACGGCAAGTGGGTGGTCCGGCAGGATGTGTGGATCAACTTCCTGGAGCGCCGCGGCGAGCTGACGGTGGGGTTCGGTTCGAGAGATCGGATCGGCGTGGAGCTGGAGTTCGGCATGGCCCTGGGCGACTATTACGAGGACCCGGTGCTGCTGATCAAGACGGCCTGGGGCGGGCGGAGCCTGGGTCGGGACTTCCTGCCGCCCAGCGCCAAGCATCCCACGGAGGAGGAACTCAAGGAGATCCTCGCGAAGGAGAACGAGAACAACCGCAAGCGGAAGAGACCCGAAGTCACCTTGGAGCAGGTGCGCGAGCGGTACGGCAAGACGTATCGCGAGATGCTTCAGGAGGTCCGCACCACGCTGGACGAGTTGGGCGCGCGTTTTCCGCAATACAAGGGCCAGGGCTACGAGATCAAGGGGTTCGTCTGGTTCCAGGGGTGGAACGACCTGATCAACGCCCAGTACGCCGACGCCTACGCCGCCAATCTGGAGGCGCTCATCCGCGACGTGCGCAAGGACCTCAAGACGGCCAACCTGCCGGTGGTGATCGCCCAGAGCGGGCAGCACGGCTTCAAGCCCGCCGCGGGCGGCATGGCCAAGGTGAAGGAGGCCCAGGGGGCGATGGAGAAGGTCTCCGACTTCAAGGGCAACGTGAAGGCGGTGGACACGGCCAAGTTCTGGGACCCGGACGCCGACAAGCTCATCGACGGGTGGAAGAACCACATCGACGAATGGAAGAAGGTCGGCGACGACTTCGGCTACCACTACCTGGGCAGCGTGCGGACGTTCTGCTGGATCGGGCGGGCGCTCGGCAAATCCATGGTCGAGCTGCTCGACTCAGCCGGGCGCTGACCGGCAGCGTTCCGGCCTGCCGGGAACCGGACCTTCAGTTTCAAGATGTGTTTCTCGAACAGGTGCCAGCTCATCAGGGAGGCCGCCACGGTCCCCAGAGTGTATGCCGCCAGTCGCGCCGGCCAGCTTTCTCCGAACAGGCCGGCCCACGCATCCGAGCCGAACACGCATCGCCAGAGGAAGTGCAGGATGTACACGGCGTAGCTGATGCCGCCGAGGAACCGCAAAGGCCTCCAGGACAGGGCGATGTTCAGGCGATGGCTGGAGGGAAGGCAAACCGCGAGTCCCACGACGGCGCCGTAGAAGATCGCCAGGGCGGAGAACCCGCCCACCTGCATGACTGGCTCCATTTCGCTCAGGCTTCGTCGCCAGATCAGGATGGCCGCAAGACAGACCAGGGCGCCGCCGATGGCGGGAACGGCCCACTTGTGCACGACGCGCGCCCCGCCCGGACAGCGGATGGCGGCGGCGATGAGGGCCCCCATGGCCAGCGGGTCCAGTCGGCATGGGGTGGCGGTGTAGGCTGCCATGCGCCCGCCGCCCAGGGCCAGAAGCAGGGCCCGCAGGCACGGAGCGCCGAGGATCAGGCAGGCGCAAAGCACAAGAACCCGGCGCCGGCTCAGCAGATAGACCAGCAGCGGCCAGACAATGTAGAATTGCTCCTCGATGGCCAGCGACCACAGGTGAGTCGCGGGCCCCGACCAGCCGTTGTCGAGCGCGTACAGCCAGTTGGCTGCGTAGCTCCAGTACCAGGCCTGGGTCCGGCGCATCTCGTCGAACTCGCCCGAGGCCGGGGCGACCAGGAACATCATCACCGCGAGAAAGGCGTAGTACAGCGGAAAGATTCGCAGCGTGCGGCGGGCGTAGAAGTTCCGGAAGTAGTGCGGAGAGTCCCTGCTGTCGAGCAAGATGCCGGTGATGAGAAAGCCCGACAGCACGAAGAAGAGGTCGACGCCCGACCAGCCCGGACGGAACAGGACTCTCAAGCCCTCCGAGAGCCACTCCCGCCCGCGCCATTGCCCGCACACCTCGACCAGGTGAAAGCCCATCACCATGAGGATGGCCACCCCGCGCAGGCCGTCCAGCGGGGCGATCCGCGCCGGCGGACCGGCCGAATGCTCAAGGCCCGCCTGGGCTGGACTGTCCTGGATGGCGTGCGAGGGCTTCATCCCGTTGCCTTTCCCTACCCCAGCGCCGCGACGGCCCGCGCGATGGCGACGATGGTGACGACCTGCCCGACGCAGATGACCGCCGCCGCGGGTGCGAGCACTTTGACCGGCAGCTTCCGGCTTCCGACCAGCAAAACCAGCACGATCGCCCAGGACCAGTTGATCGAGTAGAGGAAGAACTCATTGCCCCACAGGTTATAGAAGAGCACGTTGAACAGGTACCACGCGGCCAGGGCGAAGCCGAACGCGCTGAGCTTCCGGTCGCGGAAGAACACGGTCAGGCACATCGCCAGCAACGCCGTCCACACCGCCGCCGCCAAGCCGCTGAACAGGCCGTACTGGTCCAGATGCCAGAGCGAGTACGACACCTTCGACCCTTCGCCCCACTCGAGCGTTTCGGGGCCAACAGCCGGATAGGTCAAGCCCATGAGCAGATGAAGGGCGGCGTGAGTCGGCTCCTTGACCAAGGTCAGGTTCCAGTGGCGGTTGAGGACAGTATCGCCTTCAGTCGCCCGTCGGAACAACGTCTTGCCCGTCACCGCCAGCGTCAGGACGACGGCCGCCAGGATGGCCAGCAGCGGCCGACTGTGCCGGCGGCACCACGCCCAGGTCAGGTACCCCTGGCGTCGCGTCTCGTACACCAGCAGCAGCATCGGCAGGATCCCGTTGGTCAACGTCGTTCCGGACGAGAGGAAGACGACCAGCAAGAGGAACCACAGCTTCCGGCTGCCGCTCCAGTCCAGGGCCATGGGCAGGACGGTCAGCGACAGGGTGAACATGGACAGCCCGTACACGTCGGGCAGGACAGCGATGGTGTTGGCGGTGAACAGCAGGCTCACCGGCAGCAGGACCAGCAGCCGCGACAGCGACGCGCCCAGGCGCCTGGCGACGTAGAAGAGTGCGCCCCAGGCGATGGCCATCGTCGCGGCCATGATGATCCTGCAACCGACCACCGCGGCCTGTCGGTCTTCCATGAACAGGCCCAACCCCCTCCTCAGCGTCCAGCCGATGACCGCCCACGCCGTGCCCATCAGCGGGTGAGTCGTGGAGAACGAGAACGTGGTCAGGCGGGTGGTCCGGCTGGACACGTCCAGGCTGAAGAGGGCGTCGTTGGAGCGGAGCAGGGGCGCGCCAGGGTGGGCGCCCAGGAAGGCAGAGAGGATCATCGACCAGATGAAGACAACCGCCCCTACCGCCAGCGCGAGCCGCAGGGCGACACGGGCCGGACAACCGTCCGGGCCGCCGTCCTCTAAGACGACAGGTCCGCCGGCGGTTGGCGCTTCAACGTTTGACTGCATGGTGGCCCCTCATCCCGATAGCCGTCCGATCGCCTCGTTGGCCCACTTGAAGTCCCGCTTGCCATCGGTCAGTTCGCCGAAGCCCACGAACGCCGTCAGGTCCACGCCGGCCTTCTGGTTGCCCAGCGAGTCGGAACAGTCCTCGAATCCCGAGCAGAACGGTACCTCGTGCGCGTACACGTCCGTTTGACGGTCGAGAACCGGCTGTCGTGCGACAAGAACTTCCATGCGTTCCTCCCGCAAGAGCGACTGCGGACAGACCTCGGCCCGGACCGGCCGGACGTATTCTTTATCGCCCGCCAGGGAGGAAACTTTAGCTGGAGTGGAGCGACCGCCCCGCCTTGGGCCCGCTACTTGATCTTCAGGGGAACGGGGGCGATCTTCTGGGGCACGTTCATGTTGTTGGGGTTGGGGACGGGACCGGAGGACTTGGACTGGTTGTTCTGCGGCTGGGGCTTGGCGTTGCCGGTGTTCCGGTCGCGATTGTTGTTGCGACGATTGCGGTTGTTCCGGTCGCGGTTGCGATTGTTGCGATTGTTGTGGTTGGCGTCCTTCTTGTCCTTGGCCTGGTCCTTGTCCTCGTCCTGGCCGTCGTCGAGGATCTCCAGGCTGCGGATCCAGTTCCAGTCCTTGTCGGTGTAGTAAGTCACCGCAACGGTGTAGCCCACGCGCAGGCGGGCGAGCTGGTCGAGCTTCTCGCGATCGACGCTCAGCCGCTTGGTGGTTGCATCCTCGATGAAGGGCACCAGCAGCTTGATGACCTCGTCGGTCCCCTCGGTCTTCAGCTCCAGGCCGGTGTACTCCCGCATCTCCACCACCTGGCGCTGGATGCCTCGGAGGACCACCCCTTGGACCTTCTTGTCGGTCGACTCCTGACCGGTCGAAGCGGCTGCCTGCTTGGCGGGCTTGGCCTTTTGTTCCTTCTTCTTCTGCTGCTCGGCCTTCTTGGGGGCTTTGGCCTCGGCCGCCCAGGCCGGAGCCACAAGCGCAATGGCTACCACAAGGGCCAACGCTGTTCGCAGGATGCTCATGGTGTCGTCTCCCGATATCATGGCCAAACGTCGTCTGCCGATCGACCACGCCCGAAAATGCTATCGCATATTATAACCGGTCCGGCTCCGTCCAGCACGTTTTTGCTCGCCCGCCGGGGAACAGGCGGTCGGCCGGCCCGGCCCGCATGCGCCCCGCGAGGCCTTGCATTCCCCGCCGCGTTTGCCGACAATGTTCTCTTATCGTTTTCGCCGCGCAGCGGCGGCAACTCCCTGAGTTGCGGAGCCCTTGCATGAACTGGAAACCGACCCCTCGCCGAGCGGCCTGGGTGCTCATCCTGGTCAACCTGGTCCTGTGGCTGATTCCCAGCAACGTGGCCCGCCAGATCGCCCGGGACCGTCAGACGGTCCTCGGCTGGTACAGCCTGGAGAAGTTCACCATTCAGGCCCTGGTCCTGCTGCTGAGCGTGCCCGCCCTGTACATCCTCCTGGGCCGACCCGAGGGACGCCGCCAGCGCATCTTCCGCGTCGCCGCCGTCTTCCTGGTCCTCCTGCCGGGCCTGGTGAGTATCGACATCATCGCCCGCGTGCTGCGCCCCCCGCGGTTCGTCCAGAGCGAGACCTCCTACCACCGCCCCGCGAACTGGAAGTACGAGTCCACGTTCCACGATCAGCCCAGGGCCCGGCGCACGTACCCCAACGCCCCGGCCGGGTACCCCCCCATCTCCTTCCACTTCACCTGCGACGCCAGGGGCTTCAGGAACCCCGCCCAGGTCGATTCGTGCGACATCCTCGCCGTGGGCGATTCCTTCGTCGAAGGCTCGGAGGTATCCGACGAGCAGCCCTGGACCCGCGTGCTGGGCGCGTCCACGGGCTCGAGCGTCTACAACCTCGGCATGGCCGGCGGCAACACCCACGACTACCTGCTCAACCTGAAGAACGTGGGCCTGGCCCTGAGCCCGCGAGTGGTCCTGGTGATGATCTACGAGGGCAACGACTTCCGCGGCACGACGATCCAGATCGACCGCGACGAGCGGGAGGACGACGTCGTGGACAACCAGGTCGCCCTGGTGTTCAAGCTCTCGCCGGTGGTGCTGGCCGTCCGACGGGCCATCGAGGAGCACCTCACGTCCCTCAACGCCACCGCCTGGGTCCCCAACGCCGAGGCCCTGGCCCTCATGCCCGTTCTGGTCGGGCCCCAGGCCAACCGCCACCCCTACGTCTTCGACCCCAAGGACCTGCTCTGGTTCGACTTCACCGCGGCGGAGTTCGCCGCTTCCAAGGGCTTTGTCGACACCTGCACCGCCGTGCGCGGGATGGCCGACGAATGCCGCGTCGCCGGCGCCCGCCTGGTCGTGCTCTACGCCCCCAACAAGCCGCACGTCCTGATGACGGACATCGCCGACCGGCCCGAGCAGGTGCGGGCGTTCGTCTCGCTGATCAAACGGAACCTGCCCCCCGCCGACCGGCTCATCCGGCAACTCCGCGAGGGCGTCCAGGCGCCCGAGCAGGCGATGGCCGACTTCTGCCGCCGCCAGGACATCGGTTTTCTCTCGCTCACGCCCGCCCTCCGCCGCGAGATGGAGGCCGGCAACCGCGTCTACTTCACCTACGACCAGCACTGGACGCCCGAGGGCCACGCCGTCGTCGCCCGGGCCGTCGAGGACTACCTGAAGGAACACAACCTGCCGGGCGGGGCGAGGCCGGCTTCGTCCCGGCCCTCCACCGCGCCCGCATCGGCGCCGAGCAAATGAAGGAGCCCCTCATGCGAATCCCGATCCTGCTTGCCCTGCCCGCCCTGCTGCTGATGCCCCGCGTCCTGGCCGCCCAGGACAGCGACTCCGCCGCGCCGGCCAGGATGGCGGTCATCCTCGACACCGACATCGGCGACGACATCGACGACACCTGGGCCCTGTTCCAGCTCGTCCGCCACGCCCGCGCCGACGTCAAGCTGGTCACCTCCACCTACGGCAAGCAGGAGTACAGGGGCAAGCTGCTGGCCAAGCTGCTGACGGCCGCCGGGAGGAGCGACATCCCCGTGGGCCTGGGGGCCGGCACGCAGAAGGGCACCGCCAAGCAGCAGGAGTTCATCAAGGACTACGACCTGTCCACCTACGCGGGCAAGGTCCACACCGACGGCGTGCAGGCGATGATCGACACCATCCACGCCTCCAGACAGCCGATCACGCTCATCGCCATCGGGCCGCTGAATACGGTGGCGGCAGCGCTGGAGAAGGACCCCGCCATCGCGGCCAAGACCCACTTCGTGGGCATGCACGGCAGCGTCCGCAAGGGCTACGGCGGCAAGGACAAGATCGACGCCGAGTGGAACGTCCGCGCCGCCCCCAAGGAGGCCCAGCGGGTGTTCTCGGCGCCGTGGAAGTCGATGACCATCACGCCGCTGGACACCTGCGGCCTGATCCGCCTGGACGGCGAGAACTTCGCCCGCCTCAAGGCCAGCCAGGACAAGATCGTCCAGACCCTCCTGGAGAACTACCGCATGTGGGCGGGCAAGAAGTCCGTCGACGAGTTGAAGGCCAGCAGCACCCTGTTCGACACGGTGGCCGTCTACCTCGCCCTGCATGACCGCTCGCTGGCGGTCATGGAGGACCTGAACATCGTCGCCGACGACAAGGGCTTTACCCGCATCGATCCCGCCGGGCGCAAGATCGCCGTCGCCGCGAGCTGGAAAGACCTGAAGGCCTACCATAATCTGTTGACCGGTGCAATTCAGGGGCAGTAGACGCGTATGATTGTCTGACACAACCTTATTGGAGCAACGGATCCTATGAACGAGCACATCAATCGACGAGACGTGTTGAAGGCGGGCGGGATCGGAATGGCCATGGCGGCGACGGCGGCTTCCACCGCCCAGGCAGCCGAGAAAGGAAAATTCGCCATTACCAACGAGCAGTTCTACAAGGACGGCAAGTTCGACGAGGACGCCGGCAAGGACGCCGTGATCGCCCTCATGAAGCACCACGGCTACCCCGTGTTCGATGGCGTCCGCGACAAGATCTGGGTGGCCGACTACGGTCGGGGCGAGTTCACCAAGCTGGGCCTGGCGGCCGTCATGTTCATGAACAACGAGAAAGACCGCTACATGCTGATGGACCTGTTCCTGATGCCCGGCCAGATGCTGCCCGAGCACTGGCACCTGTCCACCGACAAGAACCCGGCCAAGCGCGAGGGCTGGCTGGTTCGCTACGGGCTTTCGTACATCGTGGGCGAGGGCGAGCCCAACCTGACCGCCGATGTCGTCGTGCCCAAGTGCCACATGGACGGGCAGGTGACGGTCAAGCACATGGTGGCCGCCAAGCCGGGCATGTTCGTCCCGCTCAACCGCGAGGGCGCCCGCCACTGGCAGTTCGGCGGACCCGAAGGCGCCATCGTCACCGAGGTGGCCAACGTCCACGACAACGCCGGCGTCCGCCACAGCGACGTCGCCTGCAACGACTGGTTCCTCGCCCCGGCCAAGAAGTAGCCCGGCGCACAGCAACTCAAGAGCCCGGCTGGACGGCGCCGCAAGCGCCCCAGGCCGGGCTTCTTTTTGCCCAACTCCGTCCAGCCCGGACGACCGGGACGCACTGTCCCATTTTTCCGGAAAATTCCGGCACGCCAAATGACACATGATTTCGGCGTAAGCCTTTTCAATAAAATATGTTACGAGAGTACTCGCAAAACCTTAAAAACATGAAATATCCGACAAACCTGCGCAGAAAGGGGACAGTCGAGGCCCAAATGGGACATTGGCCGGGCGGGTCGCACGGGACTGGCGGATCCGCCCCGTGTAGCCTCCCCCGTCGCCCGGTCTGTCGGCGCCGCCCGGTCAGGGGGCGGGCGGTTCCTGGCCGGCTGTCCCGGCCAGCACCCGCTGGGTCACGTCGGTCAGGGTCAGGCCCATCCCCGAGTGGTAGGCCTTGTTCTCCAGGGAAGGCAGGTCCATTCCGAAGCAGCGCGAGAAGACCACGCGGAAGGTGTTGACCGAACTCATGGCCGGGTCGAGACTCGCGGGATCGACGCCGGGCAGGTAGATGGCATTGAGGACGCCCAGGCGGGCCGTCACGTCGCACTGGTTGGGATCGACCCGCAGCCCCAACGCCGAGCCATGATCGCCCTGGATGATGATGACCGGCGGGTGCTGCGAGCCGGCCAGGATGCCGTCGACCGCATCGAGCACCAGATGGTTCAGGCCCTCGATCTGCTCTGGATACGCCTCGCGGTACCAGTCCTCGTACCCGTCGACTTCGAGGGCTTCCTCCCACCACAGCAGGTTGCTGAAGCGGTCGTCGGCGGGGCGGTCGCTGCCGTCGGCATAGAAGACGAAGGGGCGGTGCGGACAGACCAGGTGCGCAACGACGAACTTGCGGCCTTCCTGGCGAGCCACCCGCGGCAGGTGGCTCAGGACGTACTTCACCCGGTCGCGGTGAAGGTCGTGCGGCGCCAGGTCGACGGACACCCGTTCCATGACCACTGCCAGGACGCTCTGGCGGAGCAACACCATCTCGAACTCCGTCAGCCCCGTCGAAAGCCACCCCGCTCGGGCGTTGAACCCGCGCGTGATGTTGTAAGCCGTGCCCAGCCCCACGGTCCGGTAGCCCCTGGCCTCCAGCTCGCGCCGGACGCGGCAATTGGTAATGGCCGGCTGGAAGAACTGCGAGGCCTGGCGCCAGCCCTCCTGAGACTCGCCCACCGGCCCCAGCCTCTTGAGGTATTCGTCCAGGTATTCCATGTTGAGCGTCGCCGACAGCGACAGGTGGGTGTGCATGTAGTTGGCGTGGCCGCGGTCGCCGACGAAGAAACCCCGCTCGCGAAGGGCGTTGACGAAGGGGGAGTTGTCGAAGCCGAAGCGGCTGGCCAGCACGTCCTGGCGGCTGTAGGCGTCCAGGATGATGTAGTACACGTCCGGAAGGGACGCCCCGGCCGGGACGGTCGTGGGCGCCAAGGCAGCCGTCGGCCCGCTCACAGCCGGCGGCGGCTGGAACAACTGCGGCGCCCGCATCAGCAGCGGCGCCAGCGCCACCCCAGCCGCCAGCAGGTTCAGCGCTCCGGTCAGGCCTGCCAGCGACCTGGTCGTCCGTCGCAGGCGGATAACGGCGAACACGTAGCCGCCGCCCCACAGCAGGCCCCATGCAGGCAGGAAGAACCGCATCCGAACAGACGGCATCAACGAAACCGCGGGCCCAAAGGCGAACACAAAACCCAGCGCGCACAGCGCCGGAAGGCCCGTCTTGCCCAGTTTCTTCACCAGCGGCCAGGTCGCCAGCATGGCCAGCGCCGCCAGCAGCAGCGCCGCCGCCAGCGGGCGAACCAGGTCGCCCGGAAGAAGCTCCTGCACGTTGTCGGCGTACAGCGCCAACACCGGCGCCGCCGCCAGGAAGAACGGGTACAGCACCAGCCGCTTCATGCGACCGTTCCCCCGGCGCCTCGAACCGTCATCAGGTACAGCAGCCGGGAGCTGCCCTCGATCGGCTCGGGCGGGCCAAACTCGAAGCGACGGGCGAACGCCGACTCGAAGCCCGCCTGATGATACTCGTCGAACACGTCCTCCCGGCTGGCCAACAGCTTGTCCACCTGCGAGTCGCCCTTGGGCACGAACTCGATGATCAGCCGGCGGCACGAGTCGCCCAGGAAGTCCGCGATGCGGTCCAGCGGCACGTTGTTGCCGATCGCCAGGTGGTGCACCAGCGCCAGCGCCAGGATCGTGTCAGCCGGCCCGCGCGCCAGCAGCGAGTCCCGCTCCTGGCTGGCCCAGCCCAGCGACGGGGTGGGGTTGGTCAGGTCCATCAGCAGCGGCAGGAGGTTGACTTCCCGAAGGCGAACGCTTTCGAGGTAGTTCTTCTCGACGGCGGCCGGGTCGACGTCAAAGGCCACCGTGTTCGCCCCCGCCTGGCTGGCCAGCCGGCTGAACGCGCCGGTGTTGGCCCCCAGGTCCCAGACCGTCTGCCCCTCGCAGGGGCCCAGGAGCCGGCCGACCAGTTCCGCCTTGTGCTGCATCGCCCGGTCGCTGTAGTTGGTGAAGCTGTAGTACTCGCCCCACTGCGTGCCGGCCGGCCTCCAGTGCAGACCGCGCACCGCGGCCTGGAGGCTCTCGATCAGCCCCAGGAACGCCAGGCGGCCGAACCGCCCGGTCCGCCCATCGGTGGGACGGTCCTCGTACTTCTTCTGGCTGCCGGCGTGCAGGCGGATGTGCAGCCACAGCCGCGGCGCCAGCCACAGCCGGCCCAGCAGCCGGCTGGCCAGGTCCAGCGGGATGCCGTCGATGAAGACGCGCAGGAGCCTGCGCAGGCGGACGTCGACGCGGGCCATCAGGGCCAGCGGGGCCAGGAAGTGCTGGCAGAACTGACGGTAGGCCACCCAGGGCGCGCCCTCGCGGTAGACCTCGAACGACAGCGTGTCGATCAGCGTGGGCCGGCCTCGGTGAAACTGGATGTTGTAGGCGCTGGCATCCTTGAGCGACAGCCCGAATTCCATCGCCTGGCGCTGGATCTCCAGCGTGGCCAGGGCGGCGTCCCGGAGTTGACTGAAACACCATTCGTACGGATACGAGATGAACGCCACCCGCTCGGGACGCAGGACCTTGCAGGCCCGCTCGTCGCAGGCCAGCAACAGGTCCGCCTCCTGGTGCGGGATCAGCAGTTCGCGCTCGATCAAACGGTCGTACAGGCCCGATCTCATCAACCGATCGTACGACTCGCGGCAAGGTTCGTTGACCTGGCGATACAGCGTGCCGTCGCGAAGGTACAGAAATCCCCCGGGGTCGCGGAACGACCCGCCCTGCCGTTGGTGCTCTGCGGAATTCGACATTGGCCCGTGCACGAGAAAAAAGACTCGGACGCCCCCCAAACGGGGAACTCCCGCCCCTTACGGCTGCTCCCGCCGCGAGACCAACCCGCGGACGAAACTCACGATCCGCCGCCAGAAGATCTTCAACGCCATCAGGCTGCCCAGGGCGGCGCCCACCAGGACCTGGAGGACGAAGCTGCCCGTGCCCGGATCAATGTATCCATAGGCGGCCCTGGGGGTTATGCACAGCAGGAACAGCAGTCCGTACAGAACGCCATAGCGGCAAATAGATGCAATAGACATAGGATCCTCGTGCGTATGAAAAACAAGGTCGAGATCCGTCTCCCTCACCGTCCTAACGGAGCGTTAGGACCGTCTTAGCAGATTCTACAGGCAACCGGCGGAACCGTCAACCGGCAAAAGGCCAGGCAGCCTGCACATCGTCTGTTCTACCCCGTCTCGGGCAAGGATATGGCCGTCAGCCGGTCCGCCCAGGGATTCAGGGCGCTCAGCGCCCTTTCGGCCCGGTCGCCCCGCGCCTGGGCCAGCAAGGTCGCCAGGATCCCCAACGCCGCCAGGCGCACGTGGGCCAGCGGGTAGACGTCGAAGATCGGCAGCAGGAACAACAGGAACCAGGCGACGGCGAACCAGAAGATGTCCCGCCCGCCGCGGAGGTGAGGCAGCAGGGGCAGGAAGGCGGGCAGCAGGAAGACCGGGTGATGGTCCCAGAAGTACGGGGAGGCGATGACCATGATCAGCAGCAGCGGCGGGGTCATGTTGAACAGGAGGGCCTCGCCGCCCGCCTGGTCCAGGAAGGGACGGCGCCGCACCACCCGCACCGTCAGCATCAGCAAGCCCGCCAGCGCCGCCAGCTTGACCGCCAGGGCCAGCCGCAGGGCGAGCTTCGCATCCATCCCGCCCAGACCGGCCCCGGTCAGGAACAGGTTGTCGATCGACACGTTGCGGTAGAACTCATTCGGTGGAAGGCAGGTGTGGATGTTGCGAATGTTGTGCAAGGCGTTGAGGTGATAGTCCCAGCCCGCCCCGGCCAGCATCGTCAGGCCCACCACCGCCAGGCCCGCAACCACGCAGGCGACCAGGCACTTGATCTGCCGGCCCAGCAGCAAAGGCAGCACGAAGACCGCCGGGCTCATCTTGATGTGCACCGCCAGCGCCAGCGCGCCCCCGCCGATCACCGGCCAACGACGCAGCGCCAGCATCAGGATCAGCACCAGGTCCATCACCAGGAGATTCACCTGGGCGTAGAAGAGCGTCCGTTGGACGGCCACGTTCACCAGCAAGGCGCCCGCGACGACCACGGCGGCCAGGTTGTGTGAGAATCCATAGCGCCGCAGCAGCGCCGCCAGCAGCCAGTAGAACCCCAGCAAGCTCAGCAGGCTCATCACCACGCACACGCCCACCACGCCCTTGGGCCCCAGCGCCGCGAACAGGCGAAGGAACGTCGCCCAGAACGGCGGGTAGACGTACCGCTCGAACAGCGGCTGGCCGTGGTAGATGTTGAAGGCGGCCTTGACGTAGTCCCACGCGTCGCCGTATTCGATCCGCTCCCGCAGCATCGCCACGTACAGCAGGGCCACCGCGTAGAACAGCAGGATGGTCAGCAGCCACTTGCCCCGCACCCACCCCCGCTCCAGAAGGACCAGGAAGCTGCCCGCCAGCAGCCACACCAGCGAGAGGGCGATCGACGTGACCCACCACTTGGAGAAAGGCCCCTCCGCCGCCCAGCCGGCGATCGCCTCCTCGGACCGACTGAACACCCACAGCAGATGCAGCCCGGCCGTCAGCGTGCACAGGGCGTACAGCAGCAGGCCCCTGCGGCCCCAACGACGCATGGCGGCATCTATGGGCATTCCCGCGGATCTCCTTCAGGCCCCCAGGGGGCTCATTGTCTTATCGACACAAACGACGGCAGGGATGACAAGAGCCTTCAGGCCCGACTGGACTGTCCGGCCCGTTCAGCCGACTATAAGACCATGGAAATACAACAGGCGACCGCAGAGCCCGTCGCAGCCGAAACGCTCGAACCGCCCTCGCCGGGCGCTCGCCGCCTGCCGGCGGTCCTGGCGACGGTGGTGCTGGCGGCGGTGGTGCTGGCCAGTCGCCTGCCCTTTCTGGGCCCGGGCCTGGGCTTGCACAGCGACGCCGGCGCCCTGCTGGCAGCCGCCCACGAGATCCATCACACCGGGGAGTATCATCCCTCGCGCTTCCCCGGCTACCCCGTCCACGAGTATGCCCTGTCATACCTGGTGGCCCTCGGGCCGACGGCGATCAACCTGGCTACCGCCTTGTGCAGCGTCGCCGCCGCCGTCTTCCTGGGCTTGACCCTCCGGACCCTCGCCCCAAAGGGGCACTGGGCACTGGGGGCACTGGCCTTTGCGATGGCCCCGGCGGTCTATGCCAGCAGCACCGTCATCTACGATTACGTGTGGGCTGCCGCCCTGGTGTTGGCGGGCCTGTACGCCGCCCTCCGCGGCTGGGACCTCGTCGCAGGGGGTCTCATCGGCCTGGCCACGGGTTGCCGACTCACCTCGGCCACGATGATCGCCCCCCTGTGGCTGATTGTCCTGGCCCGGCACAGCGGCGGGCGACGCACCCTCACAGGCTGCCTGGCCAGCGGCGCCACCATGGGCATCGTGGCCGGCGCCTGCTATAGCCCCCTGCTGGTCCGCTACGGCCTGGGTTTCATCCGCGCCTATCCCGACGCCATCTCCACCGCACCGACCCAGGTGCTCCGCTGGCTCACGATCGACCTGCTGGGCCCGGTCGGATTCGGCGCGGTCCTTCTGGGCCTGGCCGTCCAACTCGTCATCCGCCTCCGCTCGCGCCGCCGTCGCTCCTCCGGCGCCGCGCCGACGCCAACCTCGCCCCAGGCCGACCTCGCGCGGTCCGGCTGGATCACCGCCGCCTGGGCGCTGCCCGCCCTGGTCTACCTGGGCGTCTTTCTCGCCATGCCCCACAGGTTGGAGTACCTCATCCCGGTCGTCTTCCTGACGATCCTCCTGCTCGCCCGGCACCTGGAGCGAAGGCTCTTCGCGGGCGTCTGCCTGGCCCTGATCCTCTCGCCTTTCCTGTGGGTTCCCACCTGGCGCGCTCCCATCCGCTGGAACCACCTCCAGAGACAGCAGCAGGCGAAGTTCCTTCAGGACGTGCTCCAGAAGGCCGCCGACTCCGAGGGGCGGACACTCGTCCTCTCCGGCCGCTCCGACCTGCTGCTTCTGCACGCCGCCCAACTCTATCTCTGGCCCAACGCCGGCTGCGAGTATCATCCCCAGGTGGTCTGGCGGGACGGTTCGCCCGTGGTGCTCCAGATGGACCTCCGCCCACGCCGCAGCGGGGGGCTCGTCCGGATCGCCCATTTCCGCGACAGGCAGAGCATGAAGCAGGCCGGACAGGAAGGATTCAAGATGGCGTATCTGCCCACCGCGCGGGAATGGTATCTCAAGCTGGGCGGGTTCGACCTGGCCGATCTGGGCGCCCGGCCGTTCGTCGGAGAGTGACGCTCTTCAGGGGATGGACTCAGCCAGTTCGCCGGACAAGGCGTTTTGCCCCGACAGCCCCGGCTGGTAGGCGTCGAACAGCCTCCCCCACGGGCTGTTTCGGAGGTAGTCGCGGACCACCGGTTTGCCCTTGAGCGGGAACCAGATGCGGTCGTGGTAAAGCGCCGACGCCACGATGAACGCGTACACCACCGGGGTGTGGAACATCAGGCGTTGCAGCCATCGCAGGGGACCGAACCAGAAGAGCTTGCCCACGCTGGAGGCGGCGTTGTTGCCGATGTGGAAGTTCCAGTTCTCCCGCCCCACCTCCACGTCGCCGACGATCTCGATCTCGTCGATCCGCCCCACCCCCAGGCCCCGCTCGTGGGCCAGGCGGATGAAGGGCAGGTCCATCGGCTCGAAGCCCATCAGCTTGGCCGCCACCGCGTCGATGGCTACGCAGTCGGCGCCGGCCAGCATGACGTTCTTGGCCACCGGGATCATGGTCCGCGGCCCGGGCCCGTTGCCCGCCGTCGTCCCGTCCATCACGGCGTAGATGCCGGGATGGATCTCCTTCTGGATGGCCAGCAGGTCCACCAGCGTCTCGTGGATGCGGCTGTGGCAGTAGTGGCGATCGGTGGACAGGAGCCCGCCGAAGGCGTTCTTCATCGAGCCGGTGGTCTGGGTGTAGATGTGGCACTTGACCGTCGGCAGGTGCACCACGTTCTTGCCGTGGAAATAGTCGGGGATGCGGATGCCCTTGGGGTAGATCTTGTCCAGCACCAGCATGGGCGAGCGGGGCTGGTAGACCTGCCAGGTCATGTCCGCCGGGCGGAAGTTGTACTTGATCGGCACGTCGTGGTGCTCGCACACGCCGCGCTGCTTGTTGAGCGTCTCGCCCTTGCGGGCGTTGGTGACCACGGTGCGGTTCTCGACACAGACCAGGTCGTTCAGGCCCGCGTCTCTCAGCCCCAGGATCGTCCCCTCCAACTGCCAGGGCGTCGTGTTGGCCCCCGGGTACATCAGGTGCCACGACAGGTTGTTCTTCAAGATCGTCGTCGCGCCGGCTTTCAGGGCGTCGGACGCCGGCGCCAGCTTCATCAGCCGGCGGATGTCGTCCACGACCGTCTGCGGGGTCGTCCGTAACAGGGCTACCGTGCTCTTCATGAAAACAAAGCCTCGCGCCGGCACCCGACTGCAGGGACCCCGCAGCGCACGGCCCGGCTGTTTCCTCTTCGGCACATCCGCGCCCGAAGATAAACAGAATGACTCGTCTCGGGCAAGGCCCCAGGGCCTGCGGCGCCCGGGCGAAAGACCCGCCGGCCGGGCCTCTCAGCCCAGCAACACGCGCAGGGCGTCGTGGCAGAGCTGCCCGCCCGCCAGGGCCAGCAGCGCGTACACCACGCCCGCAAACGACTTCGGCCCGACCCGCCGGTTCAGAAACACGCCCAGCGCCACCCCCGCGCCGACGGCGGGCAAGAGCAGGGCGGAGGCCGCCAGCGTCGACAGGTCGATCATCCCCAGGCCGAAGTACGGCACGAGCTTGACCTGGTTGAGCATCCAGAAGAAGAGCGCCGTGGTGGCCACGTAGGGCCCTTTGGGCAACTGCTGGGGCAGCAGGTACACGGCCGCCACCGGCCCGGCCGCGTGGGCCAGCGTGCTGGTCGTGCCCGCCAGCGCCCCCACCAGAGGCGCGTGCCAGCCGGCCGGCTGATAGGCCCGCGTCCGCCGGCGCAACGCCCGCGCCGCCTGCATCGCCACGAACGCCAGGGCGATTACGCCCACCGCCAGCTTGAGCACGGCGTCGCCCTGGCGGCGCATGTCCGGTCCTTCCACCGTGCGGGCCGCCGCCAGCAGCGCCCCTCCCACGCCCACTCCCACCAGCATGCCCGGAATCAACGGAGCCAGGATCCGCCACCGCCACTGGCGCCACCAGGCCAGGATCGCGCCGTAGTCCGCCGCGATCAGCAGCGGCAGCAGGACCGCCGTCGCGGCGGCGGTGTCACCCCCGCAGGCGTAGATCATCAGCGGCACCGACAGCAGCCCCACGCTGCCGCCGAAGCCGCTCTTGGCCACGCCCTGCAACAGGATCGACAACAGGCCCAGGGCCAGGAACCAGCCTCGCCCGCTCCACTCGGTGGGAAAGTGCCAACTTGCCAGAAACAACAGGTCCATCTCGCCTCTCACGTGCGGGAGCCCAAAGCCTGCCTGCCGGCAGGCAAGCCGACGGAGCGCTTTCCGCGGGCTTTTGCGCCCACAAACGGTTTACGCGCCCTCGCGGACCGTGGTACACTACCACAGACAGCCCCGGGTCGGGAGTTTTTCGTTGTCGGCGGACCGGCTGACGGGAGCCGAGTGTGAGGGGCCGCCCGCCCCCGCTTCCGTGGAAGCGGCATCGGCGGGCCAGCCCGGCAGGAGACATCCATGTACGCCATACGTTGCCCTCACTGCACCAAACTGCTGCAACTGAA
>Ga0209606_1003017_pt1 | contig 17534 bp, 7 predicted proteins | sample AD_UKC057_MetaG_FD_184412 | JGI IMG/M metagenome (GOLD analysis project Ga0209606, IMG submission 184412) | Active sludge microbial communities of municipal wastewater-treating anaerobic digesters from USA - AD_UKC057_MetaG (SPAdes) (version 2) | ecosystem: Engineered > Bioreactor > Anaerobic >...
GGATTTGCACAAAGTCCCTTAAGGGAAGGCGGATAGGGGGAAGGGTTAATTATAAAAGCATAATAAAATTGATCAATTATCATTATATTTCAATCCAAAATTATTCTCGGATGTATAATAATTTCTTTAAGAGTTTTGCATCAATAATGCTCCTTGCGTTAATCAGCTCTTCCGCAGCATTTTCCCAGAGCTCTGAAAGGTTAAGGAAATCTGCAGAAGGGAAGCTGAAAAAATGGGAAAATCCTTTGAGTGAATGGAAGCATATTTCGGATCCCGCCCCGGATTCAATAAAGATCATGGAAGAGACCGGAAAGATCATCCTTTTCTTTCCACCGGCTTTGTCATATTATCCTTTCAGGGAAGAGAGCTGCAGCTTATTCATTAATTCGCTGGGTGTATCACTTGGAAGGAAATTCAGGAAATATGAAATTGATGTCCGGACTAATAATTGTTCGTTAGATCAGCTTGTCCCCAATTATTTCAGGAAGAATTCAGACCTGGATTCATCCCGTCTTCCGGTTAAAAGAAGTGAAAAGAAGATCCCTGTAATTAATTCTGAAAGGATCTATCCGGGCAAAGGACTGACGGGTAATTCAATTGCACTCTGGCACAGTCATGGTTATTTCTTCGAGATGACACTCGACAGGTGGGAATATCAGAGGGCTAAGCTTTTCGGGACGGTTGAGGATGTTTCCGTGATGGGGTATGTGGTTCAGTACCTTGTGCCCATGCTCGAAAAAGCAGGAGCTTCAGTCTGGCTTCCACGGGAAAGAGACACACAGCCCGATGAGATAATTGTTGACAACGACTGGTCGACGGATAATTCCGAGCTATTCCTTTTGCCTGACCCTGAAATTGAAAGGATAAAAGAAGGTTTTCTACTTACCGATACACTCTTCCCGGGATATAATCCTTTCAGGCATGGGACCTCACTAAGAATTAAAAGAGATTCAGCTGTTTATATTCCTGATATTCCCGAGAAGGGATCATACGCCGTTTATATTTCTTATCCTCTTCTGCCTGACAACTGCAAAAGTGTGAAATATACTGTAAATCATACGGGTGGAAGTACCGGGTTCATTGTTGATCAGACGATGGGGGGAGAAACATGGATGTACCTTGGCCGGTTCCGCTTTGATAAGGGGAAGAATTCATTGAACGGATCGGTTACTGTGAAAGCGGAAGGTACTGATGGAGCTAAAGCAACCCTTGATGCAATGAAATTCGGCGGAGGTATGGGGAATGTTGCAAGAAGGCCGTCGGCGGAGATTATAAAGAACCGGCAGTCAGCAGCTGAAAAAGCATCCGGAAGTATAGATAAGGAGCCTTTAAATCCTGATGATTTCGGATGGAAAATAAGCGGAAAGCCGAGGTTCCTCGAGGGATCAAGGTATTATCTTCAATATGCGGGAATGCCTGATACACTTGTTTATAGTCCCAACACCTATAAAAATGATTACAACGACGATTACCAGTCGAGAAGTCTATGGGTTAATTATCTGGCAGGAGCCCCTGATAATGAAGGAAAAGGTGATGGGCAACCGGGCCTGGGCATTCCGATAGATCTTTCTCTTGCATTTCATACCGACGCGGGTGTTACTCCCGGAGACTCAATTATCGGTACCCTGGCAATTTATTCAACCGGTTCTGATAACGGCAGGTTTCCTGACAGCACATCAAGGATGGCAAGCAGGGATCTGTCTGATATCGTACAGACCCAGATCGTGGAGGATATCCGGAAGAAATATAATCCTGACTGGACCAGGAGGGGAATATGGGACAGGCCATATTATGAAGCAAGAAAACCTAATGTACCGGCTATGTTACTTGAACTTTTATCACACCAGAACCTGGCTGACCAGAAGTACGGACTCGATCCGCGTTTCAGGTTTGATGTCAGCAGGGCTGTTTATAAGGGAATACTGAAATATCTGGCCTTTGTTGAGAATCGTGAATATGTTGTTCAGCCACTTCCTGTTACTGATTTTTCAATAATGCCTGTTTCAGGCAGGAAAGTAAGGTTATCGTGGAAACCGGTGACCGACAGTAATGAGCCAACCGCACAACCTGAGAAATACATCATCTACAAGAGAAAAGGAGAAAATGGTTTTGATAATGGAACCCTGACAGATAATTTATTCTATGAAACTGAGCTTGAAACTTTCGATGACGTTTATAGTTTCAAAGTGACGGCTGTAAATGATGGCGGAGAAAGCTTTGATTCCGAGATACTGTCAGCAGGGATCCGATCGGAGAGTTCGGGAAATGTTATGATCGTGAACGGATTCGACCGGATATCAGGACCATCATGGTTCGATAACAACAGTATGGCCGGTATTTCATGGTGGGACGACAGGGGAGTCGCTGATAAATATGATTTTATTACGATCGGAGATCAGTATGATTTTTCGAGGAAGAATCCGTGGCTTGATGATGATTCCCCCGGCTGGGGAGCAACATATGCCGATGTGGCAGGCAGAGTTAATCCCGGGAATAGTTTTGACTATCCATATATCCACGGAAAAGCAATTCTGGACGCAGGGTATTCTTTCTATTCAGCTTCTGATGAATTCTTTTGCTCAAAGGATTATGATAAATATACTTTCAAAATTATCGATCTGATTTTCGGCGAGGAAAGATCGACGCCATTCTTCAATGATTCATCAAGGCTCGATTTCAGCATCTATACCCCTGACTTTATGAAGAGGATTGAAGACCTTACCGGCAGAGGAACCAATATATTTATGTCGGGTTCATACGTAGGATCAGATCTTTCAGCTCAGAGAGATTCCACAGCAATAAAGTTTGCAGAAAGGTATCTTCATTTTCTGCCACGCACCGGCCACGCGGTAAAGAACGGGAATGTTTATACGACAGATTACGTCAGATCATCATTTGAATGTAAATTTGATTTCAATACAGATTACTCAAAAGATATCTACTCAGTTGAGGCTCCTGACGGAATTGAACCATCAGGGGCAGGAGCAGTGTGTGCGTTCAGGTACGGGGAAACAAATGCTTCTGCAGGAGTGATTTATAAAGGTACACACAGGACTGTAATTCTCGGTTTTCCATTTGAAACCATCACAGGATCAGAAAACAGGAATACTTTAATGAAACAGATTTTGAATTTTTTTGAAAAATAATTTCACATGGAAAAGAAAATAGCATGCTTTATGCCATTTTCCGGAAAGGAATCTTCAGAACTCACTATAGCTGCACTTAAAGCATCACAGGTTGTTGATAAAATTATTATTGTAAGCGGGAAAGATACTTTGCACGAAATTACTGATCCGCTTGTTTCTTTCCTGGAATCAGACGGACTGACATCATCAGCCACTCTCAGAAAGTTGGGTGAACTGGCAGACCAGCCTTATATTCTTTTATATACAGGCTTCTTTCCTCTTGATCCCGGTATTTTTGCCCTGAAGAGACTGATGCAGGTCTGTGACGACACCAGCGCCGGCATCGTATATTCAGATTATATTGAAAACAAAGATGGTAAGCTGTCTCCACATCCTGTTATCGATTATCAGGAAGGAAGTCTCAGGGATGATTTCAACTTCGGTTCATTGATAATGTATGAAGGATCGGCTTTCAGGGATGCCTGCGCCAAAATGGAAAGAGATTACAAATTTGCCGGGTTATATGACCTGCGGCTGAAGATCTCGCGGCAACATCCGGTCATTCATCTTCCGGAACTACTTTATACGATAGTTGAAACTGATACAAGGAGGTCGGGAGAAAAGTTGCACGATTATGTCAATCCCCGGAACAGGGCTGTACAGATCGAAATGGAAGCAGCATGCACGGATCATCTTAAAATGATAAATGCATGGCTTAAACCTGAATTCACGCAGATAAGCCTGGATAATGAGAATTTCAAATATGAGGCATCTGTGATCATCCCCGTAAAGAACAGGGTAAGAACTATCGGTGATGCAATTAAATCCGTACTTAGCCAGGAAACCTTATTCAGGTTCAACCTCATTGTGGTGGATAATTACTCTTCTGACGGGACAAGTGATGTTATTAGATCTCTTGCCAGGGATGATCACCGGATCATTCATGTGATTCCTGAAAGAAAGGACCTCGGAATCGGCGGATGCTGGAATGAAGGAATATTTCATCCGGAATGCGGTAAGTTCGCCATTCAGCTCGACAGCGATGATATGTATATCGACAATAATGTGATTGCCACGATTGTCAGGGCATTTTATGAGCAGAATTGTGCGATGGTCATCGGATCATATAAAATGGTTAACTTCAACCTGGAAGATATTCCGCCCGGATTGATCGACCACAGGGAATGGACACCTGACAACGGTAGAAATAATGCATTGAGAATTAATGGATTGGGGGCGCCCAGATCTTTCTACGTTCCGGTTTTAAGGAATATCAGGATCCCAAATGTAAGCTATGGTGAGGATTATGCAGTCGGACTTGCAATAAGCAGGCATTACCGGATAGGGCGTATTTATGATCCCCTATATCTCTGCAGGAGGTGGGATGAAAATTCCGATGCGGCTCTTGATGTACATAAAGCCAATTCGCATGATCTTTATAAGGACAGGATAAGGACGATAGAATTACTGGCAAGAAAGAAGATCAACAGCGGATCCCGGGTATAAATAAAATTCAGGGCATTACCAGATTGCAGATTCAACAAGTCCGAAAAACGGGAGAGAGTTTATAATAATAATAAGTATGTTTTCTGATAAGATATCCGATCTTTTTACAGCGCAGGTCACTGAATGGCAGCTTGCCGGAGATAATTACCGCCTGCTGCAAAAAGTTAAGACCCGGCACTTTGACTTCGGTGGTTTTGAGGTACTTGTCCAGTTCAATCCTGAACGAATGGTCTCATCAGCCGCTAAAGTTGATTCCGGGTCGGTAGGATCAAGGCCATGCTTTCTTTGTCAGAAGAACAGGCCGCCCCTGCAGAGAGGTGTAAGATTTGAAAGTGATTTCACTGTACTTGTCAATCCTTTTCCCATTTTCAACAGACATCTTACAATACCTTCAGACGAACATACCGACCAGAGAATAAGATACAATTTTGGCAAAATGCTCTCGCTTGCCGAATCCCTGCCCGCTTACATAATCTTCTATAATGGTCCCGAGTGTGGAGCATCAGCCCCTGACCATTTCCATTTTCAGGCAGGAAACAGGGATCTCATACCTCTTGAAAAGGATTTTTCCTCAGGACGGTTTGCAGAAATTATTTTTTCCAGAAAGGGTGTTGAAGTATGGCTGTGGAGAAATTATCTCCGTGGAATAATATCTTTAAGTAGTGCCGGAAGGGAACCACTCGAAACAATGTTTCATATGATTTTTGAAAGATTTTCTGCCCTGCAGCCAGGACTGCCGGAACCCATGATGAATATACTGACTTACAAAACCGGACAATCATGGATAGTCCATATTATACCGCGGAAACAGCATCGGCCGGCACAATATTCTGCGGAAGGGAAAGACCGGCTGATTATCAGTCCTGCTTCAGTAGATCTCGGTGGTGTGGTTATCACTCCCCGCGAAGAAGATTTCAGGAAGATAACAACAGGGGATCTGACAGATATATTCAGACAGGTCTGCTGGCCGGATGACGAATTACATCATGTAATCAGTGATCTGAAATGAAGAAAGAAAGAAAGTTTCCGGAAGTCATGGCGGGTATCTTTTCTGACGAAGTGATCTCATTCACCCTGCATGGCCTTTTTATGCCTGAGTCAGACAACCTCAGGTTATCCGGTAATTGTAAGGTATTTTACGATGGAGGCAGTATCGTTCTGCAGGCAGGTGACAGGGAGATTGAATTTACGGGGCAGCTTATGCTTGTCCCGGTTGACCCATCATGTTCATTTACGCTGCATGGTGTTACCATCGGACTGGAATTTCACTGGCAGAGGAAAGAGGATCAGTCTTTCCGCGGTTGTCTGAGGTTTAAAGCCGGGAATGAAAAGATCACTGCAATAAACCATATCCCGGTTGAAGAATATCTGAAGAGTGTCATCTCATCTGAAATGAGGGCCAATGCCTCTGAGGAGCTGCTGAAAGCTCATGCAGTGATATCGCGCGGGTGGCTTCTCGCCCAGATTGAAAAACGCAGAAACATTGCTGTTGACACAGAAAAATACCGGACAGATTTCACGTCTGACACTGAAATCATCAGGTGGTACGACAGGGAAGATCATAAGGAATTTGATGTTTGTGCTGATGATCATTGTCAGAGATATCAGGGGATAACAAAGGTTGCCACCCCGGCTGTTATAAAAGCGGTTGAGGAAACTTCGGGGGAAGTAATGACCTATGAAGGATCGATTTGTGATACAAGATATTATAAATGCTGTGGAGGCCTTACCGAGCTTTTTGAGAACGTATGGGAGCCGGTTAGTCATCCTTATCTGCAGAGAATTGTCGATAATCCTGTACCTCCGGAAGCTTACGATCTTGATTTTACGAAGGATGAAAACATAAGAAAATGGATATCATCCAAACCGGAAGCATTCTGTAATACTACTGATAAAAAAGTGCTTAATCAGGTTTTAAATGATTATGACCTGGAAACCACGGATTTTTACCGGTGGACGGTAACTTACAGCAGGGATGAACTAAGTGAACTCATAAGGACTAAAACCGGGATAGATTTCGGGATAATAAATGAGCTGATCCCTCTGGAAAGAGGAACTTCCGGGAGGATCATAAGGCTGAAGATCGAAGGGACCTTAAAAACTATGATAATCGGTAAGGAACTGGAAATAAGAAAATCCTTATCCAAAACACATCTTTACAGCTCATGTTTTATTCCTGAAAAGATCGTTCGTGACGGTGAGGTATTTTTTATCCTGCATGGAGCGGGCTGGGGACATGGTGTGGGATTGTGCCAGATTGGAGCAGCGGTTATGGGTGCAAAGGGCTATAAATATGATGAGATATTAATGCATTATTTTAAAGGTGCAAGGCTTGAGAGGAAATATTAATAACCCCGTCACGATCTTAGAAACAGGACAATGGATATACCTGAAGTATAACAAATTAAACCGCAAAGAACGCAAAGGTATTACGCAAAGATCACAAAGATACATTTCACTATGATTTAACTTTGCGAACTTTGCGCATACTTAGCGTGCTTTGCGGTTCCGGAATATATTTTAAATGACTGAATATGAACAAAAATCTCTTCATTTTCCTTTTATGCATGTTTCTGGTACCCACCCTGTCAGCCCAGTCGTGGATAAGGATAAACCAGCTTGGTTATCTGCCGGAATCAGTTAAGGTAGCTGTCTTTATTTCAACAGAAGAAGTGACCCTGAAAGATTTTACTGTTCATGATGCTATAACAGACAAGATAGTTTTTAAGGAGAAAGCTCAGAATTACAGTGGTGAAGACTGGGGGATGCGTACAGCGGCACGGTTAGACTTTTCGAAGCTTGAAATCCCGGGAGGATATTATATCCGGTCAGGGAATACGATATCCGAATCCTTCAGAATCTCAGCTGATGTTTATATGGGTACCACTGATTTTCTGTTGAAATACATGCGGCAGCAGAGATGCGGTTACAATCCATATTTTGCCGATTCCTGCCATACACATGATGGTTTTATAGTGGATCATCCCGGTAAGTCCGGACAGGTTATTGATGTAAAGGGAGGCTGGCATGATGCCACTGATTATCTGCAGTATGTAACAACCTCGGCAAATGCTGTTTATCAGATGCTCGTAGCGTATAAAAGAAATCCTGAGGTTTTCGGGGATGAATATGATGCTTCCGGAGATCCCGGCAGCAACGGTATTGCAGATATCCTTGATGAAGCAAAATGGGGGATGGACTGGCTGCTAAAAATGAATCCCGACAGCGGCGAGATGTATAACCAGCTTGCAGATGACCGTGATCATGTGGGATTCAGACTGCCCATGGGGGATAAGGCATCATATGGAAATGGGCCGTACAGACCTGTTTATTTTGTTACGGGAAAATCCCAGGGATTGTCAAAATATAAAAACAGAACCACAGGAGTCTCCTCGACCGCGGGTAAGCTTGCTTCAGCCTTCGCAATTGGAGCTGATGTTTTCAGGAATAAGGATGCTGAGCTCTCTGAAAGGTTAAGAGCAAAGGCGGAAGACGCCTGGGAATTTGCCCTGACTGATCATGGTACCACCCAGACAGCCTGTACAGTTTCGCCATATTTTTATGAAGAGGATAATTATGTGGATGATCTTGAGCTTGCCGCATGGGAGCTTTTCTCTCTTTCAGGTGACTCTTCCTATATTGTTCAGGCTGATTACTGGGGGACGCTGGAGCGGGTTTCACCATGGATCGAGATGGATACTGCCCGTCATTATCAGTTCTATCCTTTTGTCAACCTCGGGCATGCCGGGCTTGCAAAGTCAGAAACAAAATATTCTGAAAAATATAAAGCTTTTATGAGAAGAGGGCTCCGGATGATGGAGGAAAGAAGAACAGAGGATCCTTTTAAAGTTAAAATACCATTTATATGGTGTTCAAATAATTATGTTACTGCAGCACTTACACAGCACTTGTTTTATGCAGAGGTAACAGGCGATGATCAGTTTGCAGAGACAGAAGCAGCTTTACGTGACTGGTTATTCGGATGCAATCCATGGGGGACATCAATGATATGCGGTCTGCCGGCAGGCGGCGATTATCCGCAATATCCACATTCTTCCCTGACTGCTGTAACCGGAAAGATACCGGAAGGAGGACTTGTTGACGGTCCGATCTACCGCAGGATCTATGACCAGCAACTCGGTCTGTCTCTTCTGCGTCCTGATCCCTACGTACAATTCCAGAATGGTAAGGCTCTCTATCATGACGACATAGGAGACTACAGTTCAAATGAACCTACAATGGATGGTACAGCTGACCTTACAATATACTTGTCGGCTCTCGAAAAGGAAGGATTAAAACAATCTGCTGCCCGCAGGGGAGAACTTATTGATGAAAATGGTGCAATAATCAGAAAAAATGACAGGAAGGAAATTTATCTGCTTTTTTCTGCTGATGAGTTCAGGGAGGGAATGGATCATATTCTGGATGTACTGGCAAAAACCGGATCAAGCGGTTCATTCTTTTTTACAGGTAATTTCCTCAGGAATCCGGGGAATGATGAAATTCTGAAAAAGATTATATCAGCAGGTCATTTTATTGGTCCTCATTCGGATAAACATCTTCTTTACGCTTCCTGGGAAAAAAGGGATTCACTTCTTGTGGATAAGGGACTTTTCATTTCCGATCTGAAAACAAATTATGCCGGACTCTCTAATAAGAAGATCAAACAGCCTGAAACAAAGTATTTCCTTGCTCCTTATGAATGGTATAATTCTGCAGTTGCGAACTGGACTGCATCACTTGGTGCAAAACTCATTAATTTCACTCCGGGTACAGGTACGAATGCCGACTATACCACACCCGATATGCAGAACTATAAGTCGTCTCAGGAATTGTATGACCGGCTTAAGGGATTTGAGTCGACTGACCCGAATGGATTAAGAGGGGCCCTTATATTAATTCATCCGGGAACCCATCCGGACAGGACTGATAAATTTTATTTGAAACTTGAAGAAATAATCGCGTATTTCTCTGCAAAAGGATATACTTTTAACAGTTTACAGAATCAGTAAAATGGAGATAAAAAAGGATCGGTCGCCATGGGCCTGGGTACCCACACTGTATTTCTATCAGGGTGTGCCCTACAGCATTGTAATGATCACCTCAGGGCTGATCTACAAGACGATGGGTATCTCCATTGCCTCATTTGCTTTCTGGACAAGCCTTCTGTATCTTCCCTGGACGATTAAACCATTATGGAGCCCTTATGTTGATGTAGTATCGACAAAGAGGAACTGGGTTGTATGGACACAGCTGGGGCTCGGATTGGCCTTTATTGCTGCAGGGATCCTTATGCCCCTCCCTTTCTTTTACCCGCTTACCCTTGCTCTTTTCGCCCTTATTGCAATTGGTTCTGCCAGTCATGATATAGCGGCTGATGGCTTCTATATGTACGCCCTCGACCAGCATAAACAGGCATTTTATGTCGGTATACGTTCCACATTCTACCGCTTTGCAATGCTTACAGCCCTGGGAATAATCCCGGTGATCGCAGGACTTGTATTAAAAAATACAGGGCTGGAATCAGTTAATTTTGAGGCTGTTTCTGTGCAGGCTGAAGAATATGAACCTTTTGATCCGTCATCAATCAATATTATAAGTTCAGAAGATGAACCGGAGATACTTTTATTCCCTGAACAACTTCAGGTGCCCCTTTATCAGGCAGGACAATCACTTCCGGACTCATCTGTAATTTATATCGCATTGTCTGCTCCTCCCGAAGAAGGAAAGACGGTTGTAGTAAATGTTACACGAAAGACAGGAAGCAAGGATATCGATATTTCTAAAAACCAGTCCGGCAGGTTTGAGTTCACAAGCCTTAACTGGAATAAACCTGTGGCTCTTTCCGTAAAAGTGAACAGAAATCTGACCGTTTCAACGTCATCGGGGTTTCTTGTCACCGCAGGGAACGTAGCATTCAGCTGGACCGTCGCACTTGGTTTCATAGGGGTGCTTCTTGTTCTGCTGGCAATATATAACCGTATTATCCTTCCCCATCCTGCTGAGAACGATGAAAAAGAAAAGATCAGCTGGGGTGTTTATAAAGAGGTCTTTGTATCTTTCTTCACAAAACCCGGAGTAATACCGGCTCTGTTGTTCTTCCTGTTTTACAGGCTGGGTGAATCACAGCTTGTCAAAGTTGCAACACCGTTCCTTGTCGATTCACGAAGTACAGGCGGGATAGGACTTACTTCGGCGCAATATGGTATAGCTTACGGTACCATCGGGATGCTTTGTTTAACACTCGGAGGTATCCTTGGTGGTATAGCAGCTTCGAAATACGGATTAAAACGGCTTATATGGATAATGGCTGTCTGTATCAATCTGCCCGACGCGGTATATGTTTATCTTGCATATTCCCAGCCGATGCCGGAGAATATAATGGTATATCTCTCGATAGCTCTTGAGCAGTTCGGTTATGGATTCGGATTTATTGCCTATACTCTTTACATGCTGTATTATGTCAGTGAAAGCCGTTATAAAACAGCAGAATATGCTATCTGTACATCATTAATGGCCCTCGGGATGATGCTTCCCGGAATGATCTCAGGATCACTCCAGGAACTTCTTGGATATCAACACTTCTTTATATATGTTTTAATCTGTACCATACCAGGATTCCTGATTATCCCTTTCCTCAGAATAGATCCTGCTTTTGGTATAAAAAAGAATTAACTGCAAAATGAAATTTGATAAACTCAAGGCTGAACTGAAGGGAGATCTTTTTACGGATAAGATGCACAGGATACTCTATGCGACAGACGGATCTGCATACAGGGAACTGCCACTTGCTGTCGTAAGGCCGAAAGATAAGGAGGATATAAAAAAGACGATAGCTTTTGCCAGGTCAGTAAAAAGTTCGGTCATCCCCAGGGGAGCGGGTACATCCCTTGCGGGCCAGGTGGTAGGCTCCGGCATCGTTCTGGATGTTTCGAAATATATGAACAGGATAATTGAAGTCAATCCTTCTGAAAAATGGGTAGTGGTTGAACCGGGAGTCATCCTGGCGGAACTTAATAAGCATCTTGAATCATTTGGACTTATGTTTGGTCCGGAAACATCAACGGCCAACCGTTGCTGTATGGCAGGAATGCTCGGGAATAACTCATGCGGAGCTCATTCACTGATTTATGGTAGTGTCAGGGACCATATACTTGAAACGGAGGTGATACTTTCCGACGGATCAGAGGCCACATTCCGGCCACTTACCACCAGGCAGTTCACTGAAAAATGTAACAGCGAAAATAATTCGATTGAAACATCTGTTTACCGGTACATAAGGAACATTTTATCTGATCCCGGTAACCAGGAGGAGATAAGAAAACAGTACCCTCATCCTGATCTGAAACGGAGGAATAACGGTTATGCACTTGATGCACTTCTTGACACCGATCCTTTCACCGGGAACGGAGAAAAAATAAACATATGCAGGCTGCTTGCAGGCTCCGAAGGAACACTGGCTTTTACTACCAGGATGAAACTCAATCTGCTTCCGCTGACTAAGCTGAAGACCGGTCTCATTTGTGCACATTTCACGAGCCTGTCAGATGCTGTCAAGGCTAATAATCTGATCCTTAAGCATAAACCTGCTGCAGTTGAGATGATTGACGACTTTATCCTCGATTGTACAAAAGATAATATCAGCCAAAGCAAAAACAGGTTCTTTATAAACGGTAATCCAAAGATCATATTGATTATTGAGATCCTGAGAAAGACAGAAAAAGAGATAATTAAAACAGCTCAGAATATAGAGAAGGATCTGCGCAGTTCAGGATATGGTTACCATTTCCCGCTTTATACCGATGATAACGAAATACAGGGAATCTGGGATTTGAGAAAGGCCGGTCTTGGTGTGCTTCTGATTATTCCCGGAGAAAAGCGGTCTGTTCAGGTAATTGAAGATACAGCTGTGCTTCCGGATTATTTTCCTGATTATATTGAAGAATTTCAGGGTGTTCTGAAAAAACACAATCTGAACTGCGCCTATTACGCGCATATAGCTACGGGAGAACTTCATCTGAGCCCTCTTCTCGACCTTAGAGATCCGGCTGATGTGGCAATTTACCGGAGCCTGGCAACAGAAATTGCGCATCTTGTTAAAAAATACAGGGGTTCTCTTAGCGGTGAACATGGTGATGGCCGGCTGAGAGGAGAATTCATTCCTCTTATGCTGGGTGAAAAGATCTACAGTATTCTCCGGAACCTTAAAAAGACATGGGATCCGTATAATATTTTAAATCCCGGGAAGATAATTGATTCTCCTCCCATGCATACAAACCTCCGGTACAGGACCGGAGAATATATTAAACCTCTTGAAACAATCTTTAGTTTTCCTGATAAAGGAACTATACTCAGTGCAGCAGAAAAATGCAGTGGTTCTGGTGATTGCCGGAAAAGTTCCATTATCGGGGGAACAATGTGCCCGTCATTCATGGCTTCCGGAGATGAGGATAAATCGACAAGGGGACGGGCAAATATACTTCGTGAGTATCTGACCCGCTCAAAAAAGAAGCATCCCTATAATCATAAGGAAATATATAAGGTGATGGATCTCTGCCTTTCATGTAAGGCATGCAAATCGGAATGCCCTTCAAATGTCGATATGACAAAGCTCAAGGCGGAATTCCTTCAGCATTATTACAGACTTCATGGAATACCAGTCAGGACGCTGCTAATCGGATGGCTACCCAGGATCAACCGGTTTGGCCACCTCATAAGACCCCTGACAAATACGGTCACAGGTCTTCCATTTTTCAAGAAGATTATAAGGTTTGAAGTAAAAAGAAGTATTCCGCTCCTGTCGAAGATCACACTGAGGACCTGGGCTGAAAAATGCCAGAGCGGTTCAAAGAATATGAAAGATCCGTTGGGAAAGGTTTATCTTTTCGCTGATGAATTTACAAATTACAACGAAAGCGATATCGGTATAAAAACGATTCTGCTTCTCGAAACTCTTGGATATCAGGTTGTAATACCTACGCATATCGAAAGCGGAAGGACATTTTTATCGAAAGGATTACTTAGGAGCGCCAGAAAGGTGGCAGAGAAGAATGTATCGATGCTGAAGGATCTGGTTTCTGAAACAACCCCTCTGATCGGGATAGAACCATCCGCGATACTGACATTCAGGGATGAATATCCCGAAATTGTGAAGGATAGCCTGAAAGAATCTGCAAAGCAACTGGGAAACCATTCCATGATGCTTGATGAATTCATAAGCAGGGAATATGAGAATGGCAGAATAAGCTCAGCCCAGTTTGCCGACGATGCGCTGTTGATAATGTTGCATGGTCACTGCCAGCAGAAAGCGATCGCTTCCACTTCCTTTACAAAAAAAATGCTTTCAATACCTGCTAATTACAGGGTTGAGGAGATACCAAGCGGGTGCTGCGGCATGGCAGGATCATTCGGTTATGAAAAGGAACATTATGAGCTCAGTATGAAGATAGGAGAGATGGTACTGTTCCCCGCAGTTCGATCTGCACCTGAAGATGCTGTAATAGCCGCTCCGGGAACATCCTGCCGGTGCCAGATCCTCGAAGGAACAGGAAGAAAAGCAATGCATCCGGCAGAGATCATGTACGATGCTTTATTGAGATAACTGGGGGGTTAAGGCGTTAGCCGTCATCATATGGAAATTTTAATAACATGAACTACTATAATTAACAGGTTTATAGGAAATTAGTTTCCCTTCCTTTCTAAGGAGGGGTGGCCAGACGCAGAAAACATCAGACTTGCAGAAATATAAATTGTCTGGCCGGGGTGGTTAATTTGATTTTTACTTGTTACTTAATTTATTATGAAACAGACACCTTTTCAACCGAAAAAGTCTTAAACCTCTCAGAGCATATCTGAGAAATAACTCTATTTCAGCTGAATCCTCTTTTAACCACCCCGGCCGGGACAGCATAATTGAAAATATTCTAAAGTCAGTAATCCCGGCCACCCCTCCTTCAAAAAAAGGAGGGGAAACTTTAAACTCCAAAACACCTTATGCTATCAGTAAATGGATTGCGATTGATATCAAGTAATATAAAATAAATCATGAAACTAAAGGGTTTGACAGATGTTGAATTGTCGTTCCGGAGACGATCCGGAAGAACAGCCCATTCAACAAAGGTTCCTTATTTAGTCGTTCAGAACTTTCCCGAGCTGGGATTACTGACTTCCCTGAGATTCCTTGAATGGGTCTCGGAAAATCCGGGTGGATTGATCAGCCTTCCCACAGGGAAAACGCCTGAATATTTCATTAAATGGACAATGAGGTTTCTTAATGACTGGGCAAAACCTGAGACCAGAAGGATAATGGAAGATAATGGGTTTTCAATCAGAAAAAAACCTTCTCTTCAGAAGCTGAGATTTGTCCAGATTGATGAGTTCTATCCGATTGATCCACGGCAGCAGAACAGTTTCTATAATTATGTTCTTAATTTTTATATCAAAGGATTCGGACTTGATCCATCCGGAGCTCTTCTGATGAATGCCGAAAATATAGCTCTGTATGACGGATTGCATTATTCACAAGTATTCCCAGATAACAGGATAGACCTTACTTTACGGAACAGGGAAGCAATAACTCCTCTTGAAAAAATACAACAGGCTTCGCTCTTCAGGATAGATAACTGGTGTACTGAATATGAGAACCGGATAAGAGAGGCAGGAGGAATAGGCTTTTTCCTGGGAGGTATAGGCCCTGACGGCAGCATTGCCTTTAATACCCGGGGCAGCGATCAGAATTCGACTACACGGCTTACAGCAACCAATTTTGAATCACAGGCAGCAGCGGCAGGTGACCTTGGAGGTATTGAAGTATCCCGGAAGAGGCTGGTGTTAACAATTGGTCTGGGTACCCTGACCTTCAATCCTGACTGTACCGCCATAGTTTTTGCAGCCGGTGAAGCTAAGGCTCAGGTGATAAAAAACGCACTCGAAAATGAACCCGATAACCTTTTCCCTGCAACAGTATTACAGAGGCTGAAAAATGCGAGGTTTTATCTGACACAGGGCGCTGCCATCCAGCTTCATGACAGTGTTGAAAGATATTATCGCCGGGGAGACTGGAGTTTTGAAAAAACTGAAAGAGCAGTCTTTGACCTTTGCCGGAAAATCGATAAATATGCTCATAATCTGGAGTTGAAAGATCTTAAAAATGACGAATATTGTTCCCTTATTCCTGATCTGAGCCTCAAAGTGGTCAGGGATGTAATAGAATCGACAAAAAACAAGATCGAAAAAGGAAGGGTAAAGGAGAATGATCAGATTTTCCTTCATACGGGCCCACACCATGATGATATTATGCTCGGGATCTTTTCATGCATTGTACCCCAATTGAGGATACACACAAACCGCTTTCACTTCGCAATTCTGACTTCAGGTTTCACAGCGGTGACCAATAAGATGTTACTGAACCTCATGGAGGAGACTCTGAGTCATATCGGACAGGGTAAGATACAAATGCTCAGGTACCCTGATTTCTTTGATAAGGGATACAGGTATAAGTTCGACAAGGATGTGAGCCATTACCTCGATAAGGTTGCAGATCGGGACGAAAAAGGAAAGCTGAGGGGCATCTGTCATCGGATCACAAGGGTTATGGTTGATGTTTATAATCTGAAATCGAAAGAAGAACTTATAAATCAGCTTGAAAAGAATATCGATATTTTAAAGACCAGCTACAGTGGAGAAAAAAATCCTCCGGACATTCAGAAGCTAAAGGGAATGCTCCGGGAATTTGAGGAGGAGCTTGTATGGGCTCACTATGGGGTTAAGGTTAAAAATATTGAGCATCTGCGGCTGGGTTTTTACACAGGCAACATTTTTACATCCCAGCCACAAAAGACAAGAGATGTAATGCCGATCCTTAAAATGTTCAGGCGTATTCAACCTACTGTCATAAGTCTGGCCTTCGATCCCGAAGGATCGGGGCCTGATACTCATTATAAAGTCCTTCAGGCAATTGCCCAGGCATTGATCCAGTGGAAAAAGGAAAAGGACCTGTCTGAACTGAGGATCATCGGGTACAGAAATGTCTGGTTCAGATTTCATCCTTCCGAAGCAAATGTTTTCACCCCGGTATCGCTGAATTCAATGGCAGTCCTTGACTGGTCCTTCAGGAACTGCTATATCAGTCAGGTTGATGCTTCATTTCCCAGTCCGGAACTGGATGGACCTTTCTCGGATTTGTCACGTCAGATATGGGTTGAACAATATAAGCAGGTTCAGCTTATTCTTGGTAAAGATTTCTTTTATGAAAATGACAGTCCTAAGATCCGTGCCACACATGGCATGATATTCTATAAAGAAATGAATATTGACGAATTCATTATGAAGGCACGGCAGCTTGAGAAGAGTATGGAAGGTGATTTCGTTACCACATAAATTAAGAATTATAATTGAATCTCCGGTATTAACATTCTGTAGAGCTTATTGAATTATTTTCCATAACCTCTACGAGGTAAAGAGCCATGTGGGATAACCGGGGGCTACAATACCATATGCCCTACGGGCAAATGATTGCTTTATGCTACAATAGGGTCTACTTCCTTCCCTAACCTCTACGAGGTAAAGAATTCTGGATGATAACCGTTTTCTACAATACCATATGCCCTACGGGCAAATGATTGCTGTATGCTACAATAGGGTCTACTTCCTTCCCTAACCTCTACGAGGTAAAGAATTCTGGATGATAACCGTTTTCTACAATACCATATGCCCTACGGGCAAATGATTGCTGTATGCTACAATAGGGCCTACTTCCTTCCATAACCTCTACGAGGTAAAGAATTCTGGATGATAACCGTTTTCTACAATACCATATGCCCTACGGGCAAATGATTGCTGTATACGCTACCAGATGAAACTATTCCGCGTAGCGGATTTGGTGTTGATATTCATCAATGATTT
>Ga0209606_1003027_pt1 | contig 17488 bp, 17 predicted proteins | sample AD_UKC057_MetaG_FD_184412 | JGI IMG/M metagenome (GOLD analysis project Ga0209606, IMG submission 184412) | Active sludge microbial communities of municipal wastewater-treating anaerobic digesters from USA - AD_UKC057_MetaG (SPAdes) (version 2) | ecosystem: Engineered > Bioreactor > Anaerobic >...
TATCGGAGTCCCTGAAGGAACTTATTCAATGACTGTAACAAGGGAAAACTATGTTGATACCGGTATTGAAGGTGTTGTTGTGGTTCCGGGGAATAAAACAGTAAGGGATTTCGTCCTGACAGCTCTCCTGGTCTATATTAGTTCAGAAATCGAAAATGATGCTCCCTCTGTAATTGTAATGACATTTAGCCTTCCCCTGGCCGGAATTGTTCCGGATCTTTCAGCTTTTAACGCAACGGTTGCAACAGTAGCAAGGATAGTCAGTTCGGTCGCCGTCTCCGGCAACACAGTCAGGCTGACTCTATCAGCTGCTGTATTAAAGGGAAATGCCGTAACTGTTGCCTACACAAAACCTGCAACTAAACCTCTTCAGACACCGGATGGACTTCAGGTACCCTCTTTCACCTCCGAGAATGTAACCAATAAAGTTAACTGATAACTTCAAAAAATCAGTGACCCGGAGTCAACCTCCGGGTTTTTTATTTTTATGAGACCGACGAGAACTAATTGCCTGCCCCCGGAATTCAGTTTCATGTGACAAATGGCCAGTGAGTTTGCTGAAGCTCTGAAAACAGAATCCGGATCTACCATCAAGGTGGAAATTTGTGTAAACAAATAGAGAAATATTAATATTCAGAACCCCCATTTTAAAGATTCATGAACCTTTCACAGTCTTTGTATGACACACTGATAACTGTTTCGGAAGCAATCAAACCATCGGGATATGTCTTACTGGATAATAGTTATATTCCGGAAGAAGTTCAAACAAACTATAATCGTTGTTTAAGGCAAAATAGCTTTTATGAGCAGATAACCACTGCGGGGTTTGAAATCATTCAGGAAGTAATTTTTGAAAAGGATTTTATTGAAGAATCGGATAGTTATATATTTAATTCTATTGAAAAAAGGATTAACGAACTGAAAAGTGAGTACCCCGGTAAAAAAGAAATATTTGATGAATATTTAAAAGTTCAGGAAGATGAAAACTATATTCTCGAAAATGAACTTATAACGGGAATGTGGTTGCTAAAATTAAAAACCATATCATAAATCCAGCCCGTAACATTCCATTTAGCCTTTTCCAATTACATTTGAATTTCCATTATAACTGCCATTTTCAGATCGGATTCATAGACTTATCCAGGCATATTTGTTTTGTCAGCATGAAGGCTCATAATGTCTATATACTATCATCTGCTATATATGAATCGGATGGAAGGATATTTATTTGACTTGCATCATTGTCTTTCATAAATTTGTTGATATATTCTGTTTTTAAGTTAATTAAGGGTATTTATTCATCGATATTTAATTTTAATACTTTTTTGCATTAAGGATTGTTATGATTAACGTAGCTCTGCCATGAAATCCTGATTACGTATTTCCTGATCCGGGAGATTATTTAGAATATTCTTATTTAATAACATAATACAGATTGTCATGAAATTAAAGCTCTGCTCTTTTTTTTCACTACTATTTATTTCAATGGTCTGGTTACGTGCCCAGGATTATCAGATCAGTTTTGCCGGTTCAGGTGCTGCAACAACTGTTGCAACAGTTAAGGTTGAGAACTTAACTCAGGGAACTGAAATTACCATGAATGGAAGTGATGTCTTACATCTAAAGGCAACCATCACGGGAATCGAGACAGTTAACAGTGATGTAACAAGTAATATAGTCTTTTATCCTAATCCGATGAATGATTTCACGAAGATGAAATTCGTATTGCCGGTATCAGGTGAAACTGTTATTTCCCTCTATGATATTTCAGGAAGGGAAATAGTCAGGAAACAGGATTTACTGACTATCGGACAGCATATTTATGAGATTCACGGAATCGGAGAAGGAATTTATTTTGCAAGAATCGTTTCGGGCAGGTATTCTTTTAATGGAAGATTAATAAGTGACGGCTCACATAGTAATAATACAAAAATAGAATATGCCGGTTCAGGCGAGACTAAGAATCCAACAGTGTTGAAGGCAAGGGAAAGTGATTCAAAAGGACCAAATGCAGAAGTCTTTATGCAATATAACACCGGTGACAGGTTAAAATATACTGCTATTTCAGAGAATTACAGATCAGTATTTACAGATATCCCTGCTGCAAACAGCAACACTATCGTATTTAACTTTACTGCCTGCAGTGATGGTAATAGCTTTAATTATCCTACAGTTCAGATAGGGGCACAGACCTGGATGGCAGAAAACCTTAAAACGACAAAATATAATGATGGCACGGATATCCCTAATGTAACAGTTGGTACAGTATGGGAAAGCCTTACCACACCTGCATACTGCTGGTTTAATAATGATGCCGCGAACAAGGATATTTACGGGGCTCTGTATAACTGGCACACCGTTGCGACAGGGAAACTCTGTCCTGCAGGATGGCATGTACCGATGGATAACGAGTGGGCAACACTGGCCTATTTCCTTTATACAAATGGCTATAAATGTGACGGAACATATGGCGGGACATATGCTATCGCCAAATCCCTTGCGGCTACAACAAACTGGAAGGCATCAAATGTGACTGGTACCGTGGGGAATACCGATTTCCCTGATAAGAGAAATGCAACCGGTTTTACTGCACTTCCGGGTAGCAACCGGTACAGTGATCCCGGAGGGGAGTTTGGCGGGGTTGACGGTACTATTGGAGACTATGCCAACTGGTGGTCAGCTACCGAGGTAACAAATACAATAAAAGCAAAAGGTCGATGGATGCATTATGAGGATAGAGTAATTTTACATTAATATTCCTGATCAATAACCATTCATCCCTAGCAGGCTCTTGTTACTTTCAGGCTGGGTGCTGCGATATGTTATTGTATGTATCTTTAAATTCTCACCGACATACATGGATATGACTTTAGACTTTGACCGCTTATATTCCAAAGACCCAGGAGTCAAATATGGATTTACGAAGGAGTTATTGAATATTGCTTCAAATAATCCTGAGTCGTTGTATAACCATTTTGACCATTTCCGGGAAATGCTAAGAAGTGATAATAATATAATTAAATGGACAGCGATTGATATTATCGGATATCTTTCTGCGGCAGGTGTTGACAACAAAACAGATAATAAAATCAACAACCTCATTAAATTATTGCATGACGGAAAGCTGATTACATGCAATCACGCTATTTTCGCTCCTGGACTTATTGCAGTATTCTGAGTTCCTCCTTTTTTGCATCCTTTATACTTACGTTCAGTTCAAACCCTATCAGGATAGCTATTGAGTTCAGGTAAATTAATCCTAAAATAGCTATAAATTCACAAAAATCCAACGGCTGATTGTCTTTAGTGAAGAAAAGAACTTAATACTCCTTTAAGCTCTGAAAGAGCGGATTTATGAATAACCTCCGGCTGTCGCCGGGGATTATTCTTTGAACCAGGCTGATGCAGGTTTATTTATTCCAGTCTTAATTTACCTGAGAATCCTGAGGGGTAACAAAATTGATAGTATCTTTGTGTAAATATTCCTATAATGAACAGATTAATAAAAGATAAACTTAAAGAAATAAATGAAATCTGTGAAAGATTTGACGTAAGAGAATTGTATGTCTTTGGATCTGCAACTACGGAAAAATTCAATAACAATAGTGATATTGATATTCTTGTATATTTTAAGGACTTATCAGTAGAGAAATACACGGACAATTATTTTGAATTGCATTATTGTCTTGAAAAGTTATTTGCCAGAAAAATAGATTTAATCACTGAGAACTCTTTATCAAATCCCTATTTTATTGAGAGTATAGAGGAAACAAAGCAATTGTTATATGCAGCGTGAAATATTAAAATATCTACATGATATAAAGGTGTCCATTGATTCCATATATGATTTTTTGGGTGACAGAAGAGATCTGAATGTTTATAGAACTAACAAGTTATTACGTCGGGGTATCGAACGTGAACTGGAAATTATTGGTGAAGCGGTTAACAGGATCTTGAAAATAAATCCTTCGTTTGAATTATCAGACTCCAGACGAATAGTTGATTTAAGAAACTGGGTAATACATGGATACGATAAAGTAGATGATGTTATAATCTGGGGAATTATTTTAAGAGATTTACCCGGGTTGAAGAATCAGGTTGAAATACTGTTAAGTCAATAAACAATCGTATGGTACGTTACAATTCTGCCATTACATATCTCTATAAAAAAAGAAACTTCTGGTTGGAAGGTTATTCATGGGCATGAATCTTCACAAGCCCTTCAATAAATGATACCGTATTGATTTTTAATTAAAAGATTTGTAAGCCGTCGGGAATCGGGATTTCATGCCATAATCTGACCTTCGCTTGACTTTGGTATCAGGATAGCGTAATTTTACTTTAATATTCCTTATCAAAAACGATTCATCCGATGACACTCTGGTCAGCAGAAATAAAAGAACTTGAAAAGATATAACAATCACTGAGAGTTAATTTTCCTGATCTTGAATTGGAACCGGGGATGCTTATAAAAGCTTACGATGAGAATATGATCATTCGCTATTCAAGGTATATACAGGAATATTGCCACGTATCAAACCTGTGAAAAATAACAGGTTGTTACAAATTTTAATTTTTCAGCCGGCTTTTAAAGCTCCCGGACATGAAACGCATTAGATTTTATAAACTGAACGTTTGGTTGGAGAAGAAACTCTCTTTCCCGGGTTGTACCGACAAACAGCTGCAGGGCAATATAACCGGGTTTGAAAGCCAGATAAATCTCTCGTTCTTTTCGCTATTGATTTTGATTTTCCTGTTGATTTTTTCGCCCCGGACTACCATATATATCCATTATTTGATAGCATCCATCACTCTTTATATTTTTTCCCTGTTGCTGCAGCTTTTCTTCCCCATGCGCTATTTGGTTATAGCTGCTATATATATGAACCTATACAGGCTTCAGGAGTTAAAGTTATGATCTTAAGCAGTGATTATGAAAAAGCAAAGGAAATAGTGGATAACTATTTCAGGAACATGAATAAAGATGCAACTACTGAAGAAATATAGAAAAAAACAGTATCCTCTATCATTTGCAAAAGCCGGACAGACTGACCACTTTTGGCCGGACTGAAGTTCAAAAATATAAACTACATGATAAGAATTACTTACAACCGGCGGGTGATGGTCGATTAGTTCCGGCGGAGAGTGGTCAAGGTTACCGGCTTATGCACATATACAACTGTTTTTAGTTTTGCAATTATACCTGTTATTCGAAGGTTCTAAAAGTGCAAAATGCTGCAAGACACTGCATTATGGCTAATTCGGTGAACAAATTTGAATTATTTTTCTGTTCACCTATTTGGTGACCGGAATATGCACCAAAAGGGACATTTTTGCACAGGAAGGAAAACAAAAAATCCTGTAAATGTTAAGTTTACAGGATTTTGCATTAATCTGCATATATGTACCGTGGACTGTGTCCACCGAAGCCCGGAGAAGCTTTGGTGAGATAAACTTTGTTAAAAACGAAAAGCCCTCCTGCGCCAAGGCTTCGGAGGGCGAAGGTGGAGATTAGGGGAATCGAACCCCTGACCTTTTGACTGCCAGTCAAACGCTCTAGCCAACTGAGCTAAACCCCCTTCATTAAAAATTATCTCGTAAATCGCTCTTGCCTCCCGATAGCTATCGGGAGGAGCTAAACCCCCATTCAGGCCACAAATATAAAAATAAATCTGTTTTGTAATTAATCTTCCGGAATCCCAATTGATACATTCTTTTAATCACCCTTTCGTTAGTATTATGCCCTGATCCCGGTTTCAATAGCATTAAAATAAATTGGTTGCCGCCCCCTTAGTTCATTTATTTCTGATTCGGCTAAAATATGTAAATCTATTATGATCCCATACTTCAGATCTATATCATAACAAAGATCTATTATCTTATTTTTAATCTCCCAGTTAACCCTTGATTTACCAATCACGAGTACATCATAATCAGATCCAGACTGATCTGTACCCTTTGTCTGGGAACCAAATAAAATTACCTGAAATATCTCATCCCCAAAATATTGTTGTAAATGCTTCTTTAAATCTTTCAATATCCCTATTTTTTCTCTCCTATCCATCATTCATAAAGATTTATGATAATTTCAAGTGAAATTATTAAAATACTTCATATCAACAGTCTCAAAGTTACATCTTTTTCCTGTTAACCTGAAATTGAGGTATAAAAGTCGTAATGAAAATATAATCTTAAGATTAATACGGCGTTTTGTCAGTATTCCGCGATTTTGTACTTTTGCACTCACTTAAAATCGATGATGGCTTTATTCAGGAATATATCCGATTTCGATGATCTTGTCTTCGCTTCCCGAAACAGGGAATATGGCGCATACAAGCTCAGAAAAGGATATCTCTCCGCCCTGTCTGCAGGAATTGCAGCCGCAATTATTATAGCATCAGCCCTGGTACTTATTCCTTTCCTGTCAAGACCAATAAATGACAAGGTACTTGCAGGCGGTACAAGGTATATAAATTACGAGATGGAAAATTACCAGCCTCCACCGGATAATATTTATGTACCACCACCTCCCCCTCCCCCGGAAACAAAAAAAGCCGAGGAAACATTACAGTATGTTGCGCCGGAAGTCGTCGATACTGTCATGCAAACCGAACCTGTTCAGGCATCGACCGATGAGATAATAGCCAATGCCGGCGAGGAGACCTCAGAAGATAATGGTCCCGGATTCGGTGATGAGCTGTTCTCAGGTGATGGTGAAGGTAACGGTATGTACACCGATGAACCCTTCTTCCTGGTAGAGGTGATGCCTTCATTCAGAGGAGGCGATTTAAACCGATTCCGCGAATGGGTACAGAAAAGGACCAATTACCCACAGGAAGCTCTGGATAAAAAAATCCAGGGAAGAATTTTTCTGACATTTATTGTTGAAACCGACGGAGCCGTCAGTAACGTAACAGTAGTCAAAGGTGTCGATCCCCTTATAGATAATGAAGCGGTCAAAGCCATCCAGGGCTCACCAAAATGGACACCCGGCCTGCAGAGAGGCCAGCCTGTCCGGGTCAGATACTCCCTGTGGCTCAGCTTTGTAATCTGAATCATACAGATTCGTTATAAGTGTGAATAAATACCCCTTTGACATTTCATTGTTTTTCTTATCTTTACCTCGTCTAAGTCAATGTAATATGAAATTAAAACTACTTTCAATTCTTGCATTATCCGTAATACTCTCCGGATGCGGATCTTCAAAAAAACAACTTGAAAGAGGTAATTATGATGCTGCAGTATCTGAGGCTGTCCGCCAATTACGTAAGGACGCCGATGATTCGAAACAGATCGCAACACTCGAAAGATCTTACACCATAGCCAATGAACAGGATCTTGAAAGAATCAGATTCCTCAAGATAGAGGGAAGACCACAAAATTATGATGAAATTTACCTGACATATAAACGGCTCGCTGACAGACAGTCACTTGTCAGAACAGTACTGCCACTCAAAGATGGCGGGAGGACAATCGAATTTCCTTATGTTGATTATATGCAGGAAATGATCGCAGCCAAAAAGAAATCGGCTGATTTCTATTACAATCATGGTATGGAACTGATGAAGACCGGCCTCAAGGATTCGTATCGCCAGGCATTTGCGGAATTTGTACGCGCAAAAGAATATGTCGGCGACTATGAAGGAATAGATAATAAGATACAGGAATCAAAATATATGGGAATGAGCAGGGTATTTGTTTCTCTGCAGAACAGTACCATGATAAAATTCCCCCCGGAATTTGAGGAAGACCTGCTATCAGTCGATCTTCAGGCCCTCAACAGTGAATGGGTGGAATTCCATACAATAAATCTCGACAAGGATACCAAATATGATTATTATATCAATGTGACAGTGAGAAATATCCTCATCAGTCCCGATCAGACATCACAGCTCGATTCGGTGATAAAACGAGATGTTGAGGACGGATATAGTTATCAGCTCGATAAAAAGGGAAATGTGATGAAAGATACACTGGGCAATGATATCAAAATGAAAAAGTACAAAACTCTCCAATGTGCACTCATCTCAACCCTTCAGACCAAATCGTGCAGAATAGAGGGAGATATTGAGACCATCCAGGTAAATCCCGATAAAGTTCTGAAGAAAGACCCCATCGGAGCACAGTCGACCTTCGAAAATATATCGGCAAGAGCTCTTGGCGATCTTGGAGCACTGAACGCTTCACAGCTGGCAAGGACGAAAACACAGATAGTACCATTTCCGTCTGATACTGAAATGGTGCTTCGTTGTTCGGAATCTCTCAAACAGGCTATCCGGGGTTCAATACAAACCAACAGGAGGCTGATAATTTAAGATGACTTATAAGGACCGGCAGGAAGAAAGAGCTATCCTGGTTGGGATCAATTATCCCGGTCAGGATGAACACGAAACAAATGAATTTATCGACGAACTCTCCTTTCTTGCCGAAACTGCCGGAGCAGTACCTGTAAAAAGATTTATCCAGAAACTAAGTGTCCCAAATCCTGCAACTTTTATAGGAAAAGGCAAAGCTGAAGAGATAGCTCAGTTTGTTGCCGTTAATGAGATAGACCTTGCCATTTTCGATGATGAACTTACACCTGTACAGCTCAGAAATATCGAAAATGAATTTCAATGCCGGGTAATAGACCGTACAAATCTTATCCTCGACATTTTTGCTCATCGTGCCAGAACATCCCAGGCAAGGACTCAGGTTGAACTGGCCCAGTACCAGTATATGTTGCCCAGGCTGCGAAGGATGTGGACACACCTCGAAAGGCAGAGAGGGGGTATCGGACTTAGAGGGCCGGGAGAAACTGAGATTGAAACCGACAGGAGAATAATACGCGATAAGATCTCAACACTGAAAGAACAGCTGAAAAAGATCGATGTCCGGATGTCGACCCAGCGCAGGAACCGGGGCAAAATGGTTCGCGTTTCGCTGGTAGGCTATACTAACGTCGGGAAATCGACTATAATGAACCTCCTCAGCAAATCTGATGTTTTTGCCGAAAATAAACTCTTTGCAACTCTTGACACAACAGTCCGGAAAGTCGTTATCGGCAATCTGCCTTTTCTGCTCTCCGATACTGTCGGATTCATCCGTAAACTGCCACATGACCTCATCAAATCGTTTAAATCAACCCTCGACGAGGTACGGGAGTCGGATCTGCTGCTGCATGTGGTTGATATTTCCCATCCCGGATTTGAGGACCAGATAAATGTCGTCATTGAAACGCTTAAAGATCTGGGCGCCGCTACCAAACCGGTGATAGTGATCTTTAATAAGATCGACTCCTTTACCTATGTTGAAAAAGACAGCGATGATCTGACACCTGTCAGAAAAGAGAACTATTCTCTATCAGATCTGAAAAAAACATGGATGGCAAATGACAGGAACCAGCCTGTGGTATTTATTTCCGCCTTAACAAGGGAAAACCTCAGTGAGCTCCGGAAAGTCCTGTATGAAGAAGTGAAAAGGATACATATAACACGATATCCTTACAATGATTTTTTGTTTGAAGATACAGAGCATCTTTCTGCAGACAATCAGTAGAATAATAGTGATAAGAAATATTAATCAACCACCCCGGCCGGGAAAGTAGGATTGTAATCATATCAAAATCAGCAATCCCGGCCACCCCTCCTTAAAAAAAGGAGGGGAAAGCTATTTAGGTGTAATCCAGATATTTACAGTAGTTTTCGTTATTAAATCATTTCTTAGGACGGCAATGCACCTGAGGCGGGAGGAAACTTTTGTCCCCAAAATTCCTAAGAATGCCCCTGCCCCGGGAATTCAGCTGCATTTATTTACGAACTCAGCCAGCACCTTCAGGGAATGTTCCTCCTCCTCAACAAATCCCATGTGTCCCGAATCAGGCAGAACACATAGTTCTGCATTACCCGGTAATCTGACGCGCCCCTGTATCTGTTCGCAATTAATATAATTATCCATAGCCCCCAGTATCCACAAAAGCGGGATCCTTCCCTCTTCCATGACCGGCAACCTGGAGGGCCTTGCCATCATTCCGTTAAGGACAGAAATTATAGCCTCCCCTGGTATTGTTGAAGATATTTCTTTTGAATGCTGAAGCTCAGCTTTGAACTTTTCGAGATTCTTTGAAGCGAACATCTTCTGTATGCTGTCGGAGAAAAACATGTTCCACTTTCCGGCTTGTATCAGTCTGATCTCCATTTTCCGCCTTTTGATGACTTCGGGGGTATCAGCAAACGGATGGGAATGAAATAAACAGTAACCGGTGAGCTTTTCGGGGTAAAGATCTGCAAAAGCAAGAGCAACATATCCTCCCATCGAATGTCCGGCAAGGAATATCTTGCCTGTTCCTGTATCCTCGGTAAGATCCCGGATAACTGTTGCCATGAATTCAACAGTATGAACATCGCTGTAAATATCCGATCCGCCGTGTCCGGGAAGATCAACTGAAATAACTCTGAATGACTCAGCAAGCTTCCTGGCAAAACCGGTCCATATCTCTGAGGTTTCGAGATATCCATGGACAAGCACAATCACCTTACCTTTTCCCTGATCCCTGTAACTGATCACACCTTTTCCGTAACTGTAGATTTTCTTCATGATATTTTGTCTGGCGCAAAAATAACCGTATTTGACAATGAATGATATTTCCGTATTGTTAATATTAATAAATAGTTATATTTTTATAAAAGCTATTCTGATAAAAGCTTCTGTTCCGAAAAAACAAATCTATGGATAAGATCCTGTTCTCATCAGTTTCAAAAAAATTTGTAATGGCCCTGGCAGGAATGTTTCTGCTTTTATTCCTGCCCGTACATCTGGTGATAAACCTTATGCTTCTGAAGGATGATCCTGAACCTTTCAACACAGCTGCAAGGTTCATGGCCTCGTTTCCTGTAATAAAGATCATCGAGATCATTCTATTTGCCGCGCTTCTGATCCATCTGTCATACGGTATTTACCTGCAGATACAAAACTGGCTCGCCCGACCGGTCGGCTATGTTGCCGGAAACAGATCAGAAACATCATTCTTTTCTCGCTTCATGATATGGACGGGTTTATCAATACTAACCTTCCTTGTCCTTCATTTTTTCAATTTTTATTTTATCCGACTTGGACTGGTCCCGGGTGATCCGGAAAATTTCTATTCCACAGCTCATGCACTTTTTAAAATCCCTGCATATAACTATATTTACCTTACCTGCTTTGTTTTACTGGGGCTTCATCTTTTTCATGCCTTTTCCTCGGCATTTCATACACTGGGATTGGATCACAGGATATGGACCCCTGTTGTTAAGGTCTTTGCCTGGATATATTCTATTGTAATACCGGCAGCTTTTGCAATTATCCCGCTGTCGATATGGCTTTCCAGATAGAAAAATCATCAATTATGGAAAAACTTGACTCAAAAATACCTGATGGCCCTTTGTCACAAAAATGGACCAGATATAAATCTTCTGTGAAGCTTGTAACTCCTGCGAATAAAAAGAAGCTTGAGATCATTGTTGTGGGAACCGGATTATCAGGAGCATCAGCCGCTTCGGCGCTTGGAGAGCTCGGATACAGTGTCAAAAACTTCTGTTACCAGGATTCACCAAGACGGGCACATTCCGTGGCAGCCCAGGGAGGGATAAATGCTGCAAAAAATTACCAGAATGATGGTGATTCGGTCTACCGGTTGTTTTATGACATGATAAAGGGAGGAGACTACCGTGCCCGTGAAGCAAATGTTTACAGGGCTGCCGAGGTGAGTAACCAGGTTATTGACCATTTCACAGCTCTCGGAGTTCCTTTCGCCCGCGATTACGGAGGGACACTCGATACACGATCTTTCGGGGGAGTTCAGGTTTCAAGGACTTTCTATGCAAAAGGCCAGACCGGCCAGCAATGCCTCCTTGGCTGTTATTCATCGCTAAACAGGCAGATAAAAAAGGGGAATGTGAAAATGTTCCCGCGCCGCGAAATGCTCGATCTGGTTGTTATTGACGGTAAAGCAAGGGGCATTATAACACGTAATCTTATTACAGGTGAGATAGAAAGACACGGAGCACATGCGGTTGTTCTTGCAACAGGCGGTTATGGTACGATCTATTACCTGTCAACACTTGCAGTAAATTCAAATGCATCAGCTGCATGGAAAGCCCATAAAAAAGGAGCGTTTTTTGCCAATCCCGGTTTTATTCAGATACATCCGACCTGTGTTCCTCAGCTTAATGAATTTCAGAGCAAGCTTACTCTTATGTCGGAATCGCTTCGAAATGACGGCCGGGTATGGGTTCCAAAATCAAAAGATGATAAGCGGCCGGCAAATGATATCCCTGAAGAGGAAAGGGATTACTTCCTCGAAAGAAGATACCCGGCATTTGGTAATCTTGTACCAAGGGATGTTGCGTCAAGGGCAGCTAAGGAGCGTTGCGATGCAGGTCATGGCGTTGGTGAAACAAAACTGGCAGTTAATCTCGATTTCAGGGATGCAATAAAAAAACAGGGGAAAAAGGCCATAGAGAACAAGTACGGGAATCTCTTCGAAATGTACAAAACAATAACAGGAAGTGATCCGTACGATGAGCCTATGCGTATTTATCCTGCCGGTCATTATACAATGGGTGGTTTGTGGGTTGACTATGAGCTTATGACAACAATTCCCGGATTGTATGCAATAGGTGAATCCAATTTTTCCGACCATGGAGCCAACAGGCTGGGAGCCAGTTCACTGATGCAGGCAGCAGGTGATGGTTATTTTATTCTTCCAAATACAATAAGCAATTATCTTGCCGATGAAATAAGAACGCCGAAAATAAGTACCTCCCAACCGGCATTTGAAGAAGCAGAAAAAAATGCTGTTGGTCGTCTGAACAGGCTGCTCTCAATAAAAGGCAGACAGACTGCCTCCTCCTTCCATAAACGTCTGGGTAAAATAATGTGGGATTATGCCGGGATGACCAGAAATGAAGAAGGTCTGAAAAAAGCTCTTATACTTCTGGATGATCTTCATGATGAATTCTGGAAAGACCTGAATGTTCCGGGAAGCATCGGCGAGGTAAATCAGGAGCTTGAGAAAGCCGGCAGGATTGCTGATTATTTCGACCTTGCCCGGCTTATAATTACTGATGCCCTTAACAGGAAAGAATCCTGCGGAGCCCATTTCAGGGAAGAGTATCAGACACCCGACGGTGAAGCGTTGCGGAATGACAGTGAATATGCCTATGTGGCCGTATGGGAATATGCCGGGGAAGGTTATCCACATATCCTTCATAAGGAAGAACTGAAATTCGAAGAGGTGGAGATGAAGGTGAGAAGCTATAAGTAATGGCGTAACGGTGCCAAGGTGCAACGGTACAACGGTGAGAAGGCGCAGGGCGAAGAGCGGAGAGCTCTGTGCCCTTTGCCCTGTGCTCTGAGCTTTATTAAACAATAATTTCCGGATAATTAAAACGTTAACGAAAACATGAACCTGACACTAAAGATATGGCGCCAGAAAAATGCAAAGGCTAAAGGAACTTTCGTGACCTACAAAATGGAAAATGTAGCACCGGAAATGTCCTTTCTCGAGATGCTTGATGCTTTGAACAAGAGGCTTGTGGAAGAGGATAAGGATCCTGTGGCCTTTGATCACGACTGCCGCGAAGGGATCTGCGGATCGTGCGGGATGTTCATTAACGGTCATCCGCATGGACCGGTGCCGGCAATAACCACCTGCCATCTTTCAATGAGATATTTCAATGATGGTGATACTATCCGGATTGAACCCTGGAGGGCAAAACCTTTTCCCGTAATAAAGGATCTGATTGTCGACCGGAGTGCATTTGACAGGATACAGGAAGCCGGCGGATATATCTCGGTAAATACGGGTGCGGCGCCTGAAGCAAATTCTACACCGGTACAGAAGAAAAAAGCCGATGATGCTTTTGATGCATCAATATGTATTGGTTGCGGGGCATGTGTCGCTGCATGCAAAAATGCTTCGGCAATGCTTTTCGTTTCGGCAAAAATTTCACAGTTCGCTCTACTGCCTCAGGGAAGGGTTGAGGCAAAGGAAAGGGTAAGAGCAATGATCGGGAAAATGGATGAACTTGGTTTCGGGAATTGTTCAAATACAGGGGCATGCGAAGCAGAATGTCCAAAGCAGATAAAACTGACAAATATTGCCAGACTTAACCGGGAATATTACAAAGCTTTTTGAATATTAAGAACAAACTGATTCTATCTCTTCAATGGTTTTCGGGATAGGTTTACCAAGGACTTTATGACCTTTCCCGGTAATCAGGACATTATCCTCGATACGGATTCCGCCGACAGACATAAATTTTTCAATCCTGCCGTAATTAATGAAATCCCTGAATTTCCCTTCAGCTTTCCAGCTTCCGATAAGCTCGGGAATAAAATAACATCCGGGTTCAACCGTAAAAACATGTCCCGGCAAATATTGAAGCGCAAACCTGAGGAAGGCCAGACCGAATTGTTCGCTTCTTTTTACCTTATCATTGTATCCGACATGATTTTCTCCCAAACCTTCCATGTCGTGAACATCAAGTCCAAGCATATGTCCTATACCATGAGGCATGAAGAGTGCATGAACACCTGACTGTACAGCTTCGTCAATATCACCTTTGATAAGGTTCAGGTCTTTCAGTCCTGATGCCAGTATCCTGCAAGCCAGAATATGGGTATCTCGGTTTGATTTTCCCGGACCTGTGGATCTTATGGCTTCCACATTGGCTTTTAAGACTACTTCGTAAACCTCTTTCTGCTGACTGCTGAATTTTCCACCAACCGGTGTTGTTCGTGTTATATCGGATGCATAATGGAGGTTTGTTTCAGCTCCTGCATCTGTCACCATCATCCTGCCTTTCCTTAGAATATTATTATGTGAGTGATTGTGAAGTGTCTGACCATTAATACTGAGAATTGTCGGAAATGATGTTCCTGCTCCCAGTGAGAGAGCAATGCCTTCAGCCATTCCGAAGATCTCCTGTTCCTTAACGCCGGGTTTACACATTTTCATTGCAGTCACATGCATTTCATGAGCAATAGCGACAGCCTGTTCTATTTCAGATATTTCGATCTTTTCCTTTACCGACCTGAGGGAAACGACAGCATGGATAAGATCGGCTGATGCCCTTGTCTTCATCTGGCAGGGATTCTCTTTCAGCACCGAACCCAGGAACATTTTAGTCTCACCCCTGTACGGAGGCAGAAAATGAATATCCCTCTTTTTACTGAGGGCTTCAGAAATAATCTCTTCAAGCTTTTTCACCGGTGCTGTTAAGGTTATCCCGCATCCTGAAGCCAGTTCCCTGATAGTTGGCTGTGGTCCCATCCAGACAATATCATCCATCGTAAAATCATTTCCGAACAGCATTTCCTTTCCGGAATCAAAATCGATCAACCCTGCAAGTCCCGGGAGATCTATCCCGAAAAAATACAGAAAATCACTATCCTGGCGGAAATGATATGTATTTGCGGGATAGTTCATCGGAGCTTCTGTATTACCGATAAAAAGAGCAAGGCCATTTTTCATTTTTCTCCGGAGCGCCTCCCTCCTTTTGATATAAACATCTTTTTCAAACATTGCTGATGGATTGGTTATAATTCTGCTAAGTTAACATCATTGATTGTATGAAACAACCGGTTAACACTATTTCAATGTTAATAAATTCAGGGTTATGAACCACGAATGCCCGGTATTGAGCTCAATTAATGATTATATTCGCACCGTTTGCAAACCTTTCCATAACTGTTCATAATGCCATACCGCAGACTTCCTAACACAGATGCTGCCCGTATAAGGGCAATGAAAAAAGCCTATGAGGGATCACATGATCTGCCGCCCAACAGAATGGTAATTTCTGCAAAATCGCTTGTAAACCTTCAGAGATTCATTCCGGTGTTTGAACATAATATCCTCCTGCAGAGGCAGTCTCTTGCTTTTCAAAACGGCAGGAGCGGCGACTATGCTGAAATATCGAGGAAAGCAAGAGTATACCTTATTCATTTTATCAGGGTGATGAATATGGCAATAGCGAGAGGTGATCTTCCAAAGGAGACAAGAGTCCATTACGGACTGGCAGCCAATGATTCAACAGTCCCTTGTCTGAAAACAGAGAATCAGCTCATTACATGGGGACGTAAAGTGATAGAGGGTGAAGAACAAAGGCTTCGTACCGGAGGTAATCCCATTACAAATCCGACTATTGCCGTTGTTAAAGTAAGATTTCAAAATTTCCTCGAATCAAATAATTACCACAAGCTCCTTATCAAAAGGATACACGAGTACTCTGTAAAAGCAGATACTCTCAGAAAAGAAGCAGATGAAATAATTCTTCAGGTATGGAACGAGGTTGAAGCTTCGTTTTCCGGTCTTCCTGAAGGAATTCGGAAAAAAGCTTGCGAAGATTATGGGGTTGTGTATTTTTACAGGAAGGAAGAGAAGAGAAAACAGATCATCTCCGAAAACAGGTTCCCTGTGTTTCATAAGCAGGCTATCTGAGCATTTTAAACCATTCTTCAGTATCATTCGTCTTGACAATAGGTAACATAAAACTGGGCGACTATCCCCTTTTCCTTGCCCCCATGGAGGATATAACCGATCCTTCATTTCGTTTCGTATGCAAGCAGAACGGAGCAGATTTTATGTACACTGAATTCATTTCTTCTGATGGTCTGATAAGGGATGGAGAAAAGAGTGTCAGGAAACTTGATATTTATGATTTCGAAAGACCGATAGGTATCCAGCTCTACGGGCATTTGACAGAAGCAATGGTCGAAGCTGCACTGATAGCAGAGGAAGCAAAACCTGATATTATCGATATCAACTTCGGATGTCCTGTTAAAAAAATTGCCAACAGGGGTGCGGGAGCAGGGATGTTAAGGAATATACCTCTTATGATCTCGATGACATCTGCAATAGTCAGGGCGGTGAAGCTTCCTGTAACAGTCAAAACCAGGATCGGATGGGATGATGATAACAGGAATATAGTCGAAGTGGCAGAGATGCTTCAGGACACCGGGATAAAAGCGATAACTATTCATGGCCGGACAAGAGCACAACTTTATAAAGGCCCCGCCGACTGGACACTTATCGGAGCAGTAAAAAACAATCCCAGGATGAAGATCCCTGTTATAGGAAACGGGGATATTGACGGACCTCTCCGGGCAAAGGAAATGTTCGTGCGTTATGGTGTTGACGGAATAATGATCGGAAGAGCATCAGTCGGCAGACCATGGATATTCAGGGATATAAGGCATTATCTCAGTACCGGAGAACTTTTGCCTGAACCGACTGTATCAGAAAAAGCATTTCTGGCCATCAGTCATTTCGAAAAATCACTTGAATTCAAGGAAGGGAAAAGATCAATATTTGAGATGCGCCGTCATCTGTCAAATTATTTCAGGGGATTACCTCATTTCAAAGAGACCCGGCTCAGACTCCTTACAAGCCTTGAACCTGATGAGATAAGGAGCATCATACATGAAATTGAACAGAAATGGGGAGATTTCCGGACTGAGGAAA
>Ga0209606_1003028_pt1 | contig 17484 bp, 17 predicted proteins | sample AD_UKC057_MetaG_FD_184412 | JGI IMG/M metagenome (GOLD analysis project Ga0209606, IMG submission 184412) | Active sludge microbial communities of municipal wastewater-treating anaerobic digesters from USA - AD_UKC057_MetaG (SPAdes) (version 2) | ecosystem: Engineered > Bioreactor > Anaerobic >...
CCCCTTTTATAATAACAGCCTTGACGCCTGAGTCGACGAGCACCTTTGCCGCCGCCTTCATTTCCTCCACGCTGTCGATCTTTTCCCCTATCAAAAGGGATGTTTCTTCAATGTTCGGGGTAACGATGCGCGCGGCCGGGAAAAGGGAACCGACAAGCCTCCTCATGCCCTCCTCGGTAATGAGTTCCCTTTTGTTCTTGGATGCAAAGACCGGGTCGACAACGACAGGGATACCCTTTTTCTTCCTGAGAAACCTTGAGATCTCATCTACGTACCACCGGTCACAGACCACGCCGATCTTCACGCCATCAACCTGCAGATCGTCATTTATCATACCGAGCATCAGGCTGAATTGATCCTGTGGTGTCGGGAATACATCCATCACGCCTTTTGGACCCTGCACAACGGTGCCCGCCGGCACCGATATGGCGTGAAAGCCAAAGGAGAAGAAGGTGTCCGCATCGCGCGTGATTCCCGCGCCTGATGTTGGGTCATACCCCGCAATAGTTAGGATATTCTTCATTTGATCTTTTTCGCAATAAGCTCGGCAACCTTCTTGCCGGACAGGAGCATGCCGCCGAAGATGGGTCCCATCCTGTACGAGCCAAAGGTAGCGTTCGCGCTCATGCCGGCGACCCGAGATGACCAGGGAGGCAAAAGATTTCGAGACGAAGCGATGAACAGAGCTGAAGCGAGAGGTCTTGAGCAGGCTGGGTCACGAGGGGAGCGTATATTGCCACACATGCAGATCCTGTTTAGCTCCTGCCTCTTGCTTCGCATAACCTTCCAAACGGTGTCTTCCTGATAAGCTCCCTGATAATATCACAGGTGCAAGCCACGAGCAGAAAGCACAAGCAGAAAGCTGGTGGCGGCAAGCCTGCTGGCACTGAGGTCTTTCTCCACCCATCTCTCAGCATAAGGGCGGATGACGGTCGAGGTCCTGAGCCGAACGCGAGATGTGAGAACTTCCGAATGAGGAATCCCGGAAGGGTGAGTAAGCCGGAAGGCTGCATGCCTGGGCAAGGCTGCACGCCTGAAGGCGCCTTACCCTGAAAAAGCGAAGCGACAGCTGAGCATAAAGCGGAGCAAAGCGCAGCAATAAGCGAAGCGACAGCGCATCTGGTAACAGTTTTCATAACTATTTGATTTTATACCTTAATAAGAGAAAAACCGCAAAAACTGCGATTTTTGCATTTTATTTCGGTGCATGCATCGTTTCTTTTCAAAAAACCCCAAAAACCCCAAAATTTGCTGTTATCATATCCTAACTATAAGAAATTATTGCATATGGTATATCCGGACAAGTCCTTCTTTGTCAGAACGGTGAAATTCATGATCCGTATTCTACCGTGCTCAATTTACTGGCAGTTTACATATCCTCACTATTTGGATCAATTGTTGACATATTGAGCATCTACACGTATAGTATACGTATAGGAGGTACTCTATGCAAAAGAAATTGACCATCACTATTGATGAAGAGGTTTATGAGGGTCTCCACAAAACTATTGGTCCACGTAAGATCAGCAGATACATCCAGGAAATTGTTCGCCCCCATGTAGTACGTCCAAACCTTGAATCGGCATACGCTGAGATGGCAAAGGACAAAGAACGGGAAAAAGACGCTGATGAATGGGCAGAAATTTCCTTTATGGATGTGGCTCATGAAACGGTCTGAGGTATGGTGGGTTAATTTCGACCCCTCAATTGGTGGAGAAATAAAGAAGAAACGTCCTGCTGTTATCATCAGCAACGATGCATCGAACAAGTTTCTTAACAGAGTTCAGGTTGTTCCACTCACCAGCAAGACAGCCCGCCTGTATCCCAGTGAGGCATTGGTGGTCTTTGAAGGTAAAGAAAACAAAGCCATGGCTGATCAGTTAGCTACCGTCAGCAAATTGCGGCTCTTTAAACGTGCCGGTGTTCTATCCGCAAAAGACATGCAAAAAATCGAGGAGGCAGTCAAGGTGCAACTCGACATAGCTTGACACTCCCCATGGCTAAAGCCAGGGGTCTTACGGCGGGGGAGGATAATTTTCGCATTTTTAGAAAGCGTCAAGCACTTTTTGTTTATCTGTATTTTTTTTACCGATCTCATGAATTTGACGGGCATGAGTGCGAAAGGCACAGAATACGGGGTCGAGGTCTTGAGCCGAACGCGGGATGTGAGAACTTCCGAAGGAGGAATCCCGGAAGGGTGAGTAAGCCGGAAGGCTGCATGCCTGGGCAAGGCTGCACGCCTGAAGGCGCCTTACCCTGAAAAAGCGGAGCGACAGCTAAGCACAAAACGAAGCGGCGAGTAACAATAAGCGGAGCGACAGCGCATCTGGTAACAGTTTTCATAACTATTTAATTTTATACCTTAATAAGAGAAAAACCCCAAAAACTGCGATTTTTGCATTTTGTTTCGGTGTATGCATCGTTTCTTTTCAAAAAACCCCAAAATTTGCAGTTTTCATAACCTAACTATTAGAAATCATTGCATATGGTATATCCGGACAAGTCCTTCTTTGTCAGAACGGCTTGAAATTCATGATCCGTATTCTACCGTGCTCAATTTACTGATGGTGCTTAATCATATCTCTCATTTTATTTCTGATCGGATATTCTTGTTTTATTATAACAGCCAGCGTAAAATATCTCTAACCTATGAGCAATTATTTTACGACTGCAGAGGCAGCTAAATATCTCGGGGTCACACCATCTCGGATTCGTCAATTTATTGTTGGGGAACGTTTAGAATCTGTAAAATATGGTCGCGATCACCTTATCCGTAAAACAGAGTTGGAGCGATTCGCTAAAAACGGAAAGAAAAAAAGAGGCCGTCCAAAAAAAGTTGAATAAATTGCTTTCGTATACGTTAGGTTTATGATATATATCACATATGAATAATCTTTCTACATCAAGACAACATCAATATCAACAAATAACATGGCCCACTTCTCAACAACCTGTTACGGTTTTACAGGGAGACATACGAGATACTATACATCACCTGCCCGATAACTTTTTTCAGAGTGTTGTAACATCCCCACCTTACTGGGGTGTGCGAGATTACGGCATAGAAAGACAGATTGGGGCTGAAAAGGAGTTAGATGAATACCTTAACACACTCGTGAATGTCTTCAGGGAAGTACGGAGGGTTTTAAAACCAGATGGCACATTCTGGCTTAATATCGGCAACACTTATACATCGGGTGGCCGGAAATGGCGTCAGGAAGATGTAAAAAACAAGGGTCGCGCAATGTCGTATAGACCACCTACACCTCCAAAGCTAAAGAAAAAGGATCTCATCGGTGTTGCATGGCTCTTAGCCCTTAAATGTCAGGAAGATGGTTGGTACCTGAGAAATGATATTATCTGGTACAAACCAAACTGTCAACCCGAGAGCGTAAAGGATCGTTTTACTGTTGCCCACGAGTACCTTTTCTTATTCAGTAAATCAGAACATTACTACTTTAACCAGGAAGCCATAAAGGAACGCACTGCGAACGGAAACGGTCTGAAAAACAAAAGAACTATATGGTCGATTAACACAGAGCCATGCCCCGAAGCACATTTTGCTGTGTTTCCCAAAGAGCTTGTCCGTCCCTGTATTTTAGCAGGAACCCGCCCGGATGATATTATACTTGATCCATTTTATGGGACGGGGACAGTTGGTATTGTTTCAAAGGAACTTGCGAGACGTTGTATCGGTATTGAACTGAAAAAGGAGTATATTGATATTGCCAGTAAACGAACTTCTAATGTGCAAACCGTGCTTACTCCGAAGGTATCATAAATTCCCATGTTGCATGGATTAAACAGAGTCGCTTCTGAAGATTTTTAACCTGTAATTTACGCTCACTGCCCCCATCAAAGTATAGCTCAAATATCAATTTTTCTTCTTCATCGTGAACGCGGCAATATCCGGGCTTTGGATATTGTTTACTCCTTATCATCACATCTGTCCAAAATAAGTTTTGAAGGGAAACCCCCGAACAGGTAAACTTAATTCGCGACAACCAAATAAACCTGAGGGGGCTCCCATGAATAAGTTTAGCAGCATGTTCGGCCAGGTGCTACACATATTCTCAAAAAAGGAGTTTTATTCGGCAGTGAAGGAGACAAAGGCGGAAAAGGGAGCAAAGGGTTTTTCCTGCTGGGACCAGTTCGTGGCCATGCTCTTCTGTCATCTGGGGCAGGCCCGTTCCTTACGGGAGATATCGGGGGGTCTGGCAAGCTGTCTGGGAAAGGTAAGACATCTCGGCATACACTCAGCCCCGTCACGCTCTACCCTGTCGTATGCCAACACAAAGAGATCCTGGAAGCTGTATGAAGCGATCTTTTACCAGCTCCTCGAGAAGGTCCGGACGACAGCCCCGGGGAAGAGGAAGTTCCGCTTCAGGAACAAGCTCTTCAGCCTCGACGCCACCCTTATCGAGCTTTGTCTGTCCCTCTTCGACTGGGCAACCTACCACCAGACAAAAGGGGCGGTAAAGCTCCACCTGCTTCTCGACCACGACGGGTACTTCCCCGTCTTTGCCCGGATCACCGACGGGCTTACCCATGAGATGAGGGTCGCGCGGGAACTGTCCTTCCCCAAAGGATCCATTGTCGTCATAGACCGGGGATATGTCGGCTACGATCTCTTTGCCCGATGGCGGAATGAAGGCGTCTTTTTCGTAAGCAGGCAGAGAACGAATGCGAAATATGAGGTCATCGAGGAAAGGCCGGTTCCCCGGAACAGGTCCGTCCTGAAGGATCAGCTCATCAGGCTTACCTGGTTTTATTCCCGGAAACAGTATCCCCATCCCTTACGGCGCATCGAGGTATGGGATGACGAGAAGAAGGAGAGCGTCGTCTTTATCACCAACCATCTTGCCTTCGGTGCGACGACAATCGCGGCCATATATAAAGACCGCTGGCAGATCGAGATCTTCTTCAAGACGATAAAGCAGAACCTGAGGATAAAGACCTTTGTGGGTACCTCCGCGAATGCAGTCATGATCCAGATCTGGACAGCGCTAATTTCGATCCTGCTTCTCAAGTACCTTATGTTCCGCTCACGGTTCGGCTGGTCGCTCTCCAACCTTATCGCCATGCTCCGCTATAACCTGTTCACGTACCGCGATCTGTGGGCATGGATCGACAGTCCCTTTGAGGTACCGCCTATTGTGCCGATAGGAAAACAGCTTGCATTGGAGTTCTGATATGCTGGACAGCATAACACCATACAGTGACTGCATGATAGGGCAACCTGGTTTTAGAATGGAGGATTTACCTGTCCTAAACCGTTGTTTTAAAAAGAGAGAGGTTCGGGAAATTGATTATCTTGGACAGCAGTGCCTTATCATCATCTCTAAATTTCCTGTTTGTGCCTTCATAAGAATGTCTTTTGGAACCTCAACAAGTTCATACTTCCATCTTGGGGCTTTTGCTAAAGTACGCAAAGTGAGAATTTTATCATAACTCTTCATATGTTTCATAAATTGATCCCTTAGCCCTATAAGGTCCTTGGGGTCATTTTCCCAATTTCCAGTACCAAGCTCCATAAACTTGCTTATCCAAATGGTATTCTCTTTTATCCCTTTATCTGCTTGGGTCTTAAGCGAAAGCTTAACGCCATTTATTGTTGCGTCATGGCCAGGGTTTCCTTTGGGTGCGAGCTCGGTTTTGTAACCACTCATTTTCAAAACTTTTACCAAGACATATTCAAATTTGTCTTTGCTAAATGGTTCCGATGAAAAGCTGTGATGAATACGAAGAGCATCGCCGAAGTTTTGCAAGGATTTTTCATCAAAGATGCTATCAATATTCAGCTTGAAATGATGTTCAGCAGAAAATACCTGCGTAACCCGGTGAAGCCACTCTAATTGACCTTCGGTTAGTTCGGGTATCTCCTTAACCAGTAGTTTAATTAATCGTATTTTTTCATCTGTCATAATATGTTCCGGTACTGTGTCGATACCTTAATATGTACTGATATAAAAGATAAAAACAAGCAAAATATTTACAATAAACCGCTACCGTACCGCTTCTCTATTGCCATCGTATTTTAGTTATTTTGCAAGGTAAAATCTGTTGATCGGACGGACCCTTCCGGGGAAGTAATACACATCAAGCGCACAGAAACCCGGAAAGGAGTAATGATGAACGGACCATCCCCCCGCAGGACACCTATTATCCCCTCATCGACCAACGTGCCGGGGCTCCGCATCAATAGCGGCGTCAGCTACGCCGCAGCGAAGGCCCTGGAACACCTGAAAAAGGGCATAGGCCAGTCGAAGCGCTGCTACAGGAAGGCCTACGGCCAGTCCCCGCTTATCCACGCCTACAAGACCCTCAGCCGCTACGCGGGGATCTTCAACAACTTCAAGGACACGGTCCTCATCCCCGGAGGCGGCAACAAGCTCCGCAAGATCACTACCGGTCACATCGACAGGCACTTCGGGAACCTCATAGACGGCGGCGCCTCGGAGAAGACCATCGCCGTCAACGCCTCTGCCCTGAACAAGTTCTTCCACGCCTTCGGAAGGTACGACCTGGTGGAATACATCAATGAGACAAGGGCCGCATGGAGGGAGTCCGCCATCCCCTCATCGAGGACCGAGCCCTTTGTGGATCCCGAGCGGGTGATCCTCTCCATGAGGTCCCCGTATCACGCAGGCGCCGTCATCCAGTACCTCACCGGGGCGAGGGTCGCCGACATCAGGAAGGTCTGCGAGTGGGTGCGGGAGAACCCCTCCTCCACTGAGATCCGCATCCTGAAGTCCAAGGGCGGAAGGGACAGGGTCATCGGCTTCCCGGAGAGGTTACACCACCTGGAGCGCATCAGGGAGGCAGTGCGTATCCTCGGGGGCGGGGATATCGGCTGGCCCGCCTTCCTCAGGGCGTACACGAAAGAGGTGAAGGCGTCCGCCAAAAAGAACCGTGAGATCTACACCGGCCCCCATGCCTTCCGGGTGAACTACGCAAACAACCGGTATGAGGAGCTGGCATTACACGGCATGAACTCAAGGGAGGAAGAGGAAACGCTCATAACCATCACCGGGGAGCTCGGCCATTCGAGGATATCCATGGCGAAATACTACATACCTGCCTTCAGGCAATAAAAACCTGGAAGCAGCAAAAGCCCGGAGGGCGGTTGCCGGAAGGCGGTTGCCTGAGGGCAGCAAAGCCTACAGGTGGGTATAAACTGATCGACCACAGCGGCGGTCTTATTCCTTCTTCAAGAAACCTTTTTCCTCGAACCTATATAGCTTAAAGCCGGATACGCGCCCATCATATAAAAAGAGAGCTATACACAGCATAATCCCTACTAATGAAGTCTTAGGGTAAAACAACAGACATGTGGCTACCAAGTAGAGGATGCGCTGTACCAAACCGATAAATCGATACAACGTAAAGGCATATAAAACGGCATAAAAACTAATTAACATCGCAATAGAAACACAACATGCCAAAACTATATCTAAAAAACTCCCCATCAGGAGAAGGCCCGTATATTGCACAAAAATAAAGGGGACCACGTAGAGCGGGGCGCTCAATTTAACTGCCAGCCACCCAGTCTTAAAAGGGTCGGCTTCAGCTATCGGAGCAGCCGCGTATGCAGCGAGGGCAACGGGTGGTGTTATCAAACCCACAAGCCCAAAATACAAAATAAACATATGAGCTGCCATGGCGGGTATTCCCGACCGTATTAACGCTGGCGCCAGCACCAGCACACAGAAAAGATACACTCCAGCGGTGGGCATGCCCATGCCCAATATAATTGCTACAATTGCAGTAGTGAAAAGCAGCATTACTAGATTGCCCCCGCAGACTTTGATTAGCGCATCGGAAAGATTGATACCGAGACCTGTTAGGCCAGCCAGGCCGATAATTATACCCAAACCTGCACATAGCCCACCGATTGCGATTGTACTCACAGCACTATCCTCCAAAACTCCGACCAACTTCTTGGGCTTTAGCCAGGTTTCTTTTCTGAAGAAGCTCACTATTATGGCGAGACCTATTCCGAGGAGAGCACACATTTCAGCTCTCCAAAAGAAAACGCCCAAGGCAGTTATCAAGCCGACGATAGGGATAATACAAAACCAGTCACGTTGCAAGACCTTCCAAAAAACAGGGATTTCGTTTCGAGGTAATCCCTTCGCGTTACATTTAATTGCCAATAAATCAATAGAAAACCACAGAAAAACATAATATAACACGGCTGGTATAACGGCAGCTTTTGCTACGTTCCAGTAAGGCACACCGAGGTAATCTGCCATGAGAAAGGCTGCCGCTCCCATTATGGGGGGCATGGCCTGTCCCCCGGTGGACGCAGAGGCCTCGACTGCTGCTGCCATCTCCGGCCTAAACCCTGTTTTCTTCATCATGGGTATGGTAAATGTCCCTACGGAAGCCACGTTGGCCATAGCGCTTCCACTTATCATTCCGAATAACGCGCTGCTAAATACAGCGACTTTCGCAGGACCGCCTCTTGCCCAACCAGCCAAAGACATAGCAATATCCATGAAAAAATTTCCTATACCTGTTGCGCGAACAAAAGCAGCAAAGATCAGGAAGGGGACTAAGATAGAAACAAAAACAGACATAGCCATACCATAAAAACCATCTATGCTCATAAAGAGAAACGCCACAAGCCTTCTCACTCCCCATCCCGGGCCCCACAAAAAACCTGGCAGGTAATTAGCAAAGTAGGCAAAGAGAATAAAAATCATTCCTATGATTATGACTACCGTAGAACCTGTTCGTCTCATCGCCTCAAGCAAGGGGACAAACAACATAAAGGCAAACAAGCAATCTAGGTTTGTCGCATACGCCCTACCTTCGGAGACAATAGGGCTCATAATGAAGACGTACGTTGTTGCCGCCACAACCATAAGAATCAGCATTACATCGTACCAAGGGACCTTTTTGGATACAGTTTTTTTTGTTGAGAAAAACAAGAAGGTCAGGGCAAGCACAAAGCACAAACTCACTGCTCTTGCCTGCATTGGCGAAAGGACTATATCAAACATCATAAAAACTTGAGTAGTATCGGCTATGTGGAAAAAAACGAAGATAACACACAAAGCGACAAAAACTACCCGTAGTGGCCCTTCAAGCTTTCTCGTAGCCATGGTGTTACCTCCCGTATTTCGTCAAAATTTCTTTATTTTCCTTTTCATGTTCGGAGGTCCACACGCCAATCTCTTTAAAGTATTTAATTGCTCCAGGGTGAAAGGCTACGCCCACTATTTTGGCTGCCCTCTTTGCATCAACCTCCTGGAGCAGAGGATGAACTTTACCATATTCTTCTTTGTGTTCCAGCGCTGCCTTGACCAGGGTATAGACAATGTCCTCTGAAAGATCTTTTCTAAAAATTATGGTGGTATAGTACGCAAGCGTGGGTGTGTCCTTTTCTACCACAGCGTTGTAACCCTTCGGCATGCTCTCATAAGTTGTCCCCAATACGGTTTGAATCATCTTTTTTGCCGGTTCTGGTTCGATCGGGACCGGGTAATACCCTGGCCCCAGCTTGAGACTCTGCATTGGTCCACTCGATGATGGATAACAAACCGCATCTGCCCTTCCTTCAGTAATTGCAGCGACAGCATCCCCCATCTTGCTGTAACGCATCCAGTTTACGTCTTTCCTCGACATTCCATGGGCTTGGAGTAATGCATCAGAAAATACTGCTACTGCAGGAGAGGGTACAGCATCAGCCAGCAACCTTCTACTCCGTATATCCTGTACTTTTTTAATACCGGTCCGCGGTGTGGTATGGAGCACAACAAACATCCGTGTAGTAGTCATTCCCGCCAAAACGGTTTGCTGCTTTCCTTTATATGGACCCTCACCCCTCCAGTATGGAGCAAGATCCAAGGTTCCCATAACGCCTATATCGGCCTCCTTTTTTTCCAGCATTTCAATAACAGCCAGATGCATACCTACAGGATCCACGGCTACTTTGATGGGTGAATACTTTGTCATAACATTGCCCACTCCTGACGCTACAAGGTACCCGGTTGTTCCAAGCGAAATTGAGGCGAAGCGCACACCTTTCGGTAGCTCTGCAGAAAAACTTTGTACAGAAAACAAACCAATCATACAAACAACCAACAGCATCACTACGACAAAATAACGGATATTCTTCATTTTGACTCCCCCTTCTGTTTTTTTTCGTTACACTTTTTGCCTGAATTTGCCTCTGGCGTTACCGTCTTCGTTTTGATATTCTTTCATTACAATCCACATCGTTTTGCTGCCTATCTTGAGGATAATTTTAATTTTGGAAATAATTGAACTGCATTTTGATAAAATATTTTTCCTTTTTCTTCCTCTGTAAAAATAGAGGTCTCGATCTTTTCAATTGTTTCTCTTGCTCTTGATTCTGCCGTATACGGATAATCCGTGCCGAATAACATATGCCCTACGCCGGCAAGGTCAGCGGTACACCTTAGTGATGAAGGATAATAGTTCAAAGCTGTATCATAATAGTGCCGCTTCAAATAAAAACTTGGAGGATAAGGCACCTTCCTCAAAGGATGCGATGGCTCTCTGGAGTGGTAGAAAACGTCCCACCTTGGATAGATAAAGGGGGTCGCTCCTCCAGCATGCGGAAGGATGAATGTCAGGTTTCTGAATTTTTCAAATGTGCCTTTAAATGTCATCGCAGCTACGGTTCTCGTTGTTTCAAAAGTAAAACCCACATTTGATGGGATGCCTAGGATAACGTCTTCGGCAGGCATCATATCTTGTGCTATGGCTCTCATAGGATGTAATACGACAGGGATATTTCGACGATCAACTTCTTCGAAAAATAAAAGAAATTTGTCCGCGCTAAGGGGTTCCTGATTGATGTTCGTGCCAAGTAAAATACCATCCATGTGGAGCTTATTAATAGCTCGGTCAAGCTCGTCAAGGGCATCCCCAATGTTCGATAATGGTATACTGGCAAGACCTAGGAAACGCTTGGGGTTTTTTTCGCAAATGTCTCTTATGAAATCATTGGTTACGCGTGCAAGGTCCCGACTTAAGTCTCCGTCAGCACAATAGACGTTGGGAGCGGACAAGCCTAGTAGTTGTACATCTATTCCCAACTCATCCATCTCAGCGATTCTTTCCTCCGCAGTTGACCATACAGGAATCTTTATCCCTATCCCCCCCTCCTCTCCTGTACCAAATTTTGTTAGCTCTTTTACGTAGAAATCCGGATAACAGTGCGCATGTACGTCAACTTTCATGATTTTCTCCTTTCTACCCGTAACCATTTGCATTTCTTTGCCAAACCGGTGATCCAATTCAGCCATTTTGCCTCGTATTTAACTTCGTTCAACATTCTCCATGAGAATCTTCTTGCCAATCATCATATCTTCTTCAAGAAGCTTTGCTGCTTCCCTTTTTTTCCCATTTATAATTGCCTGCAATATTTGCCTGTGATGCGATACAACATCCAGCGACTGCTCAATTGTCACGGTGGTGAACTTACTCTTGAAGTCTGAAAGGATAGCGAGGATTGATTCTTCTACAAGCGCAAAAATGTAGTTTTTCGAAGCTTTTGCCAAGAGGCGGTGAAAATCGATGTCCTCTTCATAGGATGAATCACCATTCTCAATTTTTGCATCAGCTTTTTGAATGTTATCTTTCAAGCTTTCGATATCTGTAGAATCTGCACTCTTAAAAACAAAGTCCAGTATAACCATTTCCAGGGCACGGCGAGCTTCAGTAAATTCTTCCAGCGATACCTTATTGAACTTGAAGGCGTCAAGAAAAAGCGCAGATAGCTTGCTGAGCATTGTGCCCTCGATGAGCGCCCCACCTTTTTGTCCAGGCTTTACGGTGATAAAGCCGGATATTTCAAGAATACGAAGGGCTTCGCGCACTGATTGGCGGCCGACTTGACACATTCTAGCCAGTTCTACTTCGGAGGGTAGCTGTTGCCCTGGCTTGAGAGTACCCTCAAAAATAAGGCCCTTCAGCCTGTTCGATACCTCTTCGAAGGTTCGTGCACTTCGTATCGGCTCAATAACAGTTGCACTGTCTCGTCTCATATAAATACCTCATTTCCTTTTAATCAACCGCCTGTGTCATTCGATAATTGCTGTAAAAAGTAGCTCAATCTTTTAAGTTGCATAAGTTCATATCATCATATTGTCTGATAATATTACTATATTACTTTTTAGCAGCCAATTTATTTTTTGTCAAGTAAAATATCACGACGAGAGCTTTAGGGTGTTCTATCCTGATATGGCAGCGTTGCATCGTTCGCTTCTACCGGAACTTATTCACCCTTATGCCCAAGGGGGAGATAAGGGAAGTAGCTGCCATGCTGACGGCGACCCACGCCCATGAGGACAGATTTGTTTTATCCACTTTTCAGCGGTTTTATAATACATCGCCTTCAGTCTCATCGTCCTCGTTCCTTCGTTCCGTCTTCATCGGTGGAGGACCCTGGAATACAACAACAGGAGACGGCGTCGATGCTGAAACGTTGGCGACATCTACTGGGTCAACCTGGATACCACGAGTGGAAACCATTTCAAAAAACGACCTGTTGGAACTTGAGAAGGGTCTGCGTCAAACACTTTCCTTGCAAAAAAGCGGTAGACAAAAAAAGGGGAGCCCAAGGCTCCCCTTCATCCTTCTCACCTCACCCTTTTTTCACCAATGTATGTCCCTTCGGCTCCAGCTTCTCGAACTGCTCGGGGTAGACCTTTCTGAAGAGATTGACGCTCCACTCAACGGCCTTGTACTCGCTTGTGCCGAACGCCGCATGTGCGAATTCGTGAAGGAGCGTGATGACCGAAAGCCTCTCCAGATAGATCACGCCGTTCCGGTATATGCCCTTTCTTCCCCCGAGACCGGCCGTCTTCACGCCGGGAGGTTCGATCCCGTAGACCCCTGCAAGCTCCGCCACAAGGGACCTCATCGCCCCGAGCCTCTCTTCGGGCTTGAGCCTGAAGGACATTTTCGCCTTGAACGACTGCATCGCCTTTACCACTTCCTGCGGGTACTGAATGTCGGTGATGATCGGGCGTGCAGGATATACGCTGGCCTCTCCGTCCGTACCGACTATCAAAACCACTGCCCTTTCCATAGTCACCTCCCCGGAGACTTGAGCACCACTTCGGCCTCAAGTCCCATGTTCCGTGCGATCTCCGATACCCTCTCAAGCTGGTCGTAAAGCCCCCTGGTATGCTCTTCACTCTTCATGTAGACACGCCGGTTTCCTGCACCGTCTCCCTCGTCTGCCACGATATACCCGTACTGTCTGACCTCTTCGTCAGAGCGGGCGGAAAGATCCGCCAGGGACTGTACGTGGAGCACCTTCGCGGCGCTCCTGAAGCCCAGCGCCCTCAGCCTTTCATACTGTTCCCTGTTTGTCTTCAGCGCCATGGCTACACCTCCTTAAGATATAATGTCTTCCTATGAAGTGGACATAATTTCCTCCGATGAAGAGGTCGCCCTCCCGGCCTACATCCGCCAGAAAGTACAGCCAGGCCTGGATCTTCTCTTCCCCGTTGAGGATCACAGGAACCAGCCGCCGCCGGTAAAAGTCAGGGTGGCGTTCCAGGTGGTCGATACGACGAAGGGTATCCTCGTCCACCTCATACACCTCCCCGACAATGACGGCCTTTCTCTCGGACCTTCTCTTGACATAGGGGATTCCACCCGGCAGAACGTACATGCCGTACCGTACAACCGTCTCTCCCATGCCGAGGAAACCGGACCCCTCCAGCAGGTGATGATTGCCCATTCCCTTCCTGAGAGTCCCGTACACGAAAACCTTTTCAAGCTTCCTTCTGATCTCTGCATCTTTTTGTGCCATTCTGCCTCCCTGTTAGTTTTTTTCTCACTGCTAGTTTTTTTGGCTAAGTTTTTTGACTGATGAGCCTGTCCCCCAGAATAGCGAGATACCCGCAGGCATCGACGATGGTGTCCCGCGTGATCATGTTGCTTCCCATCATGCGGGCGTGCTTGAAGAGCGAAAGCATGACCGCCGTGTCAACCCCGGTCAGCTTCACATCAACCCTGAACTTCCGGCTGATATATACGCTCCACAGGTCCGCGATGATCTGGAAGCTGTCCTCAGGATGACCATAGGCATCCTGACGCTCCCCGTTGATAACCTTGTGCGCCTCTTCGAGGACGCTCCCGTTCGGGTGGTTCATGATAAACACCTCCTTTCCGTGGCCAAACGCCTTGGTTTGTAAGTCTGAAATTTGTAAGCCTTAAATTTGTAGTTCGTAAGTCTGAGACTTGTAAGTCTGAAATTTGTAAGCCTTAAATTTGTAGTTCGTAAGTCTGAGACTTGTAAGTCTGAAATTCGTAAGTCTACTGAGACTGTCCTTATATATGTATTACCCCCTGCGTGCTGCCGCAGGCGTATTCTCAAAAGGGTGCAACTCTCGTTTCCGTTGAATCTTTTTTCTTGCAATCGCCGGTATTCCGGGTATCATATAAGAAAAAACAGCCACAGGAGGATTTTTCATGAACAAGGGTGATCTGGTTGACGCGATAGTTAAGGAAACAAAGATATCGAAGGCAAGCGCAGAGAAGGCGCTGAACACCGTCATTGACTCTGTCGGAGCAACGCTGAAGAAAGGTGGCAAGGTCGCAGTGGTAGGCTTCGGGACCTTCTCCGTTTCCCGGAGAAAGGCGAGGAAGGGCAGAAACCCGCAGACCGGAAAGGAGATCAAGATACCTGCGAAGAATGTCGTCAAGTTCTCGGCAGGGAGCAAGCTGAAAGCCAAGGTCGCTAAGTAGCAAACCGCGAAGCAGCAAACCTGAAAACAAAAGATACCTGGAAAAGCTGACAAGCAAAAAAGCTGACAAGCAAAAAAGCTGACAAGCAAAAAAACTGACAAGCAAAAAAACTGAGCAACAAAAAAAGGGAGGGTTTTGTCCCTCCCTTCCCTTTTTAAAGAGGGGTGTCACCCCTCCCTGATATGAACGCTGAACACCGTCCGGTTTCCCTGCGGGCTTATCACCTCGCCGATCTCCCTGAAGCCTTCATTGCAGCACAGGCTTCTCATCGCCTCATTGTCCTCTCTCACGGTAAGGAACAGAACCGGCGTCCGGGAAACCTGTACAAGGTGTTGGAGCAGTTCCCTGCCGTATCCCTTCCTCCGGTCCTCCGGGGTCACGTAAAAGTCCCTTATCTCCGAAACGACCCATCCCCTCTTTATGAGGAGGGCCATCGCCGATCCTGGTATCCCGTAGTAGCGGCCCCTGTCCGCCCTTTCCTTTCCGCTTTTCTCAAGGAGGGTGGCAAGCTCGTCATTTTCAAGAATATCAACCATTCCGTCCTCCTTTCACGAGGCCTTCGGCTTTGCCTTTGGCTTTGCCTTTGGCTTTGCCTTCGGCTTTGCCTTGTATTTCGCGTTGACCCTCGCGTTTCCTCTTTTCCCTCTCGTAGATCGCGTCCGCGAGATAGTCATTCAGATCGGGGTCAGGACCGAACAGGCTTATTTCATCCGACACCTTCCCGATTATTTTGTCCAGTTCCCGGTTGGACAGCGTCTCCGGTTCCGGGAGATCGAATGCCTCCCTCATCTCGTCCATCTCGTCTTCACCGGGGAAACGCTCACCATAAAAACCTTGCTCACCATAATCAGGATGAACGTTGTCGTACTCGTCAAACAGCATTCCCGGGGCCGCCTTGAGAGGTTCCCCTCTTGCCCAGGAAAACCCGGAGGGTGAGGAAAAATCATACAACGTTTTCCTGGGCGGGGGCTTCGGGAGGTCGCATACCATATCGACCTCCCATGCGGGGGTCGTCTTGTGCCCTACCCTGTAAAGCCTGAAGGGCTTCAGGTCAAATCCTTCCACCTCCTTGAAGTCCGCCCCTGCTATCCTCAACGCCTTTTTGAACATGCCCTCCGTCGAGGCGAACCACCTTCCCATATGGCGCTCCCTGAGATCGAACACCGCAAGGGGCCTGCCCTCGCTCCTCCAGAGGTACACGGCGTCAGGCATCATGTACGCGAAGGCGTACTCCGCCCTCTCCCCGCTGCCGCTTATAAACCCGGTCACCTCCGTTACCGCCTCTTCCAGGCTCTTCCCCCTTTCCTGAAGGGTCCGCAACGCCCAAAAGAAGGTCTCCGAATCCACCCTTGCCTTCGTACATCCGAACTCCCCGCAGAGCTTGTCGCAAAGCTCATCGGAGAAGACTCCGTTGTGCATGGCGAAGTGCCACGCCCCCTTCACCCTGAACCCGAAGGGGTGGGAGCACCTGTCTGACTGCTCCCCGGTCGTCATGTACCGCACGTGTACGAAGGCATAATTGTAAACCTTCTCCAGCAGGAAGTCCGCGTGTCCTCTCACGAGGTAGCTTCTCCCCCTGATGCCCTTTTTCATGAGGGTGTTCTTCCTGCTTTTCAGGTTCCTTGTGACAACCCCTGTACCGTGGGGGTTTCCTTTCTCCTCAGCCATTATAAGACCCCGGAGGACCAGGGCGGTCCTCCGGTTTGACTGTGGTCCTGCGTATCCCGCTATCCTGCACATGCTGCCGCACCTCCTTCATCGCAGTATTCGCTCTGTTCGTGGTATTCGCTCTGTTCGTTGCTTCCGCCCTGTGCATTGCTTTCATTCTGCTCTTGGTTTCCGTTCTGTTCGTCGCTTCCGCCCTGTATCTCCGCCAGTTCCTGCCGGAAGGCTTCGAGTCTCTCCTCAAAAAGCTTTATGAACAGGCGCCGGGCGGCCCACCGCGCGTGGTAGCACCTGTTGCTGTTCCGGCGGGCATAACTGCACGAACAAAGCACGCCGTGGCCGTCGTTTACAACAGCCACCGTCCTTCCATCGACTACAATCGCGCTCCCGTCCTCGCTGACGGCAATATCCTGAATGTTTATCACCTTCTGGGTGTTGCCTGCCGCCAGCCGCCACATATCGGCATATTCCTGGGATACCCACTGCGGCGGTCCCACCCACCTTAGGCGACCGGTTCGGAAGTAATCAATTAAGTTCCTCGTCTGTACTATTTCCACTTCAAGCCTTCTTATACTGGCTATCTCCTCGATGTTACCTAACCTCGGCGGCGCTATGCCTGGGACGTGCCCCGGATGCATCTCTGCATCCTTCTTCCAGTGCCCGTACCGCTCCAGAAGATGCTTCCTTGTCGCCCTCAGAAGGGCTGAGGAATCCTCCCCAAAACCGATCACGTCAAGGAACCCCTGAAAGTCATCGGGGATGTCCCTGAAGGTGAGGCCGTTCTTCACAGCCTCGAAGAACATCATCATGAGGATTACCCATGAGGAGATCTTTATAAAATCCGTTGAACAGTGGAACAGCCTGAACTCGACCGTCCCGTGCCTCTGCGCCGCGGAGAAGTTGAGGCTCCTGTACCTGTCACCCCCGATTCTTCCCGCCATGTCAGCAAGGAAATCCTCGTCCAGAGGCTTGCAATAGCTGTTGTTCCTTCTCGACGGGGCCACGAGGTACCACAGGTGCGGTATCTCCACCTTTGCCCATGCAAAGGCGAGCCTCTTCCTGAACTCGTCGTCCAGCCCG
>Ga0209606_1003030_pt1 | contig 17469 bp, 13 predicted proteins | sample AD_UKC057_MetaG_FD_184412 | JGI IMG/M metagenome (GOLD analysis project Ga0209606, IMG submission 184412) | Active sludge microbial communities of municipal wastewater-treating anaerobic digesters from USA - AD_UKC057_MetaG (SPAdes) (version 2) | ecosystem: Engineered > Bioreactor > Anaerobic >...
TGTTCTATAAATTGTGGTACTTGAAATGCCATAATTATAATGCTTCCCTATAAGGGTCAACTTCACTATAGTCTATTTTTATTTTTTCTACAGGTTTTTCTTCTTTTGTAGCAACCTCTTTTTTCTCTTCCTTTATTATATCATCTTTTTTCTCTTCTTCCACCTCTTCCGGTATTTCAGGAACATATTCTCCGCTATACAGTTTTGTTAAAGACACTCTTAAATGTTTAAAAATAGCGTAATTTAATTCTCTAACAAGATTATTAGACACTTGTTCATCGATATTCAATTCTAATTCTAATGTAACAGGAAGATCATCTATGGGAAGTAGACCCATTAAGCTTCTGCCGACATATTTAGCCACTATTGATGTTTGCTCTTCTGTTAAGCTTAATCTAGCGCAAATCTTTTTAACAGCTTCATTATTATTCTCAGAGAAAATCGCTTCCTTTATGTCTTCAGGAAGTTTTTCATAGGTTCTCCAGAAAAAGTCTTTTAGTTTCTCTTGTTCCATAATTATTAAATGTATTTTAACATAGAGGTTAAAGGGGGTCAAGAGCTAGTATTGACACAATATATAAAATAGGTTATAATTATAATATCCCACAAAGGGAACTAATTGTTATTTGACAAATTAATTAAGGAGTTGAATTATGTCGAATGTAAAAGAAATGAGCGATAAGTTCGTTCTTGAAAAGAAGGCTTTCTTTAGAGGATTGCCTCTTGTTATTGCCTCTGTGATTGTATCAATCATATTGGTGATACTGCTTGGAATTGTTGGATTGATTATCGGGATGGTTCTTGTCCCAGTAATTTTTATTGCTGTTCTCTATCTTGTTTGGGCGCCGAATGATGTTTTTGGTACATTTCCCGAAGAAGGATACTCTCTTATTATTGTTAGAGGACTTGGATTTAGAAAAGTTCTCTTAAAAAAAGAGGGTTTTGGGTTAAACAACACCTGGGATGTTGTCCCAGAAAATCAATCAACAAAGAAAGAAAAAGAATTTTTTGGAATGTTCTTCTTTCTTTGGCCACTTGAGCGCATATATGTCTATAGGCAGAAGTGGACAAAATATACAGAGGGAGAAAAAAGTATTGAGAAAGAAGAAGTTCTTAGAGGCGCTCTTCTTAAATCATATACTTATTCAATTTCTCTTTCTAAAGCAGAAGATGCTTCTAGAATGCCCATAGATATTATTATGGCTGTAGAAATGATGATTAGCAATCCATACAAAGCTTTGTTCAGTATGCAAAATTGGTATGGAGGCGTCTCGAATTTTATTCGAGGCGAAATAAGGGACGAGGTCCAAAGAATTAGTTACAGTCAAATGATTGGTGCAAATGCGATACCTTTAGATAGAACTCTTGAGCAAAAACTTATGAACCTTATTGGTATTATAAAAGCTCAATATGGTGTGGAAGTATTGAAAGTTAAAACAGTTCAAATTGCTCCATCCGACAAAGAGCTTGTTGATGCTTCAACAAGAGCATCTGTTGCGGAATTAAGGCTTAAAGCAACAAAAATAGATGCTGAAGGAGAAGCAATAAAAAGGGCTGCAGAGACTGCAGGCGCCGAAATGAGAATTCTAAGTCAGACAATTGGAATTCCTGAGGACAAGATTCAAGAGGAGATCCAAAGAGATCCCGAAGGCTTTGAAAAGAAATACAAGGATATTATTGCTAATGCCAGAGATAAGGTAAATCGGCAAATGGCAATTAATGGTCATCAGTTCTTGGACATAAGAACTCCAGGAGACCCAAGCGGTTTAATGGCTTTAGTTGCTTTGGCAACAACAAAAGCTTTGACAGGTGGCACTCAAAGCAACAATTCTTCTTCCCAATCTTCTTCACAAGGAGGATTGTCGGATAAACAAAAAATACAAAACAAATTGTCGGGACTTAATAAATAAAATTAGGTCCCCTTTTTTTATTCTAATTCTTGGCTTATGCCTTTTTTAAAAAGAGGTTTTTTTTCTGTATTGTTTATATCTTCAATTATATTCATGTCCATATCAATATCTGCCTCCGGGTTATTTAATAATAATTTGATTGAATTGTTTTGGACTATGTCTTGAGCAATTTGTATAGCAATTTCTTTTTCTATTGACAGAGCTTCTTTAATTTCGTTTTCCAGTTGAGAGAAAGACAAATTTTGATTTATATAATTTTTAATGATTTTTTTAAGAGACCATGAAGGAGCGTAGTCGTTTTTATAAATAAGAAACCTAATTAATTGTCTTTCTTCTGTATTTTTAGCGCTAGAAAAAAATCCCTGATCTTTATCTAAATTATATTTTTTTGTTAGATCTTCAATATAATCTAATATTTTTAATGGAAGAAATTCTATAATCATATTATATGGGTATTAATTTAAGGATAAAAATAATTAGACAACGCACTTATTTTAGCTAGCTCTTCTTCATATTTTTTAATTTCTTCATCTGCTCCTGAAACCCCAGCTTGTTTATTTTGTCTAGCATTGTCAAGGGCTTTCTGTGCTTTATCTATTTCTTGATTTATTCTTATAAAGTTTGAATTTTGTTGTCTTATTCGAATTGGGTCTCCACTTGGATCTAGTTTTCGTCCACCGTTTATATCTATTTCATAAATAGGATTTCCATTTTTATCCACAGGATCATTGTCTTTATATCTTTCTCTTACTTTTTCAATAGCATCAACCTGTGCTTTCGATCCGTTGCTTCTCAAATAATTTAATTGATTAGAACTTAATTTTGATAAATTATTTTCTTCTTCTAAAAATTCTTCAGAAACAGAATCTCTTAAATCTTTTGGAGGCAATTTTTGCATTTCTTGATTTAGATTTATGCCATAAACTTTCGACCAGTCAGTATTTTTTCCGGCCCTATTTTTGTTCTTTGAGAAATTCGCATTCATCAAAGCTTTTGTCATGATTTTCTTGTATTCTTTTGAGCCATCATTATTATCGCTAACAGCCTTAAGTCTTCTTTGATATTCTTCTTCTGTGCCAGCGCTGTTAAGATATAGATTTATATCTTGTTTTGCGAACTTTCGATCAGCAGCTTTTAATTCAGGTCCTTTTAAGTATTTTTGATTTCTGTTGAAATAATTCAAATCGAATTCCTCCCTTTTGACCAACTGTTCTGCTTTTGTATCTTCTTCGGGTCTTTTTAAAGAAGCTTCTCTAGAAATGATGCCCATATTAGCAGCTTTTTCTTTTGTTTTTTGCTTAAAGTCCTTATATTTTTCTCTTGCATCGTCTCTTCCTTTCCTTGTCATCCAATCAACTTTATCTTCTTCTTTATCAACAGTTCTATTGTATGCAAATCCTGATGCCATACCAACAGTACCTTCTTTTATATATCCTCCAGCAGCGCTTGCTCTTCCGGCAGCATATCCAGCTCCTGCTCCTATAGCTCCAGTAGCAGCTGCTGTTGCAGCTCCCCCTGTTTTAGACCAAATTTTCTTTCCATATCCACCAATTGTTCCAGTTACTTTTCCTCCAGAGGAAATAGTAACCATAAATCCAATAGCCATGAAGATGAAAGGCATTGCATAGGTAAACAGTTTTCCGAAAATAGAAATTCCTTCCGCGCTAGCAAAAAATCCTCCGGCAGCCATTTCTGTCATAGCCATATTAGAAAGATAAATAAAGAAGCCAGCAGGAATTCCAATTACGTTCCACTGAATAAACATGTCCCACCATTCATCCCAATAGCAGAAGCTAGGAAAAAGCTTTGTGATTATTCTTGATCTAGGAAAAACTTTGGATGCAAAAGCAAGAGGAGAAAGTATTATTAAAATCCACAATATGAAATATCTGCAAACGAAAATAAGGGCATAAAGCAAATAAATAACAGCTGAGAATATTCCAAATAAAAAGAACACAATTAATGCCGTAAAATCAAATCCACCACTATCAGCCATGGCTTGAGCTAAAAAATTAACCAGATCTTTTTTTATTCCTTCTTGGAGAAAGTAATTAGTTAAAGCATTTGAAGCATCAATAATGATTCCACAAATAAGAGGAGTGAAGTTAATTAAAACAGCAATAAGGAAAAAGTTTATTAATGCTTTTTTTGCTTGGACTTCTGCATTTCCAATAATTATATTTATTGCAATTATGATTAATCCGAAAATTAAAGCAACATTAGCTAGGTTTCTAGTTATATCCCAGCCTTCAGTAACAATGGGGTTGTCATCACCAGTCATACTTATTTTCAAGAAACCAGGGCCAGCAACCCAGTTTAAAAAATCAAGAGCAGCAGATGGTATTCCAGCAACCAAGTTGGCTATTAACGTGAAAATAACACTAGTTAAAGCATCAAACATACCACTTGCCATATCTCCCAATGTTTGATTAAGCCAATCTGTAATTCTTCCAGCGCTAGCAGTTAAAGGCAAAAACAATAGACCAACGAGAACTAATGTTGTGAGTATTCGTATATTGTTTTTATTCATAAGTTTATTTTACAATATTTTCTAAAAAGATTATAATATTATATCACCCCCTTATTTTAAAATCAAATAGCTTTCCCCAATTTACAATATTTTTAAAAGAGATATAATATAGGTAGTTATCATTTAATAAAATAAAATGTTAGGAATAAGAATAGATCCGGAAACAATACTAATGCTTCCGTTCGCATTAATAATAGACCTTATAAGTATAGTATTGCTTTTTTTCGGGCTAGATGATTTAGGAATTACTGATACGGTAGCAATGTTTACATTAGGATTATGGCTTCAGTTTAGGAAAGGATTAGATATAAAAATTAGCAAAAAAGATTCAAAAAAAATATTGAGATTTTTTGGATCAACTAGTGCAGAATATATTCCATGTCTTGGCGCTATCCCCTTTTGGACAGGTATGGTGCTTCTAACTCTTAAAGAATCAAATGATCAAGAAGAACCTGTTCCAGCAGAAGATGAAGAAGAGGAAGAAGAAATAATAGAATAAAATTAAAACAATATGAAGCTATATAAAATAATATTAATTCTAATTTTAATTTCTGTTCCTCTTTTTTCTTTTGCTTTAGAAAATGACTATACAGGAGCAGGATTTGATCCAGCAGGAGGATCTAGTGATCTTCTTTCGTTTTTTATTAAAATGGCTATTGGTGCTGGCGTAGTTATTGCTGTTTTGGCTATTATATATAATGGTATTAATATAATTATTGCTCAAGGAGAAACAGCAAAAATAATAATGGCCAAACAGAGAATGTTTTCTGTGTTTATTGGCCTATGTATTCTTCTGGGAGTATATGTTATTTCTGTAACCATTAATCCTAATTTAGCAATAATAGATCTTAAAGAATTAGAAAAAATAGCTGAAGGTGTTTTGTATGAACCTGTTTGTGGAAAAGATGGTAAAACATATTTTAATAAATCTTTTGCAGATAAAGCTGGTGTTGGAATAGCATATTCAGGAAAATGTATTCCGGGTTTTAATATTGTTGAATTTCAAGAAATACCTTTAGGGTCAATAGTAGAAAGCATTCTAGCTGCTAATTCTTCTAAAAGAATAGAAGGAGCAGATGATATAACAGGAGAGCTTTGTTATGCTTACGATGAAAATGGAGACACTATAGACAGAAACGGAGACGGCACAATAACAGAAGAAGACACCCTAAGAGGAGTAGACATGTTCTATTGTTTAGAAGAATTAAACAACGCAATTGTTAAAAAGATTAGTGCATTAAACGCAGATTATCTTTGCAACAAGGCAAAAAACACAGATGGACCAATGAGGACGATTTTAAATACTATCAAAGAGAAAGACGCTGATGGGAATTATAATTGCAATTGCAACAGATGTGCAACAAGTTTAACAATAAAAGGATATACTTGTAAGTTCTATGTAAAACCTTGTTGTTATATCGACGGTGAAGGAACAGTAATCTGCACTAATGCTAATTTTTGCGACAATAATTGTTCTTGTTGTGGAAGCGCATATTATGAGCCAAACACTAATTGTCAAATTGATCCAGATATTGAAACATATGATCCTTGCAATAAAGAAGCAAGAGATAAAATTGATTGTGCTAGAAATGAAATAAAAATCAGAGTTGATGGAGAAAGTTACGATGACTTGCCCCCAGGAGCAGAAGCTGCTAACTGTCCTTTTACTGCTTTTTGGGAAGATCCAGCTACAGACAAAGAGAAGTTTTTAACTCTTAAGTTAGCAGAAACCAGAATGAAAACTTTTGAACAGTATTATCTAGATCATTTGGAAGATTTAAAAAATGCAATCAATATGATGAGAGATCCTTATGGAGAAAGGTTATCTATGGCAGAATTTCAATCTTTGAAAGGAAGAACTGACGATAAATTAATTACAGCAATTCCTTTTGTTGGAGTAAAAGGAAATACTTACGATCCAGTAAAGTATTGTGAGGAATATAATTGTACAGAACTTGATTTAATTAATGATGTTTGTATTTCTGGAGAAAGAGCAGAATTAACAGACTATCTTTATCAAAAAGAAGGAGAATTTGATCCTAATTATAATATTCCCGATTTTAAAGATAGAAGAATTTGTAGTGTTGATACTGTTTTAGAAAAAGAAAAGATTGTTTATTCTGGAGACGGAGCTACGTTTTACTTTAAAGAGGGGTTTAAATATGAAGAATCATATGATAAAGAGCCTTTAAGAATGGTTACAGATATTGGAGAAATGGGGTATATAGAATCAGAAATCCCATTAGGAGAAATGGTTAATGATGCTAAAAAATTCGCAGATAAGTTATTAGAATTCACAGGTTTAATTAAAGAAGAAATTAATAATGCAAAAATAAAATCTTTGGAATTTGCTGATTTAGCAAGAGAATGTGATTGTTCTAGATGTAGTAATGGGCCAACTTGGTTGGGATCAGAATTTTATCCAGTTCCTGATGATAAAATAAAGGTTTGTGGTCGGGCTGACTGTGTTTTTGATAATACTTGTGACAATTGTTCAACTTGTGATGAAAATACTCAAAAGAATTGTGTCTGTTGTGAAGAGTGCGAGACCATGCCTTATCCTGATACAGCTTATTATTATTGCATGGGCCAAAGCACAGGCAAGCCAGGCAGGTGGAGAGGTGATTGGCTTGGCGACTCTGGTGATATTTGCACCTTAGAATCATCAGTTCCCTCTACAGATCCATCTTATAATGATACCCTGTACGACATAGCAACAATATTAAAAACAGAATATGTTGCTAGTTATCAAATCGATGAGGATGGAATTGGTTCACTGTTAACTAAAAATTGTATATGTCCAGGAGATTTATACTACAGAGCAAAAATTTTATGGGATCCTTCTGGTTTTGGAGTTGGAGGATTAGATAGAGCAGAACCAGTTATATACAACGGTCTTAAAATAGGAATAACTTATGAAACTTTTGATCTTACAGTAGAATGTGACCCTGGCGTAGACGGGAATTGTTATTTTATTTCAGGTGGAGTAAAAGAGTTTTTATTTAAAAGATCTACATATTCTTCAACGCTTACGTTTAAAAAAGATAGTAGCTTTTATAACCACATAGTTAGTATTAATCCAGGTCTTTTAGGAGCGCTTTTTTATCAAGTTCCAATAGTAAACGCTCCTTATTGGCCTTTCCAAATAGATACATGCACTTACGAAGGAGGAAAAACAATAGTAACAGTGGCTCCACAAAAGAAAAACCTAGTAACAATTTGTGAAGGAGAAGAAGCTTTAACATTAACAGAGGCAGATAAAATATTAATTGAAAGCTTGAATCCGGGAATAAAGTGGATAGAAGGAGAAGACGCTATAGATTTAGGGATTGGTGATCTGGGCGAATATTGTTGTACAGGTATGGGAATTGCTTCTATAGCTTCTTTAATTAATCTTCCAGCCGATTATAATGCTAGATGCGATGTCGAACTTCTTAGTGACCATATTTTTATTTCTCCGGAATATCAACATAAATTAATTATAACTAAAATTGGAATTAGTCCAGACAAATTCTGCACTTCTGAAAGAGGAAAAACATTACCCGACCCAACAACAGACAAAGATGATCATCTTTATGATTATTATGTTTGTCCATATAATGACTTGAAAGATAAACAATGTAGAATATTTAATTATAGTGAGGCTGCAAAAAACTATGATTATCCAGAAGACTATCCATCTGGTCTTGATTGTAGAGACACGTCTTATTGTAGTGATTCAGATACTCCAAAAATTGGTTTAGGTCATTTACAAAAAATAGAACTCTTAGCAAAGAGAATAAAGAATTATGGAGAAGGAAAGAATCTTAGAGGAGATGACTCTAATAGGTGGATATCTCTAGACCTTCTTAATCTTGTAAGAAGAAAACTAGATAAATGTATTACTGGTTATGGACTTCCTCTAAAAGAAGGAGCAAAAGATTATACTCTCTATAGCTGTGAAGAAGGAATAGATTCTTTAGCTTCTGGATCAGTTGTCGTTTATCCTTCATTCCCCTATCCTGCTTCAACAACAATGTGGAATTGCCAGCCCTATAATAGTGAACATTTAGATGTTACAGCAAAAGAAGCTTGCTTTACAAATAAACAGCATCCTACTTGCGTTGACAAGATATATGAAAAGAATTTATTAGATGATTATTATTGTCTCCAAAGACAAAATTAAAAATATGAGAAAATATATTTTATTATTAATTCTTTTATTATCCTTATTCCAAACAACTTATGCTTTAGAGATTGCGTATCCTCCAATTGGAGCATATACAATAACAAAAGACTCAGGGTTTCTTGAATATGTTGCTTATGGTGTAATGATGTTAATTGCTATAGCAGTAGTAATAGTTGTAATGGTGATGATTTGGGCAGGAATTAACTTTATTGTCGCTGGAGGAGATCCTGGTAAAGTGTCTCAAGCTAAAGAAATAATGGTTAATGCTCTTGTAGGTGTAACCCTATTATTATCATTTTATTGGATATTAGATACAATTAATCCAGACATTATAGATAAGCCTGGTAATCCTAAAATAGATCCATGTTCTATGGGTGGCATTATTGTGACTATTAATAATGGTACTGAAGACATTACAACATGTTTTAACCAGTCAATATCTAAAATACAAGGAGATATTGTTGAGGCAAAATGGGATTTTGAAGAAGGCCAAGTAAAAGAAGTATGGTCTTTCCCAGATGAAGATTATAAGGGAGGGGGAACACCTATTTTTCAGACAGCTATAGATGGAAAATGTTGCGATCCAGGGACAATGGCAAAAGGAACACCAATTGATTTAACTGGAGCAAAATCAATATATGTTATTGATAGGAAAATCGGTTTTTATTTTTATGACAAAGAAGATTTTGGAGTGAATAAAGAGCTTCCTTTTTATGTTTCGCAAAGTATTAAAAATATTAACGAAACAGACCGTTCTACTTTTGACAACAAAGCGTCTTCTTTCAGCGTTGTGTGTCCTAATCTCGGGATGTTTTGTGATATGGATTTCCAAGCAATTATATTCGAAAATGCCGGTTATTCAGGAAAATGTTCTTTCGTTGGCTCTCCTTATAGTAGTAGTTTAAATACCCCAGATGGAGTTACAGATTCAATAGTTAACGAAGGAAAATATATCGGGAATAAAAAAATGTCATCAATCGTTGTTTATAAAGAAAACAAGGATGGTTCCGATCAAGGAAGAATAATATTATATAATTCTTTGGGTTGTAATAAAGGAGACTCAGACTATCATTCAATGTGTGAAATAAATATAAGCAAATATAGGTCAACGAGAATTAATATGAGAACTTTAGAATCAGTACCCGCTGGAGATTTTCCAACAGAAGATGGTTGCCCTGATTGGGAGGCAAATTCATATATTCAATCAATAGAAATTCCTGATGGTAAAGGAGCGGTGGTTGTTGTTGCTGACAACGGAACTTGTGCATATTTTGATTCAGCAAGCATAACTCAAGGAGGTAATTGTGTAGGAGATTTAAGGGGAACAGGAGTATATGAAGGAGGCTCTTTTTGGGGGGTTAGACCAGAAGAAGTAATTGTTTTACCAACCAATTAAATGAAAAAAAACATATATATATCAATATTAATGTTCTTGATTTCATTCCAAATAGCTTATGCTTTGGAAATTAACACATATCCCCCTATTTTAGGATATACCATAACAGAAGCATCGACTTTTACTGATTATGTGTCATATGTTTTTATGTTCCTCATTGCAATCAGCACAGTAATTCTTGTTGCTGTTATTATTCTTGGTGGAATTGATTTTATTCTAGCTGGAGGTAGTCCAGGAAAAGCATCGCAAGCAAAGAAAAAAATAAAAGACGGTTTTATTGGTATGATTATTCTTCTTCTTTGCTATATAATATTAAATACTATTAATCCGGGAATTGTTATTGAAAACCCTGATTTGGAAAAATGTCTTGGAGGAGGAATAATTATTACTGTTGAAAAATTAGGATTTCCTACAAAGAAAATATGTATATATGATAGTATGCCAAGATTAGATATAGACGGAACAGTAACAGATACACAGTGGACTTATAAGGATGGGGACCTGAAAGAGGTGTGGGTTTATTCTGATTATAATTATAAAAACCCGATAAATCATCTTTTTCAAGATAATACCCCCTTAACTGATGGGCCAATGCCAGGAGGTCCTGTTCCTTCAAACACAAAATCAATCTTTATTTTAAAAAATTATCCAGGGCTTTACTTGTATGACAACCCAAACTTTGAATCAAACAAGTACCCTCCTTTGTACGTTGGTTTAAGAGATTTAACAACTCTAAATAATGCGTCATTAGATTTGAATTATCGTGTTGATTATGATAATTTAGCTTCTTCTCTTTGTCTTATTTGGGATAAATCATATCCAGATATGAGTTATAGGGCTATTCTTTTTGAAGATGTTAATTATTCTGGAGAATGCCTTATTGCGGGATGGAAACTTGGATTGCTTTCAACATCAATGATTAGCATGATTGGATTTATAAAACCGGGTATTGACGATAATTCTTTATCTTCAGTTTTAACGTATAAAGCAGATATAAATAATGATTACGGAAAAATAATTTTATACAACAAAACTAATTGTGTATCAGAAGATTCAATTAAAGATCAATGTGAATTACAGGTGAATACTCTTGAAGGACATAATGTTTCTCCGTGGAGTGAATGTCCGTCTTTCGAAGGAGATGTAAAATCAGCTGTTATTCAAGGTAAAGCAGGATTTGTTATAAGGGCAACAGATGACTATTGCATGTATTTTGACGTTGAAACAAATAAAGGAAATAATTGTGTTAATTTAGAAAATACTAGGGTTTTTTATGAATCAGGATGTGCTGAATATGATCCTGATACACTTGAATGTATAAAACCTGTTAACATAAGACCTAAAGAAATATTACTTACTCCTATTAATTAAATTTATATTTATATGAAAAAATATTTGATTATCTTATTTTTATTTATCTTCAATATAGCCTATGCTTTAGAAGCTGATTATGAAACCTTTGGAGGAAGAACTATTTCTAGTGGGTCTACTTTAGGAGATTATATTGCTTATTATTTCAATCTTGGCTTAGCTGTTGCTGCAGGAGCTGCTGTTTTGATTATAACTTTTGCAGGAATTAATTATTTAATTTCTGGAGACAATTTCAGTAAAAGATTAATAGCGAAGAAAATGATTTTCAATTCTCTTTTTGGTCTTTTTCTTGCTTTGGGTGCAATTGCTATTCTTAATACTTTTAATCCTGATATGGATACTGTTATTCCAGTTATTAATTCTCAAGAATATGTTGATGGTATTAATTTAGTGGGGCCCTCAGGAAAAACATGGACTAATGATAATTTGATTAAAACAAATGAAAATTATACAGGGATAGAATGGCTCTCCCCTGCTGAAGATCTATATTCTGTATATGTTTTTGAAAAACCAGAATTTTCAGGCGATTCTATAGAAGTTCCAAACGGATCCTCTGTTCCTGTTCCAATAGATCATTCTATTTGGTTTTTATGGAACAAGCCAGGTTCTTACATTTTATATAACGGTATTAATTTTACAAAAGGAACAGACAAGCAATTGCCATTCTCATCAGTTAAAGATAATAAAGCTCTTTCAACTGATATTTTTGATAATGCAACAAAATCAATTAAAATCAATCAACCTAAACCAGAAGATGATCCAGAAACAGAATATGGTGCGATTCTTTTTACAGAAGATCGTTTTCAAGGGAATTGCGCTTGGACTTTTCATGATATAGCAGACTTAAGTGCAGATCCAGGAGATAGTCCGGAGAACAATCTGCCTATTGGGTTAGATCAACTATCTTCTATAAAAAGAATAGTTGGCTTAAAAGCAGGAGATGCTGTAGTCACTATATATAATAGGGCTAATTGCCAATGGTTTAACGAGGATAAATCTTCTAAAAAATGTACTATTCCTACGGCTTCGTCTAAGCAGAATCTTGATATTGTTAGTTTTTGCGAAGCACAAAATCCAGGAGTTGATTTTACTAACGAGGAGATTCTTTCTATTGAATTTAATGCAGGTAATCCAGGAGTCCTTTTGAAAGAGGGTAAAAATAATACTTGCCAATATTTTGAAAAAAATAGCCCTAATACATGTATTAGTTTAATTAAATATGGAAATATTTATAATCCTGAAGAAGGAATTTTGCCTGCACAAATAACTTTATTTTCTTTGAAGAAATAATTTTAATTGAGTCCAGTCATTAATATTTAATTCTTCTGGTCTTGCTTTTTTGCTTAATCCCCTACTTGTTAAAAAATCTTCTATTCTTTTATCTTTTAAATTATTAATTAAGGTTTTTCTTGGATGAGAAAATCCTTTTTTAATTAATTTAAACAATTCATCGTTTCTTTTTTCTTTATTAAGAGTAATTTTAATAATTGCACTATCTACTTTTGGTTTTGGATAAAAGCAGTTTCTAGAAACGTAATCAATTATTTGTGCTTTTCCATAATAATTAACAGAAAGAGATAAAATAGTGTTTTTAGAAGAGCAAATTCTCTGAGCTACTTCTTTTTGAATTAATAAAACAATATCTTTTGGCTTATTGTCTAATTCTAATAAAGTCCTAATTAAGAAAGAAGTTAGATAATAAGGAATATTAGCCACTACCTTGTATTCTCCTTTTATTTTATGGACAATATTTAAAGCATCTCCAGCAATGACTTTTACGTTTTTAATCTTTAAATTATTAGCTAGTTTTTCGTCTTTTTCAATGGCAATGACCTTCTTTGCTTTTAAGGCTAATTCTTTAGTTAAAATACCTGTACCTGGTCCTATTTCTACAATAACATCGTTTTGTTTAATTTGAGAGGTTTCTATGATTTTTTTTACGATATTATTATCTATTAAAAAATTCTGTCCCATTGATTTTTTAGGAACAATGCCCTGTGTTTTTATTGTGGAAAATGAACTTGACATATGTGGTAGAAGTATTAAACTAGTATTATATATTATTAATTAAATCCAGGCTTATTTCTATCAAACAGACAATTAAAAACTTGATAAATAACCCTAAAGGGCTTGTTTTTAGTTTGATAATTATGTGCTTAATTGTTCTTTCTCAAAGCGATAATACAGCTAAAAGTCTAGAACAAACTAATCTTATCAATATTGATTCAAGTTTGCAACCAATCACAAGTATTATTACAGGGGAAAATAATGTTTTAGCATCTATTTCTTCCCCTCTTTTTATATCCTCTAATACTTTAGGATCAATAATGCAAGAGGAAGAAGAAGACAATTCTATTATTGTTTATACTGTTGCCAAAGGAGAGACAATTAATCAAATTGCAGAAAGATTCAACATTTCAACAGAAACAATAATGCTTGCCAACGAATTAACATCATCTAAAGTTAAAGAAGGAGATGAGTTAATGATCCTTCCTGTTAATGGTCTAATCCATTTAGTAGAAAAAGATGAAACAATAGACAGAATAGCAAAAAAGTATAGTGCTAATCAAAATGAGATTATTGAGTTTAATGAGTTAAATCAAGAAGGAAAAGTGTTTGTAGGAGATATTTTAATAGTTCCTAATGGTAAAAAGCCTAAAACAACAGTTGTTGCTACAACAAAGCCAAATACAACACCTCAGATAACAATGCCTAACTCATATTTCATTGCTCCGACTACAGGTTTGGTAACTCAAAATGCTCATTTTTCTCATACAGTTAATGGAATAAAGCAATATAACGCAATAGATATTGCTAACTCTTTAGGAACACCGATAGTAGCTGCTGCGGGCGGAGAAATCCAGATTGTCAAAAGAATTTGGCCTAATGGTAATTATATTACTATTGCTCATCCGAATGGAGTATATACTCTTTATGCTCATCTTAATTCTTATGCTGAAGGTATTTATCCAGGAAAACAAGTATCTCAAGGGGAAATCATTGGATATATGGGAAGCACTGGGAATTCAACTGGTCCACACTTGCATTTCCAAGTTATGGGAGCATATAATTCATTCTTAAAGTATAAAGTAGGATCAAAAATTACATATTAAAATCCCCTTAGATAAAGGGGATTTTTTATTTAGAGCAATCATTGCACATTCTTGCTGCAGGAAATACCTGCAGTCTTTCTATAGGTATATCTTTATTACAGTTTTCACATTTTCCATAAGTTCCTGCTTCAATCTTTTTAAGAGCAATATCAATATCTTTAACTTTTGATTCCAATGCTCTTTCAACTGGTAATAAGTTTTCATACTCCTCTACTTCGCTTACCTGATCCTCTATATTGTCTCCAGGAGCAATATTGGGATAGCGAGTTTCCCATTCATTATCGTCAGTTGGATTTTTTTGCGCAAACTGATTAAGAATTTTTTCTAATTCTTTTCTTTCTGAAATCAATCGAGATTTTAAATTTTCAAGAAGTTCTTTTTCCATATAGATTATTTTAAGATTGTTTCAAGTTTTTTATTGATTTCATTCAATTCATCTTTTATCTTTTGTCCGCTAGCAGTAATGGCTTGATAATCTTCTTTTATTGCTTTTCTTTGTTCATCTATTTTCTTTAAATTGTCTTCTAGCTCCCAACGAGATTTTTCTAATTCTTTTCTTGAGTTTTCGATTCTTCTTCTTTCGTCTTCTATTTTTCTTACTTCTTCTGCGTTGCCAATTACCAAGGCGTCTCTTTTTTCTAATGTTTTAATCTCTTCTTCCGCATTTTTTTCTTTAATTAATAAGTCAGTTAATCTTTTTTCAGCATCATCTTTTTGTTTTGTATTTTCTATCATTTTTTCTTTTATCTCAAATCCCCTTCTACCTACTTTTTCAAGCTCAACTAATAACTGCTTTTGTTTCTGACCGAACATTGTTTTTTCGTGATCTTTTCTTAGAATATCAAGCTGCATATTTAATTGTTTTTCTTTAGCCACGTATTTTTCAAGAGCAAGATCGCATTCTTTGAGCTGCAATTTTAAAGACCTAATTTCATCTTCTTTCTCGTTTTTGTCATCTTCAATCATGTTCCTCTGTTCTTCTATCTTCCATCTCTCTTTTTCTATCTCTCTCTTTTCTTCTGCGCTAGCTTCTTGCTCTCTGTCTTCGATTCTTTTTTTGTTTTCTTCTATTTCTTTTTTTGTTTGAGCAATAACGTCAAGCTTCTTCTTGATTCTTTCTATTTCTTTTAAAACAGCGTCTTTTCTGTCTTGAAGAGGCTTCTTTTCGATATATATCTTTTTCAACTCTTCTTCTAAATCAAAAGTTAAATAAGATATTTTTCTTAGTTTTTCTTCAATAGATTCTTCAGACTCTTCAACAACTTCTTTAAAATTGGGAATATCTCCTTTGGCAAAAGAATCTGATTTTAATGGTTCGTGTTTGATCTCAGCCTCAGGTTCTGGTTCAGGAACAGGAATTGGTTCTGGTTCTGGTTCAGGTTCTGGTTCAGGAACAGGAATTGGTTCTGGTTCTGGTTCAGGTTCTGGTTCAGGAACAGGAATTGGTTCTGGTTCTGGTTCAGGCTCTGGTTCAGGTTCAGGAATAGTAATTGATTCAATCTCAGGAGCTAAAGCTTCTTCTGCAGGTGGTTTATTGATAAGTAAATCTTCTTTCGAAGAGGAAGGAATGGTAATGTTTTGATCTTCTTCATCGTCAAGCGGAGACATCAAGTCTTTCTTCATCGTCCTTATTTTCTTCATGTTAAGCTTGAAAATGTTTTCTTCTTCCATTGTTTTATATATTATTTTTTTGCTTCTTTTAAAGATAAATTAATTCTTCCTTGTTCATCAATAGAGATGACTTTCACAGGAATAATGTCTCCTATTTTTACAACATCGCTAACCTTATTAACTCTTTTTTCTGATAATTGTGAAATATGAACCAATCCTTCTTGTCCGGGAAGTATTTCAACAAATGCTCCGAAATCAAGAATTCTTTTAACGTTTCCCTGGAAGGTCTCTCCAATAACTACTTCCCTGGTAATGTTTTTAATCCATTCTAACGCCTTTCTTGCAGAATCTTCTTTTTCAGCAGTAATAAATATTTCACCAGTATCTTCTATGTCAATTGAAACATTACATTCATCAATAATTTCATTAATCACTTTTCCTCCAGGACCAATTACTTCTCCTATCTTTTCAGGATTTATTTTAATAATATATATCCTAGGAGCATAAGGAGATAATTCTTTTCTTGGTTCTGGAATAGCGTTAAGCATCTTATCAAGTATTTCCAATCTTGCTTTTTTTGATTGTTCCAAAGCTTCTGCAATTATTTTATCAGTAATTCCTCTTACTTTCAAGTCCATTTGCAAAGCATTGATTCCGTTTCTTGTTCCAGCTACTTTAAAATCCATATCTCCGTAATGATCTTCTTCTCCTTGGACATCAGTTATTATTTTATACTCTTTTTCTTCAGTACTTTTTTCATTATTCATTTCCATCATTAATCCCATGGCTATTCCTGATACAGGATTTTTTATTGGTACCCCTCCATCCATTAAAGCTAAGCAAGCAGCACAGGTAGAAGCCATTGAGCTTGATCCATTAGAACACAATACCTCTGAAACAAGTCTGATTGTATAAGGGAAAATACTAGATTCTGGAATAACAGATTTCAAGGCTTTTTCAGCAAGCATGCCATGTCCAATTTCTCTTCTACCCGGACCTCTCATTGGACCTGTTTCTCCAACGCAAAAAGGCGGGAAGTTATAATGGTGCATAAATCTCTTTTTTCCATCTATCTCCATTTCTTCAAGTATTTTTTGATCTCCAGGAGACCCAAGTGTTAAGAAAGATAAAACTTTAGTCTCTCCCCTTTCAAAAAGACCAGAGCCATGGACTCTTTCGAATAAGTGAACATTAGTTTCAATTTGTCTTAATTGCTTGCTATCTCTTCCGTCAATTCTTTTATTTTCTTTTATTGCCATTTTGTGAAGAATTTCTTCTCCTTGGCGTTCAAAAAAAGACATTCCATAAATAATATTTTCTTTTTCTTCGTATTTTTCAGATAAGTATTTTTTTAATTCTTCTCTTATGCT
>Ga0209606_1003035_pt1 | contig 17440 bp, 12 predicted proteins | sample AD_UKC057_MetaG_FD_184412 | JGI IMG/M metagenome (GOLD analysis project Ga0209606, IMG submission 184412) | Active sludge microbial communities of municipal wastewater-treating anaerobic digesters from USA - AD_UKC057_MetaG (SPAdes) (version 2) | ecosystem: Engineered > Bioreactor > Anaerobic >...
TGCGCACACCCTGCAAAAACAACGCAGTGGCGGTCGCCCCTCAACGGATTAGAGGGCAGTCTGGCCCTCTTCCCGGGGCATTTTGGCCTTGGATCAGGAAGGAGAATGTGCAAAATGTGGATTGACAGAATTCGGGGGGGGTACAATACAAACAAGCTGGCCCGGTGGCGGAGTCGGGCGGGCTATCTGGGAAATCCCGGTTCATCGCCGAATCGACGCGCTGGTCGAGAACGATCTGAGCCGATGGGGCCTGACCGCCAGGCAGGCGGAGATCATGGAATCTCTTTATCACAACCCCGAGGGCAGCTTGACCCCGGCCGACCTGGCGGATGAGGTCGGCCTGACGCGATCGGCCATGACCGGCACGCTGGATTCCCTGGAGAAGTTGGGTCACGTCGTACGCAGGCCCCACCCCAGCGATCGCCGCATGGTGACGATCCACCTGACGCCGTCAGGTCGAGACTTCATCGGCGGCCATCTTCCGGAGCGGTACCAGAGACTGTTTCGCACCATGAACAACTTGACGCCAAACGAGCGATCCACCCTTCTGCGGTCGTATGCGAAAGTCATTGAGTTCCTGACGGCCGAGACCGCGGAGGCAGGCCTCACCCGGGACGACCGGCAGGGCCGGTCATGACCCCAAGCGGAGCACATGCATGACAGACACGAAATGGGTTCGAATTGTGTTGGCCGCCGTGGCGGCGGCTGTGTGCGTACCCGGCTGCGACCGCGGCAAGCAGGCCCCGCCGCCCCCGCCCCCGGAGGTCGCCACGCTGATCATGCAGGCTCAGCCGATCCCGTTGACCGTGGAACTGCCCGGGCGAATCTCGGCCTTCCTGGTCGCGGAGATCCGCCCCCAGGTCAGCGGGCTCATTCAGAAGCGCCTGTTCACCGAGGGAGTGGACGTGAAGGAGGGAGACGTACTGTACGAGATCGATCCGAGCAGCTACCAGGCTGCCTGCGACAGCGCCGAGGCGGCGGTGGCATTGGCCAAGGCCAGTCACGTCAACTCGCTGGCGGCGGTCACGGCCGCCAAGGCGGGTCACGCCACAGCCGTTGCCTCGCGCGACGCCGCCAAGGCAGCCTTGGCCGCCACCCATGCCGCCCAGGCCCGTGCAGAGGCCAACGCCGTCCCCCTGCGCCTGCGGACACAGCGGTTCAAGGACCTGTTGGCCGACAAGGCGGTCAGCCAACAGGATTATGACGACGCCTCCGCCGCCCTCAAGCAGGCCGAGGCGGGCATCCAGAGCGCGGCGGCCGCCGTACAGGGCGCCGAGGCGGACGTCGTCCGCGCCCAGGCAGCCATTGAGGTGGCCCTGGCCGACATCCAGAAGGCCGAGTCGGCCGTCCAGAGCGCGCAGGCCGGCATCGGCAGCGCCGAGGCCGGGCTGCGAACCGCCAAGATCAATCTGGGCTATACCCAGGTCAAGGCGCCCATTGACGGGCGGATCGGGCGATCCGCCATCACGACCGGCGCCCTGGTGACGGCGCATCAACCGGTCCCCCTGGCCACCATCCAGCAACTCAACCGCGTCTACGTGGACGTGCCGCGTGCCACCACCGACCTGCTCAGGCTGCAACGGCGCCTGGCGGACGGGCGCCTGTCGCAGGACGCCAGCAGGAACAGCGTGAAACTCATCCTGGAGGACAACAGCGTCTATCCGCTCCATGGGACGCTCCAGTTCCGGGATGTCACGGTCGACCCGTCCACCGGGTCCTTCATTCTCCGGATGGTATTCCCCAATCCGGACAATGTCCTCCTGCCCGGCATGTTCGTGCGGGCCGTGGTGACCGAGGGCGTGAACGAGAACGCGATCCTGGTGCCCCAGCAGGCCGTCTCGCGCGACCCCAAGGGCAACCCCCTGGCCTTGATCGTTGACCAGTCCGGCGTGGCGCAGGTGCGGATGCTCACGCTGGACCGGACGGTGACGGACCGATGGCTGGTGTCCAAAGGGCTGTCCGTCGGCGACCGGGTGATTGTCGAGGGCCTCCAGCGGGTCCGCCCGGGCATGCCCGTCCGTGCCGTCCCGCTGGCCGCAGCCAAGCCCGACAGTGCGTCCACCAAACCCGCCTCCGGACCCGCCACAAAAGCTGACTGACGGAGTCGTCACACATGCTATCGAAATTCTTCCTCGATCGGCCGGTGTTCGCCTGGGTCATTGCCATCGTCATCATGGCGGCGGGCGCGATGGCCATCTACCTCCTGCCCATATCGCAATACCCTCCGATCGCCCCACCCGCCATTGCCATCGATTCCTTCTATCCCGGCGCCTCGGCCGAGACGGTGGAGAACACCGTCACGCAGATCATCGAGCAGAAGATGACCGGGTTTGAGGACATGCTGTACATCTCGGGGACCAGCGACTCGTCCGGCGCCTCGCGGATCGAGTTGACCTTCAAGCCCGGAACGGACCCGGACCTAGCCTGGGCCAAGGTGCAGAACAAACTCCAACTCGCCATGGCGAGCTTGCCGGAGGTGGTCCAGCGGACCGGCATCAAGGTCAGCAAGTCCACCCGCAATTACCTGCTCATCGTAGGCCTGGTGAGCGAAGACGCCAGCATGACCGGCGACGACCTGCGGGACTACGCTCAGTCCTCGCTGGAGAAGGTGCTGGCCCGCGTGCCGGGGGTGGGCGAGGTCGAGAACTTCGGCTCGCAGTACGCCATGCGCGTCTGGCTGGATCCCGACAAGCTGACCGATTTCCACCTGACGATGGAGGACGTGCTCCTGGCCCTGCGGGCCTACAACGTGGAAGTCTCCGCGGGGCAGTTCGGAGGCGCCCCGGCCGTGCCCGGGCAGCGCCTGAACTCCTCCATCATCGTCCAGAGTCTTCTCAAGACGCCCGAGGAATTCGCCGACATCCCCATCCGCATCAACGCCGACGGCTCCTGGGTGCGGGTCAAGGACGTGGGGCGGACGGAACTGGGCACCGAATCCTACGCCATCGAGGCGTTCTACAACGGCATGCCGTCGGCGGCTATGGGAATCCGCCAGGCGCCCGGGGCCAACGCCCTGGACACCGCCGACGCGGTGAAGTCGAAGTTGGCCGAGATGAGCCATTACTTCCCCGCCGGGATGAAGGTCATCTATCCGTATGACACCACGCCGTTCATCAAGGTGTCCATCTGGGAGGTGGTCAAGACCCTGCTCGAAGCCATCGTGCTGGTGTTCCTGGTGATGTGGCTGTTCATGGGCAACCTGCGGGCCACGCTGATCCCGACGATCGCCGTTCCCGTCGTGGTGCTGGGCACGTTCGGGGCGCTGGGATTGTTCGGGTTCTCGATCAACATGTTGACCATGTTCGCCATGGTCTTGTCGATCGGCATGCTGGTGGACGACGCCATCGTCGTGGTGGAGAACGTCGAGCGGATCATGAGCGAGGAAGGCATCTCCGCCCGCGAGGCGACCGCCAAGAGCATGGGACAGATCACCAGCGCCCTGATCGGGATCGGCCTGGTGCTGACGGCGCTGTTCGGCCCGATCGCCTTCTTCCCCGGCTCGACCGGAGTGATCTATCGCCAGTTCGCCATCACCATCTGCTCGTCGATGGTGCTGTCGGTGGTGGTGGCCCTGGTGCTCACGCCGGTGTTGTGCGCGTCCATCCTCAGGCCCGTGCCCAAGGGGCACGAACCGGCCGAGAACGCGATCTGGTTCCTGCGTCCGTTCTTCCTGTGGTTCGACCGGGGCTTCTTCCGCTTCCGGGGCCTGGTGGTCAGGGTGGTCGGGCACGTCCTCGCGCGGAGACTTCGCTATGTCCTGCTCTTCGCGCTGATCGTGGCGGGCCTGGGCTTCCTCTTCGCCCGCATGCCTACGGGCTACCTGCCCGACGAGGACCAGGGGATGATGCTGGCCCAGATCCTCATGCCCACGGGCACGACGCTGGAGCAGACGCAGGCGGTCGCCGACCGGGTCGGGCGGCACTTCCTGGAGAAAGAGAAGGAGGCGGTGGAGTCCTGCATGACCATCGCCGGGTTCGGGTTCTCCGGTCGGGGCCAGAACAACGGCATGGTGTTCATCAAGCTCAGGGACTGGAATCTCCGCGACCGGGCGGACCTGAGGGTCAAGGCGGTTGCGGGACGGGCCATGGCCACCTTCTCGCAGATGCGAAACGCCCTGGTCTTCGCGTTCCCGCCGCCGGCCGTCGTCGAGTTGGGCAATGCCCAGGGCGTGGACTTCCAACTGGTGGACCGGGGAGGCATCGGACATGCCGCACTCATGAACGCCCGCAACCAGCTTCTGCAACTGGCGGCGCGGGACCTGAGGCTGGCGCGCGTCCGCCCCAACGGGATGGAAGACGAGCCCCAGTACCGCATCGACGTGGACTGGGCCGAGGCGGGCTCGCAGGGACTGTCCATCAACTCGATCCACAACACCATCTCGGCCGCCTTCGGCAGCGCCTACGTCAATGACTTCATCCAGGGCGGGCGGGTCAAACGCGTCTACGCCCAGGCGGACGCGCCGCACCGCATGCTGCCGGAGGACCTCAACAAGCTGTACGTCCGCAACACCGCCGGAAAGATGGTGCCCTTCGCCTCGTTTGCGACCGGGCATTGGACCAGCGGATCGCCCCGGCTGGAACGATTCAACGGGTTCCCCTCCTTGAACATCTGGGCCGAGCCCTCGCCCGGTCACAGCTCGGGCGAGGCCATGCAGGCCATGGAGGAGATCGCCTCCAAGCTGCCCAGGGGGACCGGCTACGACTGGACGGGGCTGTCGTATCAGGAGCGCCAGGGAACGTCCCAGGCGCCGCTGCTCTACGCGTTCGCGGTCTTTGTGATGTTCCTCTACCTGGCGGCGCTGTACGAGAGCTGGCCCATCCCCATCGCGGTCCTCATGGTGCTCCCCCTGGGCGCCGTCGGGAGCGTTCTGGCCTGCTCGCTTCGGGCCCTGCCCAGCGACATCTACTTCCAGATCGGCATGTTGAACACGCTGGGCCTGACCATCAAGAACGCCATCCTGATCGTGCAGTTCGCCAAGGACCGCATGACCGAGGGCGCCGACCTGATCGCCGCTTCCGTCGAGGCCGTCAAGCTCCGCTTCCGCCCCATCCTGATGACCGCCCTGACGACCGGCCTGTCGGTGATCCCCCTGGCCATCGCCACCGGGGCCGGCGCCGGCAGCATGATCCCGATCGGCACGGCCCTGCTGGGCGGCATGGTCACGGGGACGATTCTCGTGGTCGTCTTCACGCCGCTGTTCTACGTGCTCATCGAGAAGACGTTCGGCCGGCGTGCACGGCGCCAGGAGCAGGTCGCAGAGGTCAACGTATCCGGGAACCCCCGACATGAATAGGAACACGCTCGTTATCGTCGCCGGATTGCTCGTCGCCGTCAGCGGCTGCACCTTGGCCCCCGACTACAACCGCCCGGCCGCCCCGATCCCCGACCGCTGGCCCGGCGGGCCGGCGTACGCGACGACGCAGCCCGCCTCCGCCCCGGCCGATGCCGACCTGCCGCCGCGGAGGCGGTTCTTCCGCGACTCCAGGCTCCTGCACGTCGTCGACCTGTCGCTGCGAAACAACCGCGACCTTCGGCTTGCGTCGCTCAACGTGGAACGCGCCCGGGCGATGTACGGCGTGCAGCGGGCCGAGTTGTTCCCCATCGTCAACGCGATAGCCAACGGCAGTCAGCAGCGGCTGCCGGCGGACCTCTCCGGCACGGGCAGCCCGCTGACCGTCAAGCAGTATGGGGCGAGCCTGGCCCTCAGCGCCTGGGAGATCGACTTCTTCGGGCGCATCCGCAGCTTGTCCGAGGCGGCCCAGCAGCAGTACTTCGCCACCGAGCAGGCCCGCCAGGACACGCACATTCTGCTGGTGTCGTCGGTGGCCAACGCGTACCTGACCCTGGCCGCCGACCGCGAAGCCCTGACGCTGGCCAGGACCACCCTCCAGACGCAGCAGGAGGCGTACGCCCTGGTGAAGCGCCGCCTCGATGAGGGCGTCATTCCGGAACTGGACCTCTACCGTTCCCAGACGCAGGTGGACCTGGCCCGGGCGGACCTGGCCCGATTCACCCAGGCGGTGGCCCAGGACGAGAACGCCCTGAACCTGCTGGTGGGCTCGCCGGTCCCGGAGACCCTGCTGCCCGACGAACTGGGCGCCGTCGCCCCGTTCCTGGAAATCGCTCCCGGTTTGTCTTCCCAGGTGCTCTTGCGAAGACCGGACATCCTCCAGGCCGAGGCCCTCCTGAAAGCCGCCTACGCCAACATCGGGGCCGCCCGCGCCGCCCTCTTCCCCAGGATCACGCTGACCAGTTCCCTGGGAACCGGCAGCAACCAGCTCAACGGGCTGTTCGCCGCCGGATCGACCGCCTGGAGCGTGGCGCCGGAAGTCGTGATGCCGATCTTCGACGCGCGTGCCTGGGCGGCGCTGAGAGTGACACAAGTGGACAAGCGGCTGGCGGTCGTTCGATACGAGAGGGCCATTCAGACGGCCTTCCGGGAGGTGGCGGACTCCCTGGCCGTGCGCGGGACCATCGACCGGCAGATCGCCGCGCAGGAATCGCTTGTCCACGCCGCCGCCCAGACCTACAAGCTGTCCAACGGCCGTTACCTTAAAGGCCTGGACAGTTACCTGTCCGTCCTGGACGCCCAGCAATCCCTCTATGCGGCGCAGCAGAACCTTGTCCGTCTTCGCCTGGCGCGAATGGCAAACCAGGTGAGGCTCTTCTCGGTGCTGGGCGGCGGGTGGGATCACACGACTGAAGGGCCGCCGCCTCAAGAGGGCGCACCCGCCCAGGCGAAGCGTTGACACATCGACGCGATGACGAGGATGCATGATGGACCACAAGATCCCGGCGCCCTGCCGACGCGAAAGGATCATGGCGGCCGCGAGGGCCGTGTTCGCGAGATGCGGCTTCGACAAGGCCAGGCTCGACGACATCGCGGCCGCGGCTTCGGTGGCGAAGGGCACGGTCTACTGGCACTTTCGGGACAAGGCGACGCTGTTCTGCTGCGTGGCGGAAGACATGGTGTCGCGGGATCTGGCTGCGACCCTGCACGCGTCCAGCCAGTCGCTGTCCGCGGTGCAGTGTCTGAACAGTCTGCTTGAGGTCTTCTTGAAGCGGCTCGTTTCCGTTCACGAAGAGTCGGGAAGCCTGGTATTCGAGTTGTGGTCGTCTGCCGGCACCTCCGTCCCCGGCATCGGCGAGTTCCTGCTCCAGGCACACAAGCGCTGGCGCGACGCCATCAAACGCATCCTGGATTGACAGATTCCAGGATTGGCCCTAACATTACCTGTGTAGGCTTCAAGTCGAATTGCGTCTATCGAACTGAAAAGGATAAAGAGAGGAGATCACGATGAACAGGGCCGTTATGATTTTGGGTGTTGTGCTCGCTGTCGCGGGAATGTCTTCCGCTGCTACCTTGGTCATTGACAATTTTGAGCAGGGGTTGGCTGGCCCTGCCGGATTGGCTGGCGCGGGCATTTCCGTGAATGACCCTCCGGGGCCACCTTCACCGTTGGTGGTGACGGTCACGGAAAGTGGATTGTCACCCACGAACGTGATTGGCGGCGTCCGTCGGACCACAATGATTGATCTGATTGAGAATAGCCAGACAGTCAGCGCCAACCTCTACGACCCCCCCGGTCTTCCCGCTGACAACCATCTGAGCCTGAGCGCCAACACCGGCGCCCAGGGGCAGTGGCTCCTGGAGTACGGCAAGGCAGCGGGCTCGACTTCGTATCCGTTCGACCTGACTGCTGCCGGTGGCGCCGACGCGATCGTGTTTACCTTCGAGACCGGTGACCACAGCGCTTCCGTGGACATGTGGGCCAGTGACGGCACCAACAGTGCCGGGCCGGTGAACAAGCCGACCCCCGGTGGGAATAGCACCCTGACCTTCCTGTTCAGCGAGTTCCCCGGCGTGGATTTCAGCAGCATCGAGGACCTGAGCTTCCGGATCAACGGCGTGCTCGAGGGCGACTACTCGATCAGTCTGCTCGAGACCCGTTATCACGACGACCAGGTTCCCGAGCCGGTTACGATGGCTGCCCTCATGATGAGCATCGGCGGTCTGGGCGGGTACATCCGTCGCCGTCGTCGCTAGACCTCGGCGAGGCTTGTTTGAGTCTTCTCGCGGCGGCCCCCTTGCGGGGTCGCCGCTTTTTTTCTGTCGTTGAACCCAGCGGTGGAAACTGCGGAATTTCGGTTCCATTCCGCCGCCGTCGCCTGTATAATCCCCCGCCGCTGGACGGGACCGGGTGCTTTCCCCGGATAGATCCCTCGTAGACCCCCAGACAACCTGAGCACAGACGGAGACCCAAATGCCACTGGTACCCATGCGAATCCTGCTGGACCACGCCGCCGAGAACGGCTACGGCGTGGCCGCCCTCAACGTCAACAACATGGAGCAGATCCAGGCCATCATGGAAGCCGCCCAGGAGACCGACTCCCCGGTGATCATCCAGGCCAGCCGGGGGGCTCGCAAGTACACCAACGACGCGTACCTTCGCCACCTGATGCTGGCGGCCGCCGAACTGTACCCCAGCATCCCCATCGCCATGCACCAGGACCACGGCAACAGCCCGGCCACCTGCAAGAGCGCCATCGAGCAGGGCTTCACCAGCGTGATGATGGACGGCTCGCTGAGCGAAGACGGCAAGCTGCCCAGCACGTACGACTACAACGTGAAGGTCACCCGCGAGGTGGTCCAGTCGGCCCACGCGGTCGGCGTGAGCGTCGAGGGCGAGATCGGCGCCCTGGGCGGCATCGAGGACGGGCACGGCGCGGGCCTGAGCGAGGAAGAGGCCCAGGAGCACCTGACCGACCCGATCCAGGCCGAGCAGTTCGTCAAGGACACCGGCGTGGACGCCCTGGCGGTGGCCATCGGCACCAGCCACGGGGCCTACAAGTTCAAGAAGAAGCCCACCGGCGACGTGCTGAAGATGTCGCTGATCGAAGAGATCCACCGCCGCCTGCCCAACACCCACCTGGTCATGCACGGCAGCAGCAGCGTGCCCCAGGAACTCCAGGACCTCATCAACAAGTACGGCGGGAAGATGAACCCCACCTTCGGCGTGCCCGTCGAGGAGATCCAGCGAGGCATCAAGCACGGCGTCCGCAAGATCAACGTCGACACCGACAACCGCATGGCCATCACCGGCGCCATCCGAAAGGTCTTCTGCGAGAAGCCCGAGAAGTTCGACCCCCGCGACTACCTCGGCCCGGCCCGCGAGATGATGAAGGGCGTCTGCCGCGAACGCATGATCGCCTTCGGGCAGGCCGGCAACGCCGGGAAGATCAAGCCCGTCTCCTGCAAGGAGATGGTCGCGTACTACCAGAAGTAGCTTTCCGCTGTCCGTTTTCAGTTCACGACTTGGGAGCTGTGAGAGCCGTGAGAGCGATGGGAAGAACACCCCCATTGTCCCCAGGGCTTTCACAGCTCCCATTCTGTTACAGACAGGCTACTGGCGACTGGCTGCCGGCTGCTGAAGACTACTCTCGCACGTCCAGGCAGATCATCCGCTTCAGGTCGCGAAGGATCAGTCGCCCGTCCACCAGGACCATCGGCCCCCACGCGTCGGGGCCTTCGAGCACCTTGGCCTGGGCCAGGACTTTCATCCCGGCCGGGCTGATCTGGGCCAGGCTCAGCAGCCCGTCGTCCTTGAGGGCGAAGATGAGGTCGCCGGCCACCAGGTACGGGCCCAGCCCGTACTGGTGGGCCACCCCGCTGGTCCACAGGACCTTGCCTTCCAGGTCCATGCAGGCCAACTGCTGCGAGATGGGCCCGCCCTTGGCCAACACCGACAGCAGCCGCCCGCTCAGCCCGCCCTGCGAGGCAAGCAGGATCGGCGTCTGCTGCTCAGAGCAGAACTCGCGGGCCTCCAGCTTGAACAGTGGCTTGGCCATCCACCGCTCGCCCTCGCGGGCGACCTTCAGCATCATGCTGCCGGCGTTGTAGCCGCCGGTCAGGAAGATCCGCCCGCCGCCCACGTGGATCGGGGTGGGTACATTGGCGATGTTGATCTTCCACTGGTCCGTTTCCCACAGCAGCCGCCCGTCGTCGGCCGACACCCCCACCACCCCCCGGCTGGCGGCGTAGACGTACTGCTTGACGCCGTCGATCTCCACCGGCACGACCGACGTGTGGGTCATCTTCCAGTCGCGCGGATTGGGCGTCTTCCACAGCACCTTGCCGTCGGCTAGGTTCACCGCCATCAGCAGCGCCGACGGACCGCCCGGGGCCAGGATCAGCCGATCCCCGTCGATCAGCGGGCATTGGCCCGCGTACCACTGCGGCACGGTCGTGCCGTGCTCGATCACCAGGTCGATGCCCCAGACGAACTTGCCCGTGTCGGCCTCCAGGCACAGCACGTGGCACTTGGGGCCCAGGCTCACGACGTAGCGCCCGCCCAGGGCGGGCACCGTCCGCGACATGCCGTGGTTGCGGAGCACCTTGACCGGATACGAATACCGCCAGATTTCCCGCCCGTCGGCGAGCGAGAGGCACCGCATGGCGTCGCTGAGGTTCTCGCGGTCGTAGTCCAGCACCCAGAGCCGCCCGTCGCGGACGACCGGCCCGGCGTGCCCCTCGCCCATCTCGACCTCCCACAGGCGCTTGGGCCCGTCGCTCGGCCAGGTCCGCGCCAGCGGTGGCTGGCTGGGGGCGATGTTCGTGCGGTCCGGGCCGCGGAAGTGCGGCCAGACGCCGGCGATCCCCTCGGCCGGCTTGCCCTCCCCGACCACCAGCTTGCCCCACTCCGCGCGCCCCGCGCCGGGGCCGCGCGTGGGGCGGTCGCGCTGAATCGTCGCCCCGTCCGAGCCCGGCTCGCGGAGACTCAGCCCGACGGCCCAGCTCGAATCGGTCATGACCCAGACGCCCGCGGCCAGCAGCGCCGCCAGCGCCACGCCCGCCGGGACGAAAACCAGCAAGTTGTCGCGAGTGCTCGGTTCCATTTCGTTCAGCATACCAAACGCGGCCGGGCCGACGCGAATTGCTTTGCCCCCCTGAGGGGCCTGCAGGGCCAACCGAAGACTCAGGATAACTCCTTGGAAAAGGCGACAAGGAGCGTCATACTGTGCATCCGCCCCATTCGGAGACACAAATGGACCTGACCTCCACCACTCGCCGAGACCTCCTGAAACACCTGGCCCTTTCTCTGCCGGCTGCGTCCGCCCTGGGCGGGGCGCTGCGGGCAATGGCCGCCGACGCCCCCGACGAGAAGCCGCCCCCCGTGCGGGCGGTCACGCGCGGGCCGCAGTGCCACTGGCGAGGCTACTACGACAAGCTGCTGTTCGACCCGACGAATCGCTATCTGCTGGCCAACGAGGTGGACTTCGAGCACCGCTCGCCCAAGGCTGACGATGTCATCCGCGTGGGCATGATCGACCTCCAGGACGGCGACAAGTGGATCGAGCTGGGCAGCTCCCGGGCGTGGAACTGGCAGCAGGGCTGCATGCTCCAGTGGGTGCCCGGCACGACCGGCGAGGTCGCCTGGAACGACCGCGAGGGCGACCAGTTCTTCTGCCACGTTGTGGACGTCGAGACGGGCAAGAAGCGGACGCTGCCTCACCCGTTCTACGCCCTCAGCCCCGACGGGCGCTGGGGCGTCGCGCCGGACTTCCGCCGCCTCAACGACACCCGCCCGGGCTACGGGTACGCCGGCCCGGCCGACCCGCGCCGCAGCGTCGGCGCGCCGGACGACTCGGGCATCTGGCGCCTGGACATGCGGACCGGCGAGCGGACGCTGATCTTCTCGCTGGCCGACGCGGCCAAGGTGCCCCAGCCGGGCGGCTTCGGCGAGGGCCCCAAGCACTGGTTCAACCACCTGCTGGTCAACACCGACGGCAAGAGGTTCGTCTTCCTCCATCGCTGGAGTCAGAAGGGCCAGCGGAACTGGCTGACGCGGATGTTCTCCATCGACGCCGACGGCAAGGACCCATATCTGCTGATCCCCAGCGGGCGGGTCTCGCACTTCGTCTGGCGCGACGCGACGCACGTGACCGCCTACGCCGGCTGCCCGCCCACCAACGCGTGGAAGTTCTGCGTGTTCGAGGACAAGAGCGACAAGGTCGAGGTCATCGGCGAGGGCGTGCTCAACCGCAACGGCGACGGGCACATCACGTACATCCCCGGCACGAAGGATCAGTGGGTCGCCAACGACACCTACCCCGACCGTCAGCGCAACCAGCACGTCCACCTGTACCACATCCCGACCGGGCGACGGGTCAGCGTGGCCGCCTGCTTCCAGCCCCCGCCGTACAAGGGCGAGTGGCGATGCGACACCCACCCATGCGCCAGCCGCGACGGGCGATACCTCTGCTTCGATTCGCCCCAGAGCGGCCAGCGCCAGGTGTACGTGGCGGACATCTCGCAGATCGTCAAGGCGTAGGCTCGGCAGGCGCGGGCGTCTACTGGGCCGTCTCCAGCCGCTTCGCCGTCGCCGGGTTGATCTTCATCGCCCACACCTGCCCGCGGTGCGAGATCACGAAGGCCAGCTTGCGCTTCGCGTCGTACATCCACCCGCAGGAGTGCCCGTCGGCCGCCTCGCCCGCGTCCAGCAGGAAGTACTCGTTAGTGGAGCAGTCGTAGACGCGGGTGTACGGTTTGCCCTTCTCCTTGTTGCCCACCCGGAGGTGGCTGCCGATGAGCACCCAGTCGGCGTGGTCGATGTAGGCCATCTCGCGGAAGTTGCGGGCCCGCCCGGCGGGGAGGTTCGCGGGCGTGATCTTCTCGATCCGGCGCGTCTTGAAGTTGAAGCTCAGCAGCTCGCCCGTGCCGACGGTGGCGTACTTGGCGCCCACTCCGCCCAGGATCATCCGGTCGCGCTTGGAGTCGTAGACCATCCCGTGGGCGTCGCAGTAAGGGGGAAACAGGCGGTCCATGCCCTTGGGTTCGAGGTCGCTCCAGCCGGCCTGGCGGTCGTAGATCCACAGCCCAGCCCAGTCGGAGTTCTTCTTGCGGGCCCAGGCCACCGCGCCGTGAGGGCTTGCCTCCAGCACGGTGCTGCCCCAGTTGAACTCGTAGGGCAGCGCCATCCGCTCCATCCGCAGCCAGTCCATGCGGGCTGGGTCGTACAGGTACCCCCGCCCGGAGACCAGCAGCTTGCACTTGGGATCGTAGCAATAGTGGTTGTAGTTGTGTACGCCGTTCCACGGGCGGTTGAGGATGGACGAGTCGTAGCCCCCCCCGCCGCTGGTGTTGTAGGGCTCGTCGGCGTCGAAGCCCTCGACGATTCGCCCGCCGGCGGGGCTGTAGTGGGCCACCGTGCTGGGCGAGCGGACGCAGTGCCCGCCGCCCCAGTGGAGGATCTGCTCGCGATCGCTGTCCCAGACGGCCGTCCCCCAGTCCCGCTGGCGACAGCCGTAGAGCGGATTGCGCGGCGGGTCGGGAAGGCGGACCCACACGTTCTCGGGCAAGGCGTCCAGGCCGGTCGGCTTGGGGGCGTCGACCACCTCGCAGAAGTCCGCGCAGAACAGCTTTCCGCGCGAGAGCCGCTGGTTCGGCGCCGCCGCAAGCTGCTCGGTGACGGCCGGGTCCGGCTTGGCTGCGCCCAGGTCGAGCGTCCAGACGCGGGCGGGGAACTTCTTGTGCGGCAGGAACCAGACCCGTCCCGGCTGGGCCGCCAGGAACACCTTGCCGCCCGGCCCCGCCGCCAGCGCGGGCGGCGAATAGTATTGACACGAGTAGTCGTAGAAGTGCCCGAGCAGCGGGGGCACGCCGTCGGTCTCTTTCTTCGGTGCGGGCCAGGCGCCGAGCGCGTCCCATCGCTGGGCCGCTACGTCGTATCGCCAAAGCTGGATCGGCTCGACGTGCGTGTACGAGCGGCTGCCGTAGTCGATGCCGGTGTTCTGGAGGTAGCCCTCGTAGAGCGCCACGCCTCCGCCCGGCAGCGAGATCAGCGCGTGCCCGGCCCGCGGGCTTGGGGCACCCTTCGGTTCGATCCGCCGCCAGCCCTTGGCCAGGTCCAGCACCCACGTATCGTTCATCAGGTAATCTTCATGGTCCCCGCCGAACAGGACGTACGTCTTGCTGGAGGCGTCGCAGGCCAACGGCGAGTTGCGGCGCGAGCACGGCACGGGATAGTCCGCCTCGTCCACCCGCTCGACCTTCTCCTGCATCGCCCGCACTGCCTTCAACGCGTCGAGAAGTTGTTTCCGCTCGATCAGCCCCCCCGCCGCCGGCAACTCCGCCTTGGCCAGTTCACCCGCCTGATCCATCTTCGCGGCCGCCTGGCACTCGTCGGCCAGGGCGCGACGCTCCTGGGGCGACCCCTCGCCCGCGGGATCCTGGTACCACGCCAGGCGGATGTGCCCGCCCAGCGTGATAAGCGCCTCCTTGAGCGCCACGCGCTGGCGGTGCGTCCGCACCGCATCATCGGCGGGCAGGGGCAGGAGCCGCCATTTCTCGGCCGCGATGTCGTAGACGGCCGTCCGCGACCACCCGAGGTTGTCCGCTTTCTTGTCGGCCCCGACGACCACGATGGTGCCCGCGCCGTCGGTGGCCATGACGGGCCAACTCAGCCCCTGCAGCTCCGGCGCGGCCGGCAGGGCGGACCACGTCTTCTCGTTGAGGTTGAGGCGGTAGAGGACATTCTCCGCGCTGAGGCAGAACACGCTCGCCGACGCGGGGTCCAGCACCGCCTGATAGTATGGATGGAAGGCCTTGCCGGGCGGCTTGGGTGGGCCGAAGTCGCGCCACTGTCCAGCCGGAGGCACAAACTCGCGGATGCACGGCTTGGGTCTTTCCGGGTCCGACGGGCCGACCCAGAGGAACTTCTTGGCCTCCGCGATCCACAGCAGCACCCCGCCCGGGCGGTCGGGGTCGACGCCGTCGGCCTGGTTCTGCCACTGCGGCGCAGACCAGGCCACCTCCGGTGCCGCGCCCACAAACGCCAGCGAAAGGACCGCCAGAGAGAACACGGACGCGGAGGACATGCGTTTCCTGGACATGGGTCACCTCATTGAGAAAGACGTATGCCATTGTCCTTCATTGCCCGGGCAATGCAAGTCGGCTCGCCCGGTGCGATCAGTCGGGGCTACGCCCTGACCGTTGCCCGCCGGCAATGGCGCGGATACACTCACTGGCCATGAGCGATCAACCGTCTGTTCGTCCGCGACTGGCCCTGCCCCTGCTGGCCGTCTGCTGCCTCCTGCCGACCGCCCAGACGCTCCTGACGGTCTACCTGGAGATCTGGCCTTTCGTGCTCTACCCGGTCATGAAGGTCCTGATCCTGGCGGCGCCGATCCTCATCTGGCGGCTCCAGCGCCTGCCGCGCCGCGAACTGCTGGCCGGCCTGGGCGTGCGACGCACCACCCTGCTGCCGGGGCTGATCAGCGGGGTCTTTCTGGGCGGGGTCATCCTCCTGGCGTACTACACCTTCCTGGGCCCGATGGTCGACGCCGCCCCGCTGGCCGCCAAGGCCAAGTCGCTGGGCATCCTGGAGCACTACTGGCTGATGGCCGTCTTCATCTCCTTCTGGAACAGCCTGATCGAGGAGTACTACTGGCGGGCGTTCCTGTACGACCAACTCCAGCGCTACGGCCTGCGCCCGCTCGCCTTGATCGCGCTGGGCGGGGCGATGTTCGGCCTGCACCACGTGTTCATCTTCCTGGACCTGGTGCCCCTGCCCCAGGCAGCGTTGTTCACGTTCGGCACGGCCTTCGCCGGCGGGCTGTGGGCCTGGCAACGCACGCGCGGACATTCCATCATCGATTGCTATGTCAGCCACATCATCGCCGACCTGGCCGGGCTCTGGGCGGGCTGGGACCTGATCCAGCGGGTCGGCGGGTAAGAACCAAGGAGACTCCCATGAACGTGCGATTCCGGCTGGCGGTACTGGCGGCATGGGTGCTGGGGATGCAGTGCTGGCAGCAGTCGGCGACGGCGGCCGAAGAGCCGCAGGTGAGGCCCGCTCCGGCCGCGGCGGCCAAAGCGGACGAGCCCATCGACTTTGAGCGGGCCCGCGGGCTGCTCCAGAAGCGGCGGGCGGGAGAGAGACTCACGCCGCAGGAAGAGGCGTACTTGCAGCGGGCGTTGGAGGCACGGCGCAGGGGACAGGGACCGCGACCGGTCCCGCCCGCCAACCTCATGCGCGACACGTCGGCGCTCAAGCCGCTGACGGAGATGACTGCCGACGACCGCTACAAGGACGAGGACGGCGGGCTCTACGGGCAGGGAAGCAGCGCCCCACCGCCCGAGCACGCGAAGGCGGCCCAGGCGGCCCTGTCGGCCATCCAGCCGCTGGACAAGGAGGGCAAGCCGGCCTCCGACGGCAAGATCGTGCTGGTCTCGCTGAGCATGTCCAACGCCACGCAGGAATTCTCGACCTTCAAGCGGCTGGCCGACGCGGATTCGGCCAAGTCGCCCCGCGTACTGGTGGTCGACTGTGCGCAGGGCGGGCAGGCGATGGCGGAGTGGGCCCCGCCGGATGCCCGCCCGTGGACCGAGGCGCTGCGGCGCATCGAGGCCGCCGGCGCGGACCCGCGCCAGGTCCAGGCAGCCTGGGTCAAGCTCGCCAACAAGATGCCACGGGGCGATCTCAAGGAGCACGGGCAGAAGCTCCGCGACGACACCGTCGCCCTGCTCCGCAACGCCAAGGCCCGGTTCCCCAACCTCCGCATCGCCTACCTCTCCAGCCGTATCTACGGCGGATATGCCACCACCCCGCTCAACCCCGAACCCTACGCGTACGAGTCGGCGTTCGTCGTGCGCTGGCTCATCCGCGACCAGATTGCCGGCGACAAGGAACACAACGCCCAGGCGGACCATGGGCCGGTCAAGACGCCGCTGCTGCTGTGGGGGCCCTACCTGTGGGCCAACGGGACCACCCCGCGCAAAGCCGACGGCTTGACCTACGCCCGCGAGGACCTGGCCGGCGACGGTACGCACCCCTCCGGATCCGGGCGTGAGAAGGTCGCCGGACTCCTGCTGGAGTTCTTCAAGACCGACCCGCTGGCCAGGCCCTGGTTCGCCCCCCGCCGTCAACCGGCGGAGGGCCTTCCTGGTGAAGCTCCAGCAGGCGGTTCAAACCGGTAAGCCGCGGCCCGTCCGCTCCCCAGCCAGGGGCGGGGCGCTTCACGGAGAACAAGCGGAATCTGCCGGCGCCGGGCCCGTTACACTTGGCGAGGCGCTTCATGCGGTCGCTTCTCGTGTCATCGTGTCTATTGCTGGTCGCCGGCGTCCAGGCTGTCGGACAGGCGGATCGCCCCAACCTCGTCTTCATCCTGACCGACAACCAGGGCGACTGGACGCTGGGCTGCTACGGAAACCGCGACATCCGCACGCCGCACATCGACGCCTTGGCCCGCGGCGGCATGCGTTTCACCAACGCCTTCAGCGTCAACGCCGTCTGCTCGCCCACGCGGGCCAGCTTCCTGACCGGCTTGATCCCCTCCCAGCACGGCGTCCACTGTTGGCTCGGCGCGGGCGGCGCCCAGATGGGAGCCGGCGCCTACTGCACCATCCGCGAATTCGAAACGCTGCCCAAACGACTCGCCC
>Ga0209606_1003037_pt1 | contig 17428 bp, 24 predicted proteins | sample AD_UKC057_MetaG_FD_184412 | JGI IMG/M metagenome (GOLD analysis project Ga0209606, IMG submission 184412) | Active sludge microbial communities of municipal wastewater-treating anaerobic digesters from USA - AD_UKC057_MetaG (SPAdes) (version 2) | ecosystem: Engineered > Bioreactor > Anaerobic >...
GGGTGACGAAAAGGAGGCGCTGAAGCGGAGAAGCAGGGAGATCGGGGCCGAGTTCCGGCTGGTCGAGATCATTAAGACCGGGACGCCCCGCGTTTATGCCAGCGCCAGCGGCAAGGTGGGGCAGCCGCCCAAGGGGAGCGCGTTTAGGTTGAGCGATACGGAGGCGTTCCTTGTTTCCTCACTGCCACCATTCAAGGATGCAACACCGCAGCCGCTTCGGATTCGTGCTGAGCCGCCGTTTACGATCGAGGAAGCGCTGAACTCGGTGCTTTCGCTTACGGTGCTGCATTATGGATCGGTGAGGTCTCCTCGGCTGCCGGTCACGATTCATTACAGTGACCGGATTGCCTATCTCGCGCTTCAGGGCATCAAACCGAAGAACCTGGAGGGCAACATACCTTTCTGGCTGTGAGCCGGGAGGCGTTGAGCTTGTCATGCCCACAGCAGCGGCCTGGTCGTGGCTACTCGTCGGTGGGGGTGACAAAGAATGACACCCGCGATTACAAAATTGTGAATTTCTTTTCATGGCGTCCGGCTGGCAGGGGTTGGTAAAATTCGGCGTCTTTTGACCTGGGCTTTTCGGTCCGGGTCTGGGGGCCGCGGGTGCTGGAATTAGCCCGGTTGATTCCCACCATTTTTGAGGCATGGACCGTCTTTGTCCATGCCGGCCTGGCAGGATATCGGGCGTCTGAGAACAATAGTACATTAGGTGTGAAGCGGGCGCGTCACGCCGGGGCCCTAGCGGGCGGCCACCAGGCTGCCGGTTGGGCCAAGCAATCGGAAAGGCAACTAGTATGGCAGTGATGAGATTCAAGCGGTTTACGAAGGTGGGTGTGCTGAAGGAGATCGGGCGGGGGTTGTTGGATCGGTTCTTCGGGCGGGTCGGTGGCGGCGGCAATGGCAAGAAGCTGGAACTGCCGCCGGCCAGCGTGGGCGACGATGATTACTTTCAGGCCGTGGCCAAGGCGCTGATGGCGCCGGAGGGCCTGCCGGATGAGGTCGGCGAGGCGCTGTACATAGTGGACGAGATGTCCAATGATGAGGGCTACGAGCGCCTGCATGCCGCGGCCCGCGAGGCGGGATTGAAGGTGGATGGCGACGGGCACACGCGAGCCGAGCTGGCGCTGGAGGTGTTCCTGGCTGACCCGAAGGTGCTCAGCGAGGCGCACAGCGAGCAGAAGCTGGTCCGGCTGACTTCATTCGAATACTACGGCAGCAAGGAGCCGACGGACCGGACCAAGACGTTCAAGCCGCCCACAGCCGAGGTTCTGGCCGCCATGGCGGAGGCCCTGGATGCGTGGTTTGCAGCGCATAACCGGGGCAAGCAGACGGCGCGGGTGGATGTTCATGAGATCGAGGGCGAGTGCTATTTCATCATCCGCCACGGGGACACTTTCACCCGGACGGCCAAGGTGAACGAGCGAAAGACTGAAATGTTGCACTACCGGCCGGAGAAGGATGACGTTGCGGTTTACTCGCCTGATCTGGATGAGATTCGGATTCATGCCGGGACGAAGGGCGAGCGGGAGCTATATCGGAAGCAGCTCGGGCAGCGGCTGTTCGGGGATGATGACTACTTTTCGGAGAAGAAGGCTTGCACCCTGGAGCCGCTACGGGCCAACGGCATGGACGCGCTGGACGTTGAGGGCGTTGGCGGCGACCTGGAGCGCGTGGTGTTGCGCGAGTACGAGGTGGCCTATGACAGCGGCTTTGAGGAGGTCATGATTCGGAAGGCAACTGACGTGTTTGCAGCCGCGGAGGCGGCGCCGGGGAAGCGCGACGCGATCCCGAAGGGGGGCAAGCTGGTGCGGGCGGCATTTGACCTTTATTTCAAGGGGAAGAAGAAGCCGCGCAAGGTGCAGCTCCGGACGCCGAACACACTGAAGGTTGGCCGCCATTGCGACGTTCGGGTGGTGCAGCGTTGGCTGTCGAAGCAGGGTTTCCGGGCGGTGGTTGATGACGGCCAGGTGTCCGGAGGGAGGCGGGGATGGACGTTGAAGGTCGGCGAACGCGTCATTAGTGAGGCCGTGCGTGGCGCCCGTGGGTAAGTTTTGGCGATGTCTTGAGGACCTGCGGGGCCTCGTGGCTGTGCGCGCCGGCTGGCGGGCCCGGCTGGATGGCGACTTCGACGCCGCCCGCGGCGCGTTCTTGCGCGCGCGGCCTGATGCGGCGGCGGCGTTTCCGTGCCCGAACGAGTGCGGGTGCTTCCATGAGGTTGTCCGCCATGATGGCGGCCGGATCGTCGGCGTTTGCCGCTGCGAGTCGTGGAACTGCGATGACATACCGCTGACGGAGGAGGACCTGGTTCTGCTAGAGCTGAACTGGTCGCGGCTGGGGCGGGCGCTGGCGTCGGCCTTCGGGCTCGACCCGAAGGAGGCTGCTTTTGGTGTGCCTGGCGCGATGCAGATCGGGTCTTTCGGCGGGGCGGGGCTGCCGATAGTGCTCAGCATCCAACACGAGCCGGGCGAGTTCCGCGCCGCCCTGACGGAGCTGGCCGTTCGGCTGCGGGAGGGATTTATCGTGTTGTCGCCCACCAGCCGCTGGTTCGACGTGCGTTCCAAGGAGCTCTTGGCCAGCGCGAAGGCCGGGTTTTTCGATTTGGAGTCGCATGTTGCCCTGCTCCCTGGCGGGCGGCTTCAGGTGGGGAACAGTGCCGGTGAGTTGTTTGCCCGATACCTTCCCGAGAAGGCCGAGGCCGTCAACGCGTCGGACGGAAAGAGGGTTTTCGAGCTTTTCAAGAAGCTGGCGACGGCCAAGGGCATCAGTAAGGCGCCACTAGAAACGGTGTTCCGGCTAACGGTTTTGGAGGGCCATTCGCAGGGCAAGACTGCCCGGTTGTGTGGGTGTGTGGCGCCGTTGATCTCGCGCCGGGTGAAGACCATCGAGGGGCGGTTCGGGATGTCCATCGAGCAGCTACGGAACTATGCCTCGGTCATTCTGGAGATGGAGGCGTCGGTAAAGGGTGACAGGGTCCGGAAGCGGAAGCGCGGGGCGCCTAGGGATGAACCGGCTCAGTATGGCGGGGGTGCAGGGCAGGCGGACTTGGTTGAGGATGCCAACGGCTACTTGCCTGAGGAGAGGCCAGACTATGGAGCCTGAGTGGCAGGAAGTTGCTTTTGCGTGTGGCGCGTACGCGGCGCTGCCGGGCCGTGTTCATTCAGCACCATATCCGAAATGCAACTCCTGCAGATTGAGCCTTTTGCTTGCGTGTCTTATCCAGATGCCGACTAACTGGCCAACGCGGTCGTGTTCGAATACCACTCCGTCCGTCACCCGAACGCTTCTTTCCCGTCTCTTCGAGAAGAACCGTACATGGAGGCTGTCCGCCCGTGGGTCGTATCGAAGCATGGGATTGAAAGCCCTCGATGCCGCGGGGACGAACCCAATACTCTGTCCGGCCTTGCTGACGCTGATGCCCACGATCCGGTCCTCGACGTCGTAGTCCAGTCCGACGAACGCAGTCACCGCATCTCTCCGATTGCGCTCCTTGACTGACAAGTCGATGTAGAGTTCGTCGGTCTCCGGGGAGTAGCTCACTTTTATGCCGGACTGCGACCTGCCGCCAGGGTGCAGAGCCACGGACCTCCGGCGTCTGCATTTTCGCTTGGGGTGCTCTGGGGTCAATTGTTCGGTGAGCCCCGGGTCTGCATCAGCGAGTTCGACAAGCCAGATCGTGCAGAGTGGAACTAATACCTTCCGGCTTGGTTCATTGTCCGTCAGTAGAACAAGGTGCTCGCATGTGTCGGATAAATCTTGCACGACGCCGCTGATTGTCTTGTCCTCTTCAACGGAGACGAGAACCCTCTTGCCGGCAAGGCGCAGATAATCGGAGGGCGTCTGAATCAACATAGAGGCTGTGGACTTCTTATTGGTAGCCTTTGTGTACGGCTGGTGTGCAGACCCCAAGCCGCCAGGGGCTGGCGTGCGTCCCGTGGTTCATTTCTTTCAGGAGACCACGTGATTGCCGCCTTTGCAAGTGTGACCTCAGGAATGGCTAAAGCGTGAACGGTTCGTGAACTGTTCACGCGCGTGAAAGCGCCCGTTTTACGGGCGCTTTTTGCATGTACGCATTCCGTTCCGTGAAGTCTTTCGACTGTTTAGGACCCTATCGCATGGGGCGGTGGGCCGAAGACTACGAAAGCTGTGAGAACAGAAACACGAGAACGGCAAGCAGTGCGGACGGCGCGACAGCGCCAACAGTGGACTCAATTTGACCTGGCCCGCCGGGTCGGGTGCTCGGAGTCGCAGATCGCCAAGATCGAGACCGGGCGGGCCACTCCGCAGGACTGGTTGAAAGAGGCTATCGCCCGGGAACTGGGCATCGCGACCTGGGAGGTGGTGCTGTGACGATGAATCCTAATTCTTTGTCGCATGCCGCCGGCGTTGCCCAGGTGGTCGAGGGGTTCATCAACAAGCCTGAGGTCGCGCGCCGGCTGGGCAAGAAGCTGCGGACGGTGGACAACTGGATGCAGCGGGGGATTCTGCCCTACTACAAAATTGGCCGGTCGGTTTCCTTCAAGTGGAGCGAGATCGAGACGGCGCTGGCCAGGACGTGCCGCATTTCCAGGTGAGAGGAGGAGGACGCCAGTGAAAATGCAGAAGGCAGAAGGCAGAAGGCAGAAGGCGCGGAACACCTCACCCCGGCCCTCTCCCCAGGGCGGAGAGGGAGAAGCGCTGACGCTGGGGGAATTGCAGGGGCGCGGCGTGGTGGGGCTTACGAAGGCGCAGATGGCGGCGGCGATACAGGTTTGCCCCCGGACAATCACGGAGATGATGCGGCGCGGGCAGATCAGCTACTGGAAAATCGGACGGCTGGTGCGGTTCCGCGTGGAGGACGCGGTCAAGCGGATGAACGAGACCGTGCTCGTGACGGCTGAGGAGGGCGAGGAATGAACAGCCGCGAAAAGGGCAAGCGCGGTGAGCGCCAATGGCGGGATGAGCTTCGGGCCAATGGGTTGGCTTCCCAAGCCCGCCTCGAGTCAGGTGCCCCCAGTTACGAGACCGCTTCGCGGAACGAGGTCATGGCCCGAGGAGGAAACCATGAATAGTCGGGAAAAGGGAAAGCGCGGGGAAAGGCAGTGGAGAGACGAGCTCCGCGCGCATGGTTTCCAAGCAAGGCGCGGTCAGCAGTTTTCCGGCTCGCCTGATTCCCCTGATGTCATTTGCGATGAGCTGGACTGGTTGCATTTCGAGGTCAAGGCGGTGGAGCGCCTGAACATCGAGGACGCGATGGACCAGGCCCGGCGCGATGCCGGCGCGAAGACTCCCGTCGTGGCTCACCGCCGCAGCTTCCGGCGGTGGCTGGTCACGATGGACGGTGAAACTTTTTTCCAATTTCTACGCGGCACGCTGCCGCGGCAGAGCACTGGCGCGGTGCGCCAGGAACTAACCAAGACAACAGCACAGCAATAACACGTATGAGTTACGTACTTCAGTCGAAAGTCGGCGGCGACTTCAAGCCGCACCCGGAAGGGATCCACCCGGCACTTTGTGTGGATCTGATCGACCTCGGGTTGGTCGATTCGGAATGGCAGGGGCAGCATCGCCTGGTGAATAAGGTGCGGCTGGTCTTCGAGACCGAGCAGCGGGGTGAGGATGGCCGGAACTGCATCATCACCAAGACCTTCACGGCCAGCCTTCATCCGAAGGCCAAGCTGTCGGAGTTCATCGGTAAGTGGCGGGGCCGCCCTGTCGTGCCGGGGGAGAGCATCGACCTCTCCAAGCTGATCGGCGCGAACTGCACGCTGGTTATCAGCCACCAGCAGAACATGGTCGGCCGGACCTATGCGTCCATTGACGCGGTGTCCAAGCCGACCAAGCGGTTGGTGGCCTCGGGGAGCTATGACCCGGCGCTGGCTCGCCAGCGCATTGCTGAGTGGAAGGCGAAGGAAGCTGGTCAAGCGCAGCCTGCCAGCGCCCCTCGTCCGCTCAATCCCGTCGCTGCGGCGATGCCGCAGACTGGTGCCGCCCTGGCGGCAGGTCCCAAAAGCCCCGCGCCGGGTGCGAGCCGCACCGGCCAAGAGGCGCCCGAACCGGAGGTGGATCCGGAAGTCGGATTCTGATGGTGTTCGCCCCGGCCGGGTCCCCCTCCGCGAGGAGGGGACCGGCGGGGGCGACGACTACGAGGACATCATTCCATGACCACTAATACATTGAACAAACGCGCGGCGATGGCCGCGGGGTACCGGCCGCTCACCAGCAGGTTTTGCCTGCCGGGTGAGCAGCCTTTGCTGGACGGCGTCCTGGCCGACATGCGGCGCGGGTGCATCAGCCACGTGCTGGTCAAAGACCGCGTTGGCGTTTCTGTCTGGCGCCGGGGGGCGTTGCGGACGGTTACCGGGAGGGCGGCATGAAGTTGTTTAATCCCGACAACGCACACTGGTACCAGCGCGACGGGGAGCCGCTGCATTCCGTCCTGTCGGCCAAGGGCGAGCCGCGGCCGACAACGGTGCGCGACGCGCGCAAGCTCGGGCTCCTGCCGAGCGTTACAAACGTGCTCGGCGTCATCAACAAGCCTGAGCTTGTTGAATGGAAAATGACGCAGGCAGTCCTGGCTGCGCTGACGCTGCCGCGTATGGATGGCGAGGACCTGGGAGTGTTCGCCAAGCGCGTCGTCGAAGACGCGCAGAGCCAGGTGAAGGGCGCGGCGGAGTTCGGGTCGGCGTTTCATGCTGGCGCTGAGCTGGTCGCCAACACGCTGGAGGTTGACCAGGCCGGGCCTTATGCGGCGTGGCTCAACCTGCACCGGGACTGGTTCCAAGCGAACTGTGTCCGCGTTGTGTGGACTGAGCGCGTGCTGGTCAACAGCGAGCTTGGCTACGCCGGCACGGCGGACCTGCTCGTTGAGCACCAGCAGCACGGGCTGACGCTGGTGGATTACAAGACGCAGGGCGTCAAGCCGGGCTACAAGGCCCGGGCTTACGGGTCCTGGGGCCAGCAGCTTGCCGCGTATCGGCGAGCCATCGGGAAGCCGATGGCCTGCATGAACGTGATCGTCAACTCGGCGGAGCCGAGTGCGCCGGTTGAGCACCTGTGGAGCGAGGAGGAGTTGCGGGCCGGGTTGGAATCATTCGAGGCGGCGCTGGTCATCTGGCGCAACGAGAAGTCCTACGACCCGCGCCTCGCTCTGGCTGTAGGAGCGTTGCCGGTGCTCACGGCGTGACATGAAGCGCCAGGACACAAAACTGAGGCTCTACCCCACGGTGGCCAAGCAGATCGAGCGGCTTGGCCGCCGTGGGCAGGTCCTGGAGGCGATGTGGGCGGGCAAATGCACGAAGGAGATCGCGGCTGCCCTGGGCCTCAGCCCCAAGACCATCGAGTACCACCGGGCACAGCTCTATCGGCTGTTCGGGGTGGATAACCCGGTGAGCCTGTGCCGGCGTGGGCTGGCGGTTGGAGCCCTCCGACTGGAGGGCAAGCCGTGAAGTCCGGCACTGAGCGTTTGCCGGTCGCGACAGTGTTGCGCATCGAGCGCCTGGTGGGTGGTGACCCGGTAACGGAGGACCAAGTCCTTCGCTTCATCGCCGCCCGTTACGGCGCCAAGAACTTGTTGTATCTGCCGCGCCATGTGGCGGCGGCCGTTTTGAAAAGGCCCGGAGATTTCATCCGGGCAGCGAAACAGTATTGCCAGCCCGAGCTGGCGCTTTGAGGAGAGGAAACAACTTCAGACTTATGACTGCATTACAGATTGCATACGCGCACTGCGCGAACTGGCGCAAGGACGGCAAGGGTTGCCTTGGCGCCATGATTGATGACGACCTACAGATCCGACGGTGCTATCCGCGCGCCAGGTGCGTGCTGAGCGAGCCCGGCAAGCGCTGCCCCTACTTTGAGGAGTGCGTGGCACCGATGGCCCCGAGCATTGATAACCCGAAGGTGCGGGCGGAGTTCGAGGCCGCCGTGAGGGCTTACCGGCTGGCGGCGGAGCTGCCGTGCGCGGATGAGCGGCCCTGCCCGATGTGCGGGCAGGCGATCGGCAGCCGGCGCCGGTTTTGCGACCAGTGCGCCGCCAACCGGAACCGGTCGAACCAGCGGGCCTGGGTGCAGAGGCGGCGGGGTCTGATGTCGAAAGTTAACGGGGTTTCGACCCCTGTAAACACGGGGGTTTCTGAGGGTCAATGACCCGGGTGGCTATGGTGGTAGCGGATACCCCTGAAACGGCCAGTTAACTTTCGACAGAAGCCCTGTGATTGACCCCCGGCAGATTGCCTCCCGGCTCCTCGGCGCCATTGACTGGCAGACCGAGGTGTCCGGGTTCTGCCGGTGTCCCGGCGAGGCGCTCCACACCAGCAGCAACGGCAAGAGGGATTGCCGGGTGAATGTGGACGGCGCGCCGACGATCTACTGCTTTCACGCCTCGTGCGCCGCGGCGGTCGCCGAGGCGAACCGGCGCTTGCGCCGGGAGCTGGGGGCATCGCCCTGGGAACTGAGGCTGCCCGGTGGGAAGGTATTGCGCAGCGGCGACGTGCTCCAGGCGAGCGGGGTGGTCGTGCCCCGCGAGGCCGTGAAAGCCCGGGCCCGGGCCGAAGGCCGGGACCAGGGCGAGCAGTTGCTTTTGGAAACCCTCCGCGCAGCGGCGGAGGGTTTCAAAGCGGAGCTGTTCGACTTCTTCCGCTGGCCGATGGCGCAGATCCTCGAGGACTCGCCGCTGCTGGTGTCCCAGCGGGACGCTGAGGACCAGTTCCGGACCTGGCTCAAGCTGTGGCCGGCCTGTTCCACGGTTTGGATCGGCGACGTGTACAGCTCCGGCAGGCCGGAACACCGGACGCATTTCCGGCCGGTCGCCGAGTGGTACCAGATCGGGCCGGTGATGGGGAACTACACCTGCGGCTCGTCCTTCAAGCCTGGGTGCCATAGCCGGAGCAACGAGAACCTGAACGGGCACCGGTTCCTGGTGATTGAGTCTGACACCCTGGCCCGGGATGAGGTCGGGGCGATCTTCGCCTACCTCAACCGGCGCCTGCATTTCACGCTGCACGCGATCATTGATACCGCGGGCAAGAGCCTGCACGGGTGGTTTGATGCGCCGCGAAACCGCGCAGCGGAGGAGCGGCTCAAGGCGGGGCTGGTGGCGTTCGGGTGCGACCCGAAGGTTTTCACGTATTCACAGCCGGTGCGGGTGCCTGGTGCATTCCGCGACGGCCGGCTGCAACGATTGGTTTGGCTACGGCAATAGCATGGAAATCAAGACTTACGACCCTTCCGAGCAGGTGGACATCGCGGTTGACCTGGGCGTTGTACCGCCGCCGCTGCCCGAAATCGAGTTTCTGCGAGATTTCGTGGCCAGCGTGCCCCAGGCGCCACCGCAGGTGGTGGACGGGATTCTGCACCGGGGGTGTAAGATGATCCTGGGCGGCACCAGCAAGAGCAACAAGAGCTGGTGCCTGCTCGACCTGGCCATCAGCGTCGCCAGCGGTGAGAAGTGGTGGGGCCAGCGGTGCGCCAAGATGCCGGTGGTTTACATCAACTTCGAACTGCATCGCTGGTCCATCGGGCAGCGTTTGACGGCGCTGCGGATGGCGAGGCCGGAGTGTGCCGGCTTGGACGACAGCCTTGCCCTGTGGAACCTGCGGGGCCGAAACGCGGACCTGACCTTGCTCCGGCCGAAGCTGGAGGAGCAGCTCGCCCGGCACCAGTTCGGGCTGATCATCCTGGACCCGGCTTACAAGCTGCTCGGTGACCGTGACGAGAACGCCAACGGCGAGATCGCCAGCCTGATGAATGAGTTCGAGGCCCTGGCCCAGTCGTCCGGGGCCGCGGTCGTGGTGGCTCACCATTTCGCCAAGGGCGACAGTTCGGCCAAGACCGCGATTGACCGGATGAGCGGGGCCGGGGCCTGGGCGCGTGACCCTGACTCCATCCTCGTGCTGACGCCACACGAGGAGCCGGACTGCTTCACGGTCAGCGCCGTGTTGCGCAACCTGCCGCAGGTGGATGAGTTCGTGGTGGAGTGGGATTACCCCCTGATGCGGCTGGCGCCGGAGCTGAACCCCGGGGCCCTGCGGCGGCCCCAGTCCAAGAACAAGATTTGTAGCGATCGGGACTTCGTCGAGACGGTTCTGGGCGGCGACACCAAGAACTTCACCAGCGTCATCAAGGACGCCGGCAGCCTGCTCAAGATGAGCCGGCGCACGGCCATGGCGTACCTGAAACGCCTGTGCCAGGCCGGTTTGGTGGCGCAGGGCGGCGGCCTTTATTGGGCCAGAAAGGAGGGCGATCCCCGTGAAAGCTGAGGCAAGGGCAGAAGGGCAACATCCCTTAAATGGAAGATGCCCCAAGGCCGGGTCTGCGGAGCAGGAGAAAAGGGGCACCCTCCCGGGGGTCGGGTGCCCTTTTTCCTGCTGCGAAGCAGGTCCGTGGCGGAGTGGTCTATTCGTGACTTACACGACCGACACACACGGCCTGGTGGCCCGTGTGTGTGGGTCGTAAACCTGGAGGAACTATGGCATTAGCGTTTGAACAACAACCGAGAGAGAGCGACAAGGCGTTTGCGGCGTTCAGCATGTATCTGAGCCTGGGGCCGGAACGGTCGCTGGCGAAGGTGGCCAAGAAGCTTGGCCGCAGCAAGGTGCTGATGGAGAAATGGTCCAGCAAGTTCGACTGGGGTGCCCGGGTGGTGGCCTACGGGGCGCACATGGCCCTGGTCGAGCGCGAGGCAGCCGAGGCGATGACCCGGGTCAAAGGGGTGGACTGGGCGAAGCGGTATCAGGAACTCCGCGAAGCGGAGTGGCAGGAGCGCTGGGACCTGGTGACCTTTGCGGCTGAGGTCCGCCGGCGCTGGATGGCGCGAGCGGAGCGATGCGGCACCCTGGAGGGGTATGCCCGCCTGCTGGAGCTGGCGAGCAAGCTCGGGCACAGCGCTTGCGAGAAGCCGACGGAACGGGCCGAGGTCACCGGCCCGGACGGCGGGCCGATCCGGGTCGAGGTCCAGGCGGCGCTGAAGAAGATCTACGGCAAGCCGTTACCGGGGGAAGTAATCGAAGTGGAGAGTGCGGAGTGCGGAGTGCGGAATGAGGATCAGCGCCTCCTCACGCCGGCGGCTACGGAGGCGAAGCATGACTGAGCTGGAGCGCTACTTTGAGGTGGGCCGGTCGGTAGGGTGTCCGCCGGACCAGATGGACAACTTCGAGCGGGCTGGCGTGATCCTGCAGGAGCGGCAGCTCGCCGCCTCGGCGGCGGCGCGGTTGTGCGACCAGGCCGACGGGCCGACGGCCGTCGGCTACGGCGGGGCCCGCGGTGGCGGCAAGAGCCATTGGCTCTTGGCGCAGATGGGGGCTGATGACTGCCAGCGGGTGCCGGAATTGAAATGCCTGCTGTTGCGGAAGGTCGGCAAGGCCAACATGGAGCACTTCGAGGACCTGCGGCGCCGGCTCTTCGGCGGGTTGAAGCATGACTTCTCCGCCTACCGTGGGGTTCTGACCTTCGGGAATGGGTCGCGTATCATCGCGGGCCATTTCCAGGCGGAGAAGGACATTGATGCATACCTGGGGCTGGAGTACGACGTGATCGGGATCGAGGAGGCGACGACCTTGTCCAGCCGCAAGCACCAGGACATCACGACCTGCTGCCGGACCAGCAAGCCGAACTGGCGGCCGCGCATCTACTCAACGACCAATCCCGGCGGGATTGGTCATGCCTGGTACCGAAACAGGTTCGTGGCGCCGTATCTGGAGAAGCGGGAGCGCGAGACTCGGTTTGTTCCGGCGCGCGTGAGCGATAACGCTTTCAACAACCCGGAATATCAACGGGTGCTCGAGGGTTTGAGCGGTTGGCAGCGTCGGGCCTGGCTGGAGGGTGACTGGGACCTGGCCGCCGGCCAGTTCTTTACCACGTTCCGGCGGGACATTCATGTCGTGGCCGAGTTCGACGAGACCAGGGCGCGAGAATGGTTCTGCGCGTTGGACTACGGCTTTGCGCACTATACCGTTGTTCTGCTCGGCTGCACCGATGGTGATGGCAACATCCTCGTCGTCGATGAACATGCGGAGCGGCTGTGGCTGCCGCAACGGCATGCGGGGGCGATCAAGGCGATGGTGGCGCGGCACCGAGGAAGTGCGGATTGCGGATTGCGGATTGCGGATTTGAGCCGGTTCGTGGCGGGCACGGATGTCTTTAGCCGACAGAGTGATGGGACCACGATTGCTGGGCAGTATGGGCGGGAGGGAATCACCCTGCGGCCTGCGAATATGGACCGGGTCAACGGTTGGGCAGAGCTATTGCAGCGGTTGGGCGACCCTGAGGCAAAAATTGCCCCCCGTTTGTTCATCCATCGGCGGTGTGGGCGGCTCATTGAGACGCTGCCGGCGCTTCAGCATGATCCGAACCGGCCTGAGGACGTGTTGAAGGTGGATGCGGATGAGGATGGCGTCGGCGGCGACGATGCCGCCGACGCGCTGCGGTATTTGGTCGCGACGAAGGCGCGGACGGTCACGCAACGCAAGTTGCGTGGGCTGTGAGGCGCAGCCCCCCTGGGGGACGGCAGGGGGGCGAGCACTGGGGGTCGGGTGGGGGAGCGAACGGAGCAGCAGGTCGAATGACGGCGCTGGCCTTGGCACCCGCAAGGCCTGTGACGGCGTGAGGCGTGGCAGCGTGAGTGAGCGGTTTGGGGATGGTTCTGTTCGCGAGCGAAAAGAATCCCCGGCCGGAGCCAGGGATGTCTGACCTATGCGGCCACCGGCTGGAGCTCGGGCACTGGGGCGGACTCGGCGGGCTGGGCGGCGGGGCGGGGCTTGGTGACGCCGGCAATGAAGCGCTCGACCAGCTTGGTGGCACTCTCCAGGGAGCGGCAGGGGTAGGAGCGGACGTCCTTGAAGGTGGTGAGGGTGACCACGAAGGTGAGGACGCCGCGGCGGGGATTGCGGGGAGCAATGGTGACGGAGGGAGCGGTGAGGTTCTTGTGGATGTCTGTAGTGTTCATAATTTGTTTCATTTGTTTCGGGCTTCATTGCCCTTTCACTGAAGAGCGCGGCGGCTGCGGGCGGCCAGTGGAGGTTGCCTTCAGGAGGAACCACTTGTCCCGGCCCCCGCACGAAGCCGCGCAAGTGAAGGGCAAAGAAGACTGAAACAAGAAACATGAACACGACATCAACAAGGACCTCTCCGCGATGGAGAGGAGGCACCATGCGGAAGCAAGCCGGGGCGTCCGTCGTGGTCGCCTGGCACCGGAAAAGTCCGCTCCCTGCCGCTTCTTGGGGGGTGCCTCTGTTGCTGGCCTGTTCGGTAGGCGTCACCAAGTCCCGTTCGGCGCACGGGACACCTTTGTCAGCGCCGGGCCGGTGGCGGCGTGGCAGTTCGGCCAGGTCGGGGATACGGGCGAGCGAACTTCGTAGGAAACTGCGAGCTGAGGCGAGCCTGATCGCCTTTCCGTTGTACGGAAAGGGCGCGAAGCGTTGAGGCCCGCGCAGCGGAGAGGCGGAGTCCAGAGGCGGCGAGCCTTTGGCGCGGGTCTGGGGCGCGCAGCCCCAGCCGCCGGAGGGTCCGAGCCGGACGGGCCACCAGGGCGATGGGGCAGCCACCGGCAGGCAAGTTGGAATGCCGCGCTGCGGACTTGCGTCCGGGTGGCTGCCCCGGGGGGAAGTCATAGGAGGGCGGGGGCGGCGTGGTCGGTGGTGTGGCCGCCAGCGTCGGCGAAGACCAGGCCGGCGCCGCGCTGCATCGCGGCGTAGGCGGCGCGCATGGTGTTGCCACTGGTGGCAACGTTGTCCACGAAATAGACCTGTCGGTGGCAGAGGCTCCAGAGCGTAGCTCTGAGGGCGTGCTGCTCGGGGGGCGTGGCGGGCAGGTTGCGGCGGTGGCGGCTGCACTGCGATTCGATGGGGCGGGTGCGGCGGATTGCTTTCGCAACCTGGGCTCCGCTGCGGTGGCGGGCGATGTGGGCGGCCAGGATGGTGTTGGCGCGGGTCGAGCCGTCACTGGCCGGGATGGGGACAAGCCAGCAAGGGGCGGTGATGAGCGCGGCCATTTCGCAAGCGGCGGTCTCGAAGTCGCGGGCGGGGCTGCGTGGGTCTTTGATGGCGTAGGCCAGGCGGCGGGTCTCGGCTTCGGCTCGCGAGAGCGGGCCGTGGCGGCGGTTCGGATATTTGCGGGCGGCAAGGATTTTCATAGTGCGATGCCCGCGCCTCTCCGCCAGTGGCGGAGAGGGCGGGCGGTTGGGGTCAGTCTTCGTCCGGTAGCATCACGGTGATGGCGGGCGCGGGGTCGTCCACGTCCACCGCGCCAGCGGTGGCGATGAGCTTGACCAAGCGGGGCGGCTTGGTGTCGGAGTTGCGGACGTAGAGCGCGACCGTCAGGCGGCTGGTGCCGGGCTGGCTGCGGATGATCGCGAAGCGAAGCATCCAGACCACGTCCCAAAGCCTGCCGGCTTCGTCCTGGCCGGTGACACCGGGGGGGACGGCTACGCATTGCTCATAGACTCCGCGAGTGATGAAGACCGGGAAGCGGATGCCCGCTTCCTCGGCCGTTTTGGTGACTTCGATTTGGAAGCCGTCCGCAATCGCTTGCGAGCGGGTGTACTGGTAGATGACCGGGCCGAAGGGCTCGGCGGTGTTGTTGTTGTGTGCGTTGTTCATAAATCAGGCGGTGGGTGGGGGTCAGACTGCGAAGAAGCCAAGCTCGCGGAGCGAGGCGTGGCGGGGGCTGCCGAGGATGACGTGGTCGAGGACTTCAATCTTGAGGAGTTGCCCGGCGCGGATGAGGTCGCGGGTGACTTTGATGTCGGCTTCGCTTGGGGCGGGCTCGCCTGAGGGGTGGTTGTGCGTGAGCACCAGCGCGGCGGCGCTGGTCATGATGGCGAGGCGGAAGACCTGGAGGGGGTGAACTAACAGCGTGTCGTGGGTGCCTACGCTGACGAGGTGATGGGCTTTGATGCGGCGGCGGGTGTTGAGGAGCAGGACGGTGAAGCATTCGCATTCGGGGTCAAAGGCGTCGGCCTGGGGCACGTGCAAGCGCCAATAGGCGGCGGCGGCTTCGGGGGTGTCGCAAAGGGTCATTTGGTCGGGGGTCCTGGCCTCCCGCAAGGGGACTACCTTGTAAACGTAGGGGGAGGGAGCGAAGCGGAAGGGTTTGACGATTTTGTCCAGACCGGGCAGAGGAGGCTGGAGGGTAATTTTCTCGTGCTCATCAGGACGGGACTGGAGCCCTGAACCGACTTGGTGGATGTGAGATGTAGTTGTCATGGTCTTTTTTTTCTCTCTGCTCAGTCCGGTCTATCGCCCTTCACCCGGAAGAGCCCGCTGAGCAGGGCGGCGCGTGGGAGTAGTCTTCAGAGGGCACCACGCTCTGGCCCCCTGCGGTTAAAGCGGGCGGGTGAGGGCGGTAGACTGGACTGATGCAGTGAGAGCCGCACGGAGCGGCGGGAAGAAGACCTGACAACAGAGAGGGATTTCACTGATACGGATTTCACTGATTGACGCTGATCGAGCGGAGCTCGCGCTGGCGTGGCGCAAGCCTCGCCGGGAACGAAGCGGAGCGGAGTGATCTTTCCTTTTTCCGCGCGCGCGTGACTGACTAGACCAGCGGAGTTCGGGGCTGGCGTGAAGGATGCGGGAGCGACTGGCGCGCGCACTGCCACCGGCCGGGGGGGAAAGGGCCGGTGAGAGCAGTGAGCGTGACAGGCGCGGACAGGGTCTCTGGCCACAAGACGCTGTTATCTTTAGTGCACCGGGCCGCCGAAGGCCTGCCTGTGTTGCGCCCGCGGCAGGCAGGCTTGCGATGAGGCGGCGGGGACCCGTGTGCCGAGGGTTCCCGCGTCAGCGGGAAGCGGCAACGGGGCGGCAGTATAGATAACAGCTCTTGTGGCTGGAGCCGGGAGCATCCTTCATGACAGTCCCGAACGGAGCGAAGTTGAAGCTGGCGCGCGCGGTCGTTGTGCCGGAGGGAACGGAGCGGGTTGTAGGAGCGAAGTGACCGGCAGGTTTCTCACTTCTGGCGTGGAGTGCGCAGCGCCAGGCCGTGGCTTGAGGGCGGTGGGGCAAGCCTGTAGGCCTAGCGCGGAGCACGGAGCGCCAGAGGGGAGACTAACGTGGGTGCGGCGGTGAGTGCGGGCAGTTTTGCGGAGGCCCAGACGCGCAGGGACGAGCATCGTAGCCGGAGCAGAAGCGGGCCGCTCTCACGCCGCGGGGGAAAGAGTTAAAGTCGTGGGGCGCGGGGTCGCGATCTGCTGGCTTCTGGGCGGGCAGGCTGAGGAGGGAGGGGAGCAGGGACGAGTTGGCCTGCCCGACCAGAGGCCAGACGAACTTGGGGGCCAGCGCATGACCAGGCCGCAGCGGAGGCCAGCGAGCTTGCGAGCGTTTCCGGAGCCAGGACTGGTGATGCGCTGGCCGGGGGTGGGGGCGCCACCTGTCTTGTGCCTGTCTCGGCGGTTTTGCGGAGTGGAGGGGGTGCGGAATCGAGCCGGAGAGCAGACGTAGGCGGAATGGAGCGGCTCCCGGAGCGGAGCAAAAGCCGGCGAGTTAGGCTGCGTTGGGAGGCCGCCAAGTGCCGTGAGTTGGCGCGGTGGCTTGCCACGCCCTGGCGAGCTTGCGAGCGAGGGGCGAGCGCAACCCACGGCTCTTGGCGGCCTGTTCTTTGGGGGGCGGGCTTCGCGTTCGCGAGGGCCGCGGTTGCTCCGGCGTCTGCGACGCCAGGCGTCGGAGGCGGCGGACTCGATCGGCCTGGTGCCGAGCCGCGCGAAGCGGGGCGCAGGCGGGGGCGCGCTGGCGCGCGGCAGCGGAGCGATAGCGGAGCGTTCCACCTGATTGGTCTTCGAGCGAAGCGAGCTGATGTTGACGTTGCCCGCGAAAACGGGGGAGGGGGGCCGCGTAGGCGCGCTGAGCGGGGCGGAGCGTGCCCCCCTCCCCCCTCCTGGGCAAAAGGGGTTACTGACTTTTAGGGGGGAGGGGGGTGTTAGCGGAGCCTGCGCACCGAGGGCTGGCCGCGGGGGCAAAGGGGGGCGCGGCCTGCCCGATGGTGCGCACCCGAAGGGCCGCAAGCGCCGGAGCGGCTGAGACGTAGGAACGGACACAAAAGGTTCGCACGCGGGAGTGGACGTCCGAAGGATTCGGTTGGTTTGGTTTCGAGGCTTTGAGCCCGTAGCTGCACGGCCCCCCAGGGGCCGGGCAGCGGAGGGCGAACTGACGGTTGCTCGAACGTTAGTGAGCTGACTTCGTCCCGACGGAGCGAGCCCGGCGAGCGGAGTCGTCCTCGGGGTTGGCCACACCGCCACGGGCGGTGTGGCTGACGTTACCCCGTGGGTTGTCCGAGTGCACGAGGGCGGTGAGCGGTGACGGGACTGGGTTGCTGGTCTCCACCACACCCTCCTGGGGGTGTGGTGGAGGCGTCGTAGGGTTAAACCACACCGCCACGGGCGGTGTGGCTGACGTTACCCCGTGGGTCGTCCGACTGCGCGAGGGTGGTGAGTGTTGACGGGACGCTGGAGTTGCTGATCTCCACC